>Ga0114931_10005655_pt1 | contig 15456 bp, 11 predicted proteins | sample 2SBtaG_FD_89579 | JGI IMG/M metagenome (GOLD analysis project Ga0114931, IMG submission 89579) | Deep subsurface microbial communities from Kolumbo volcano to uncover new lineages of life (NeLLi) - 2SBTROV14_V59a metaG | ecosystem: Environmental > Aquatic > Marine > Volcanic | place: Kolumbo...
GGCCTGATCAGGCCGCAGGAACTCGGGCGCGTCGTCGCCGACCGGGAGTCCCAGGCCGCGCAGGGTGTCGATGGCCTGGTTGAGGATCCCCGATTCGCTTGCCGGTGGCGTGCCGCCGACCGTGCCCGCTTGCGCGGCGGGGATCCATGTGACGGTCGCGACCGCGCCCGCGATCAACATCCTTCCAACTCGTTTGATCAACTGAGGCTCCTGCAAATCGTGCGCCGCGTCGTGTCGAATTATCCGAGTCGCCGAACGGCGGGAAAGTTCCGCGGTAATTCTGCCATAGCGGCGCACACTCGATCGAATTCGGGTCCGGGGTGGTCTTGATGGGTGGGCCGCGCGTACCGCGCGAGCGCCCGTTGCCGGGTTGGGCGAGGGTCTTCGACGGATGGGTGTGGCCGAATTCACGCGCCACATCCCCTCCACGGAGGTCGCGTGGATCGACTCGTCAACTTGCGTCGCGGCGGGCGCTTCGGGGGCACCCGCCGCGCCGCTGGTCGGCCTATCCGGCGAGATCCCAGGCGCTGGCCGAGTAGCGTCCGAGTATCGGCTTCACCATCGCCTCGAAATCCACGTACGGCAAACGCATCAGCTCGGTGTGTGAGCCGGCGTTGAAGGCGATCTCCGGATCCTCGCGCAATGTTTCATCGACGTAGACCGGCATTCCGTAGAGATTGCCGAACGGCGGCATCGCCCCGGTTTCGACATCGGGAAAGAGCGACGCGAACTCTTTTTCCGAGGCGAGTTCCGCCCGCTTGGCCTTTGCGCTGCCGCGCACCAGGTCGAGATCGACCTTGTCGACGGCGCTGACCACCACCATCGCCATTTTTCCGTCGAGTTTGACCATCACCACCTTGGCCAGTTTGCGACCGGACAAGTGCGCCTCGGCGGCAATTTCCTGGGCCGTGAAGGCACAGGAGTGACGCATCGTGACGTATTTCACGTGGTGGGCATCGAGTGCATCCGTGAGTGTCTTGATGGGCATGACAATTCCTCCGGGTTGCGAGCCGCCCCTGCCGTCGATCACTTAACTCAAGCATAGTTCACCGTGGCAGGAGTGCCACCGAATATCCGTGACGGGTGGCGACCGACGGGTCATGAACCGCCGATCGGATTTTCCCCCTTCGATCGATGGCGGTGCGCTGCTTCCCGTGAATTTCGCGAACCGTGAAAGCGACCGACCGTTACAATGCCGGCTTGGTGGTCGATTGGAACGCTTGAGCGCCCGTGCGGGTCGAGGCATGAAAAAGCGAATCTACAACCGGGTCGCACGCCTCTATGACCTGCTCGACCTTCCTTTCGAGCACGGCCGTTATCAACCCTTGCGGCGCACGATATTCGACGGCCTGTCCGGTCGCGTGTTGGACGCGGGTGTGGGTACGGGTCGCAATCTGCCGTTTTACCCGTGCGGCGCTCGCGTGACCGGTGTCGATCTGAGTTCGGCGATGCTCGCGCGGGCCGCGCGCCGGCGACGGCGACTCGGCGTATCCGTTCCGTTGGTGGAGATGGATGTGCGCCGTGCGGCCTTTCCCGACGACTGTTTCGACGCGGTCGTTGCGACCTTCTTGTTTTGTGTACTCGACGCGGCCGATCAACTTCCGGCATTGGTGGAACTGCGGCGAATTTGCAGGCCGGGCGGCGAGATCCGGATCCTGGAATACGCCTACTCCGAGGATCCGCTACGCCGGGTGGTGATGCACCTGTGGGCGCCCTGGGTGCGGTGGATCTACGGGGCGGCGTTCGATCGCGATACCGAGCAATATCTGGCCGCCGCGGGCCTGGAGGTGATCGAAACGCGCTTTCTCTACCGCGACATCATCAAGCTGCTGGTCGTAAGGCCCGCGCGAGCGGCTTAGGGCTCGGCCCGGTTCGATAAAACGCAACCGGTCGCGACCATCGAGGAGTTTCGGGCCACGGATTTACGCGGATTGAAAGATATGCAGAATCGTATGCCCGGTTTCGTCAGTCGCGCCATCGACGCCGTCACCGGCTCAACCCGGCCCGAAGCGGGTTTCCGTTCGTGTCTTGACTCCGTACTCCGGTCCGGGGTGTATCGTGGGTGATGACATCGACAACATCCGATATTGCAGGAGACATCAACCATGTTCAAAGACATCGGCGGTACCGTCGGCTCGGTCATCTCCGGGGCCTGCTGTCTGGGTTTCGCGCCATTACTCGCGCTGCTCAGCGCGACCGGTCTCGGCTTTCTGATCCGGGACACGATCCTGATTCCACTGTTCGTGGCGTTTCTCTCCTTCACCGTATGGTCTCTATGGACTTCGCGCAAGCGCCACGCGAAATCCGGCCCCCTCTATCTCGGCCTGGCCAGCGTGGTGATCGTGGTGCCGGCGCTGTGGATTGCCGCGCCGCTTGCCTACGCGGCGCTCGCCGCCTTCATCGGCGCGACGGTGTGGGACATCGTGGCGTTGCGGGCGGTGCGCGGCACGGCTTGCGAAGCGGCGCCTTCAGTCTGAGCCCAGCGGACGCCGGTCGTCGCGCAGCAGCACATAGAGGGCCGGGATCACCAGCACGGTGAGCAGCGTCGACGAGGCCAAGCCGAACAACAGCGAGATCGCGAGGCCCTGAAAGATCGGGTCGCTGAGAATGAAGACGGCGCCGACCATGGCCGCGAGCGCGGTGAGCAGGATTGGTTTGAATCGCACCGCGCCGGCCTCGAGCAGCACTTCACGCAAGGGCGTTTCCGGGTCGCGGTGGTTCTGGATGAAATCGACCAGCAGAATGGAATTGCGCACGATGATCCCGGCCAGCGCGATGAAACCGATCATTGAAGTGGCGGTGAACGGCGCCCCGAACAGCCAGTGTCCGAACAGGATGCCGATGATCGTGAGCGGCACCGGAACCAAGATCACCAGCGGCACGCGGAAACTGCCGAACTGGCCCACCACTAGCAGATAGATCCCGAGCAGCGCGATCCCGAACGCGATCCCCATGTCGCGAAAAGTGACCCAGGTGATTTCCCACTCGCCGTCCCACAGCAGCGTCGGGTGCGACTCGTCGGTAGGCTGTCCATGCAGTTTGATCGGAATTGCCGGGGCGCCCGTAGTAGCGGTCGCCGCGCCCAAGCGTTCGCCGACCGCGATCATGCCGTAGAGCGGCGCCTCGAAACGGCCGGCCAGCTCGCCCATCACCATGACCGCGTTACGCCCGTTGTGGCGAAAAATCGGGTAGGAGGCACGTTCGTTGCGCAGGCTGACCAGATCGCCGAGTTCGACGTCGTCGTGTTCCCCGGGCACCGGCGTCGTCAGCAGGCGCTCCGACAGGAACTGATCATGTTTGGGCAGAGCGATGGCGATTTAGATCGGGTTGCGTCCGCCGCCCCGGTGCGAGTAGCCGACCGCAACTCCGCCGAGCAGGGCCTTGAGGGTGTCGTAGACGGCGGCCTGGTCGACGCCGTGAAATTCGAGATTGTCACGATCGAGCAGCACGCGCAGGCGCTTGGCGGGGTGCCCCAGACTATCGCCCACGTCGACGATGTACGGCACTGACTCGAAGGCCGCGCGCACCCGCCGCGCCGCGGCCCGGCGGGCGGGGCCGTCCGGTCCATAGACTTCCGCGAGCAGGGTGGAGATGACCGGTGGTCCGGGTGGCACCTCCACCACCTTGACCGTCGTTCCGGCGGGCGTCGGGACCGTCGCGAGGCGTTTACGCACTTCGAGGGCGATGGCATGGCTAGCCCGAGAACGTTGATTCTTAGCCACCAAATTCACCTGGATCTGACCTTGTTCCGGTCGTGAACGCAGGTAGTAGTGGCGCACCAGGCCATTGAAATTGAACGGCGCCGCGGTGCCCGCATACAGTTGCATGCCGGCCAGTTCGGGTAGCCCGGTGAGGCGTTCGGCGAGTGCCATCAAGACACGCTCGGTGCGTTCCAGGCTCGCTCCGCCGGGCAGATCGACCACCACCTGCATCTCCGATTTGTTGTCGAAAGGCAGCAACTTCACGGTGATGTCGCGGCTATAGAGCAACGTCATGGAGGCGCCGGTGGCCACGACCACTACGGCCAGGAACAGGGCGGAACGCCAGCGTCCGCGGAGCAGCCTACGCGCCACCGCCAGGTAGATACGCGCGAGCGCCCCATGCGCGGTGTCCGACATGTGCATCTGGTGTTCACGGCTACCGCTCAGGCGAATCATCAGCCACGGGGTGATGGTCACCGCGATCAAGAAGGAAAACAGCATCGCGGCCGAGGCGTTGGCCGGGATCGGGCTCATGTACGGCCCCATCAACCCCGATACGAACATCATCGGCAGCAGCGCCATGACCACGGTCAGGGTCGCGATCACGGTTGGATTGCCAACCTCGGCCACCGCGTCGATGGTCGCCTCGCGCAGCGAGCGGCCGGCCCGCCGTCGCCAGTGACGATGGATACTTTCGATCACCACGATCGCGTCATCGGTGAGGATGCCGATCGCGAAGATCAACGCGAACAGACTGACTCGGTTGAGCGTGTAGCCCATCAGCCAGGCGGAGAACAGGGTCAACAGGATGGTGGTCGGGATCACGACCAATGCCACCAAACTTTCGCGCCAACCAATCGACACGGCGATAATCGCGACGATTGAAAGTGTTGCAAGGAGCAGATGAAACAGCAGTTCGTTGGCCTTGTCGCGCGCGGTCCGGCCGTAGTTGCGCGTGATCTTGACGTTCAGATCGTCGGGCACCACGCGCCCGCGCAAGCGCGCCAGGCGTTCAATGAGCCGCGAGGCGATAACCACCGCGTTGCTGCCCGCGCGCTTGGCGAAGGCGATGCTAACCGCGGGTAGTCGCCGCAGCCCGCCTTGCCCGTCCGGGCGTAGATCCCAGACCCGTGCCTCCAGGGGTTTGCCGCCATAGACCACTTTTGCTACATCACGCACGTACACCGGGCGACCATCGTGGGTGGTGATCAGCAGCAGGCCGATGTCATGTGCGCCTGACAGGGTTTGCCCGGCGCTGAGCTCGATGGCCTGATCGCTGCGCCGCACGCTGCCGATGAGAAAGGTGCGGTTGGCGCCTTGGATCTTAGCCACCAGTTGGTTCAGGGTGACGCCGTAGAGCGCCAGCCGTTCCGGGTCGGGCTCGATCCGGATCTGCCCCGGGCGACCGCCGACCAGATAGTTGAAGCCGACGTCCTTGACCTTGATCAGCTCGGCGCGGAGCGCGTCGGCGACCTGATAGATCCCCAGATCATTCCAGCGGCTCGCGGCCTCGGGTTTCGGCGACAGGGTCAGGACCACGATCGCCACGTCGTTGATGCCGCGCCCGACGATCAACGGCTCGGGGATCCCGATCGGGATCTGATCGAGGTTCGCGCGGACCTTCTCGTGTACCCGCGCCACCGCCTCGTCTTCGTTGGTGCCGACGAAGAAACGCGCGGTGACGATCACGCGATCGTCCTCGGTGAGGCTGTAGACGTGCTCCACGCCGCCGATCCCCTTGACGATCTCTTCCAGCGGTTTGGTGACGAGTTCCGCCGCGTCGACCGCCTTGAGACCGTCGGCACGAACCATGATGTCGACCAACGGCACATGAATTTGCGGATCCTCTTCGCGCGGCAACACGCTGAGTGCGATGAGACCCAGCAGCAGCGCCGCCAGCACCAGCAACGGCGTGATCGGTGAGCCGATGAAGGCGCGCGTGAGGTGTCCGGACAGTCCGAGCTTCATGGTCGGTAACTAGTCGGGTTCACGGTTCAGACTTGCAGCGCGCAACTGCAACAATCCTTTGCCGGTCGGTTGTCGGCCGCGGTAGTACACGGAAGAAACATGATATCGATCGCGCCGGCCGGCGGGGCGCGACGCGTCGATGGCAATACGACGAGCGGATTTCTTCCGTCGGCCAAATGACAGGCGCTGTCACTTCGAGCGCCGGCGAAAAATCTCGAACCCGCTGCCGCTCTCTCGTGAGCACCTATCCGACCCCCGACCCTGAACCGCACAGTCGGCGGAGTCACCGCGGTTTGAGCAACACGTCACCGGGTGCGAGCCCGGATAGAATCTCGACCGCCGGTCGGCCATCGTCGAAGGACTGCACGCGTCCCGCCTGAACCACCACCTCAATCGCTTTGTCGGACGGGTCGCGAACCAGCACATAGTTCACGCCGAAACGGTCGCGCAGGTACTCCGGCGGCACCAGGATTGTTTTTCGGCGCCCGGTTGCCACCCATACCCGGGTGCGCTCGCCAACGAAATAGTCGCCGAGCCCGGAAACCTCCACATCCGCGATTACGCGGCCGTTTTTCAACTCCGGATAGACCTTTTCAACCCGTCCCTTACGCGTACTCTGCACCGAATCCGAGAGCCCCCGCGCACCGACCAACACCGCATCCCCGACGTGGATGAAACGCGCGTGGCGCTCCGGGAGGCGCAGACGCAGCAAGTAGCGGTCCACGGCGATCGTCGCGATATCCTCACCCGGCATCACCACCATTCCCTCAACGATACTGGTAGTGAGTACTCGCCCGGCCTCGGGGGCGAGCACCGCGCCCTCGGCAAGCCGTTCACCCACCACCTCTCGATCGGCTCGCGTCGAGGCGAGCCGGCCGGTGGTGACGTTGAACGCGGTCTGTGCATCGTCGAGTTGCGCTTGCGACGCCGATCCGCTCTGGCGCAGACGGCGCAAGCGGCCGAGGGTGATCTTGTTCTGGCGAAGCTGCGCTTCGAGCGCCTGGATCTGTGCGTCCAGCGAGGCGCGTTCGAGCTTGAGCTTGGGATCATGCACCGACGCGATGACTTGTCCGGTGCGCACCCGATCCCCCTCGACCACGCCGAGGCGGGTGACGGTCCCGGCGATGCGCGAGCGCGCCCGCGCGACATGCACGCTCTCGACCGTGGCAAACACTGCCTTGAGGTCGGCGACCGTGGTGGATGCGACGGTTAAGGTGTCGAATTCAGCCGCGTATCCGAGGCGAGCGCCGATCACCATCGCCGCCGGAATCGCTAATAGAATACGCCGAGGCAACATCTTAGTGGAACGCAGCACCCGGTCGTCCCCCGAGCGCCTTGACGATCTTGGCCAAAGGGCAGAAGCGGGTGAACGCGGCTTGCAGCAAATTGGCGCCAACGAACACCGCCAGCCACAGCCAATAGGGCGAAACATAGTGCGCGAGTACCACGCTCAACAAAACGGCACTACCCGCGAACGCCAGCACGACACGATCGACATTCATTTCAGATACCTCTCCGGGATACAGGAGTCGTTGTAAGACCATTCGAGCACACATTCAAATCGAATGTGATGCACGAGGTACTTGAAAATCGCCTTCCATGGTAATTTTGCGAGACGAACCAAGAAATGCGCTTTCGGTTGGCCTATTGTCGATGGCTTGCAGCCGAAAGAAAAGCGATACCAGTGAGGGGTAACGCCACTATGAGCGCTAACATTGCCGACTCGAGAGCGGCGGGGTAGAGGGTTGCGGGATCGCAGGCGGGACGAACAGGAATGCCCGGTGGGTATTCCCGGCGCCGGGCGGGTGCGCGACGGTGGCGATGCGCACGATGCCCTGCGGGACATCAAACGCAAGCTCGCCCGCGACGACGGGATCGAGCACGCGCCGGTGCGGATCGAAACCGGCCCGTGCGTCGATTGAGGCGTGCTCACCGACAGCGAACTTTGCGCGCCGGAGACCATCGAACGGGAACCAGAGGGGCGCTCCACGCCATGCGTTGGGACAGCACGGGCATTCATTTCCAGGCTCCGCTCGGGCCATCATTCAGGAGTACATTCACATGAGAATATTCAGCCGGGGCCGTGTCGGCGCCGTCGCCCTGTCGGCCGCGCTCGGCGCGGTCGTGTCGCTCACCAGCTTGCCTGTGGCTGCCCAAGCGAGCGGCGCGGCCTCCGACGCGATGGTCAAGCAGGTCACCCGACAGGTGTTGCGCGAACTGCGGGATAGTGGTGCGTTGCGCAAGGCGGTGCGCGAGGGGATCCAGGATTTCATTCGCGCCCAACGCGAGGCCCAGGCCGAGGCGCGCCGGGCGCGCGCCGACGCCGCCAAGCAAGCCGCTCAGGGGGTGCGCCGGGTGTCGCCGGATCGCGATCACATCTTCGGCAATCCCGATGCCAAGGTTTCCCTGATCGAGTATTCGGATTTCGAATGCCCGTTCTGCAAACGCTTCCATCCGACCGCGCGCGCGCTGGTACAGCGCTATAAGGGCAAGGTCAACTGGGTCTACCGGCATTTCCCGCTGGCGTTTCACAATCCGGGTGCGCAGACCGAGGCCGAGGCGAGCGAGTGTGCAACCAAATTGGGAGGCAACAAGGCGTTCTGGCGTTTCGCGGACGCCATTTACGCGCGTACCCGCTCGAACGGCAAGGGGTTCCCGCGTGAACGCCTCGCACCGCTCGCCGAGGAAATCGGCCTAGACAAGCAGGACTTCAACGTCTGCATGGCGAGCCGCAAGATGGCGGCCCGCGTGCGGGAGGATTATGAAGAAGGCCAGCGTATCGGAATCAGCGGAACCCCCGGAAACGTGCTGCTCAACAATGTCACGGGTGAGGTCGTGCTGCGCGCCGGCGCGGTGCCTATCCGTGTTCTCGCCACGGACGTCGATCAACTGTTGCACGAGAAACCGTGACCAGACGGGGTGAATCGAGTTGACGGAACGAACGCGTGCCGCGGGCTGACGGGCCCCTGGCGCATCGATGATCGAACTGCGTGATCTTTTCCTGTACCGGGGTGGGCGGCCGATCCTGACGGGCGCCAGCTTGCGCGTGCACGCGGGCTGGAAGGTCGGTCTGATCGGGGCCAATGGCGCCGGCAAGTCGACCCTGCTCGGGATCATCGACGGACGCCTGCACGCCGACGCGGGTGAAACCCGGATCGCGAACGGCGCGCGCATCGCGTCGCTCGCCCAGCATGTTGCGGTGAGTCCGAAGCCGGTCATCGAGCACGCCATTGACGGCGACCTAGAACTGCGCGCTGTCGAGAGGGAATTGGCCGGCGCCGAATCGAGTGACGACGGTACGCGCATCGCGAACCTGCACGCGCGCATCGAGGCGATCGACGGTTACACGGCGCACGCGCGCGCCGGGCGTATTCTCCGCGGTCTGGGGTTTGCGGCCAGCGACGAGCAGCGACCGGCAAGTGAACTTTCCGGCGGCTGGCGTCGTCGGCTGGGCCTCGCTCGGACCTTGATGGCGCGCGCCAATTTATTGCTACTCGACGAACCGAGCAATCACTTCGATCTGGACGCGGTGCTGTGGCTCGAGGATTACCTGCGTGGGTATTCGGGCACATTGTTGCTGGTCGCTCACGACCGGGAGTTTCTGGACCGCGCGGTCGGGCACACCGCGCTTCTGGAAGAAGGCGAGATTCGACTCTACACCGGCGGTTACAGTGCCTACGAACGTCGTCGCGCGGGCGAGTTGTTGGAACAGCAGGCGGCGCGCGAGCGGCAGCGGCGCGAAGTGGAGCACATGCGAGCCTTCGTCGATCGTTTTCGTGCCAAGGCCACCAAGGCGCGCCAGGCGCAAAGCCGTCTCAAGGCGTTGGAGCGTATGCAGGAAGTGGCCCCGGCCCACCTGCGCTCACCTTTCCATTTGCGCCTGCGCGAACCGGAACGCCTGCCGTCGCCGTTGGTGCGTCTCGAAGGCGTGAGTGGCGGCTATGACGGGCGCGACGTGCTCGGGTCGGTCGACTTGAACCTCATGCCCGGCGCGCGGATCGGGATCCTGGGACCCAACGGCGCGGGCAAGTCCACCCTGATCAAGATCCTGGCGGGTAGGCTCGCGCCGAGCGCCGGCCGATGTGATGCGTCGGTTCATCTTCGGGTTGCCTATTTCGCGCAGCACCAGGTCGAGCAACTCGACCCGGACGCAAGCCCGCTGTTGCATCTGCAGCGCCTCGATCGCGATGCCACCGAACAGGCCCGGCGCGATTATCTGGGGGGGTTCGGTTTCGGCGATGCGCGCGCACTGGCGCCCGTCGCCCCGCTTTCAGGCGGTGAAAAGGCGCGCCTGGTTCTGGCGATGGTGCTCTACCAACGACCGAATCTGGTGTTGCTCGATGAACCGACCAATCACCTCGATCTGGAGATGCGCCGTTCATTGACGGTCGCGCTGCAGGACTTTTCCGGCGCGATCGTGGTGGTCACCCACGACCGTCATCTGGTGCGCGCGGTAACCGATGAGCTCTGGTTGGTCAGTGCCGGGCGGGTCGAACCGTGGGACGGCGACCTGGACGACTATGCGGCTTGGCTGCGCGCAGCACGCACACGGCGAAATGGGCTGCGTGTCGACGCGGGCGACCCGCGCAAGGACCGCCGCCGCCGGCAGGCCGCCTCACGCTCACGCCTCGCACCGCTGCGCCGAGAGATCAGCCGACTCGAAGTCGAACTCGCGCGCCTCCACACCGAACAGGCGCGGCTGCGCGAAGCGCTCGCCGATCCGACCCTTTATCACGCCGACGCCAAACCGCGGCTCACGAAGCTGTTGCGTGAACAGGGCGCCCTCGATCGGCGCGTCGAGCGAGGTGAAGCGGCGTGGCTCAGCGCCAACGAAGCGGTCGAGACGGCGGATCCTGCGGGCTCGGTTCAAAATTAACTCACCAACTCGATCGCCGATCCATCCCGTCTGGCTGCGTTGCTCGTCAGTTGCATAGAGCGACCATTCGCCTTCCTCGCACCTTGCCGGTCGGGTGCCTCGGCACCCGACTTGGCAACTGAATTTTGGCCTGAGCCCTTGGAAAGAACGCCGACCAAGCGGCGCGCGCCTGCCGAGGGCCCGTCCGGAAAGACGGGCGCTCGGTCCGGTGCAGGGATACACCGGAATTTTCGACGTTCCAGCTCAAAAAGTCCGGGCGTTGGAGAGGGGTAGTGCGTTACAAGACCGTAGGCAGCAGGGGTGAAGCGGGGTAAAGGAATGTTCGGTGAACATTGCTGCCGCTGAGCGGGTTCGCATGGATGCGAACCCCGGGCTTGTCAGCGAAGCAGGAAAGCGCAGCGCCGCAAGATGCCTTCGAGCGTACAGGGATGTATTCACCGCGTGTCCTGTAACGCACTACCCCGCTCCTCTTGAAACAGCGATCGCGCCCGAGGTCATTGAGTACTTACTTTTCGACGACTGTAAGTCGTTGAAAATGGGAGAAAGCGGGAAATCGCATTTCCCGGTTTCGATCCCGGAAACGGCCAGGATGGCTGTCTCTGGACAGACCCTATTCAACTGAAGAGCAACGCCGCCGGGCAGGATGGTTCGGCGATCGAGTTGGTGAGTGAATTTTAACCGAGCCCTCAATCTTGAGGAAACTTGCGTAGGGTGCTAACGTCCGGCTCAGTTTCGGGTTCTGGCCCAGGCTGGGGGGGCGTTGGTAGTGCCAAGGATCAATCCCAGAAATATCCGCGGTTTGATTCTTGCCGCAGTATGCGCATTGTTGGCGCCAGCGGTGCCGGCTCAGGACTCGATTCCGGTCATCCGGTTTACCGTTACCCGCTTTGTCGTGGAGGGCAACAACCCGCTCTCGGCAGCCGATACGGCGCGCGTTCTTGAACCGTTCAAGGGCCAGCACGAGGGGCCGGAAGGGGTGCTCGCGGCGGTCGATGCGCTGAACGAAGCAATCCGGGCACGCGGCTTTTCGTTTCGCCGCGTCGTGTTCCCACCTCAAAAGCTCGAACACGGCGTGATCAAGCTGCGCGTGGTGGGCTTCAGACTCGCCAGCGTCGATGTAGTCGGCAACCGGCATTATTCGGAGCAAAATATCCGCCGCAGCCTGCCGGCGCTGAAGGTCGGCACGATCCCGAGCACCACCGACTTGGCGCGCGCCTTGAGTCTCGCCAACGAGCAGCCCGACAAACAGCTCACGGTAACCTTCAAGGAGGCCGAGGAGGCCGATGCGTTGGCCGCGCGAGTCAGCGTCGAAGACCAGAAGCCGTGGCGACTCTTCGCGAACCTCAATGACACGGGCAATGGCCAAACCGGCGAAACCCGACTTACCTTGGGCGCCCAACATAATAACTTGTTCGGGCGCGATCACGCCTTGGGCGTGAGCTACACGACCGCGTTGGCCCATTACGGCGACGTCAAACAGTGGGGCGTTAGTTACCTGGCCCCGCTGTACCGCTACCATACCGCCGTATCGCTGTTCTACGTGGCCTCGGACGTGAACACCGGCGTGGTGAATGGCATCGATATTAGTGGTTCGGGTACCTTTGCGGGCTTGCATGTCGCCTATACGCTACCCGAATATCACAGCCTGACGCACAAGATCTCGCTCGGAATCGACGATAAATTGTTCGACAACCGAGGCCTTTTCAATGGCACCAATTTGCTCCAGGCGGTGCGCAGCCGACCGCTCACCTTTCAGTACACCGGCTCCGTGCAGGGGCGTGGCTGGCTGAGCGACTACCAGTTGGCCTATGTGCGCAATATCAGCAGCGGGGGCGGGAATGACGGCGCGGCGTACCGCGCGAATCGAGCGGGAGCGGACGTGACCTGGGATCTTATCCGTGCCGACGCGAGCATCGCCTATGCCTTGACCCATGGCCTGGCGTTGCAGGCACGCTTCGCGGGCCAGTATTCCGGTGAGCCGCTGATCCCCGGCGAACAGATGGGTTTCGGCGGCGCCAACTCGATTCGAGGCTTCGACGAACGCGAGGTCCAGAGCGAAGACGGCGTGCGGGGAAACATCGAACTGTGGTTACCGCCGCTGCCCTACAACGCGCGGATTCTGGGCTTTGTTGACGGCGGTTTGGCGGTTTCCGAAGGACCGCAACCGCCCGGTCAGTCGGCCAACGATACCTTGCTCAGCATGGGGCTCGGGGTGCGCTGGAATTGGCGTAAAAACGTCAGCGTGGCGGTCGATGCCGCGCGGGTCTTGCTCGGCACCAAGACGCGCGGTACCGGTGTCGGCCGGATCCATTTCAATCTGCTTTTGAGTTATTGACCGGGCCGCGCGGTTGGTTCGGGGAGTTTCCGATGCGCCAGCGTAGTCAAACCATCACCCTGGGGTTCGCGGTCGGCCTGCTCGCGAGCATCCCCGCCCACGCGAATCCGACCGGTCCGCAAGTGGCCCACGGCCAGGTAAGCTTCGCCAATCCGGCACCCGGGACCCTCAATGTCACCAACAGCCCCAGGGCAATCATCAACTGGCGCGGCTTTTCGATTGGCGCTAGCGAAACCACCCGCTTCATCCAGCAATCTGCGGCGAGTGCCGTGCTCAACCGCGTGGTGGGGCGCGACCCGTCGGCGATCATGGGGCGACTCCTTTCCAACGGTCGGGTATTCCTGATAAACGGGCACGGCATCAGTTTCGGGCGCACTTCGGTGGTCAACACCGCGGGGCTGATCGCCGCGACCCTCAATATCAGCGATCAGGATTTCATCGCCGGGCGGTTGCGGTTTGCAGGCGACCCGCAACCCGGCGCGATTCGTAACGACGGCATCATTCGCACCACCAAGAACGGCGATGTGTTGTTGATTGCACCGAACATCACCAACAGCGGGATCATCGAAACCGATGGTGGCAAGCTACTCCTCGCCGCGGGTCGCAAGGTGACGCTCGCGAGTCTGGATTCCGAGCATATCCAGTTCGAAATCCAGGCCCCCGATGACACGGTCGTCAACCTCGGAAAGCTGCTAGCCCACAACGGCGCCGCCGGGGTTTTTGCGGGGAGCATTCACAATCGAGGTCGAGTATCGGCCGATAGCGTCACGCTTGACAAGCACGGCGAGGTGGTATTTCGGGCCAGCCAGCGGATCACCTTGGATCCGGGCAGTCGCGTGAGTGCTTCGGGTAACGCCGGGGCCGACGGCGGGCGCATTGAAATGGACGCCTCCGCGGCGAATTCCGACTCGCGCAGCACCGTGTTGCAGTTCGGTGAAGTCCACGCCGACGGCGCGCACGGCGGGCGGGTGGCGGTGCACGCCGACCACATCCTGTTGTCCGCAGCGGTGAGTGCCGATGGCACTCGGGAAGGCGGTGAAGTACGGATCGTGGCAGGCCGGCGTCTGCTGGCGACCGCGGATTCGATGGTTTCGGCGCGTGCTGCGGCTGGGCGCGGCGGCCAAGTCCGGGTGGACGGGGGCGACAGCTTGTTCAGTTCGGCCACCGTGGACGTCAGCGGTGCGCACGGCGGTGATGCCAAATTGCTCGGCAAGACCGTCCAGCTCGCCGGCGCCCGGGTTGACGCGACCGGCATCAATGGCGGTGGGGCGGTCCGAGTCGGTGGTGATATCCATGGCGGACGGGCGCTGCCCGCGGCACGGCGTACGATCGTCAATTCAGGGAGCACCCTGAAGGCCGATGCCGTGGCTGCCGGAAACGGCGGTACGGTGGTGGTGTGGGCCGATGATGAGACACGTTTCGACGGCACGATCGGCGCCCACGGTGGGCGCAATGCGGGCAATGGTGGCGTGGTCGAGATTTCCGGAAAAGAGCACCTGAACATGACCGGAATCGTCGATCTGGCTGCGCCTGCCGGTACCGCCGGTACCTTGCTGGTCGACCCGAAGAATCTCACCATTGCGCCCGGCGGTAGCGGCGCAACCATCGGCGGCGGGGTCGTCGAATTGCTCGATCCGAATCCCGGTGCCGGCAACAACTTCGGTAGCAGCGGTACGGTTTTTACCCGCGTTGGCAACAATCGGCAGAATGTCGTGGTGCTCGATCCGAACGACGATCTCGGGGCCGTGGATTCCGGCGCGGCCTACCTGTTCAACGCGGGCACCGGCGCGCTGTTGAGCGCATTGGTCGGCGCAAGCGCCGGTGATCAAGTCGGCAGCGGGGGGATCCAGACGCTCAGCGGCGGAAACTACCTGATCAAGAGCCCGCAATTCAACGGCGCAGCCGGGGCGCTGACCCTGGCACCGGGTGACACCGGTGCGACCGGTACGGTGTCGATTGCGAATAGCCTGGTCGGCGCTGCGCCGGGGGATAGCATCGGCAGCGGCGGCATACAGTTCCTAAGCAGTGGCAATTTCCTGATCAAGAGCCCGAGTTTTGGCGGTACCAAGGGGGCGGTTACCTTTGCCACGCCGAACGCACTGCCGGCCGGTTCGGTCTCCAGTGGCAACAGTCTGGTCGGTACGGCGGGTGATAACGTCGGTAGCGGCGGCATCCGGACCCTGTTCAGCACCGGGAACTTCCTGGTTGCGAGCCCGAGTTTCGGTGGCGGCAAGGGGGCGCTGACGTTCGGTTCCGCCAGCGGCGGCGTCACGCCGGGTGTGGTATCGTCGAGTAACAGCTTGGTCGGCGCGGCAAGCGGGGACGGGGTCGGCTCGAATTTATCGTTCACGAATTTCCTGGAACTGTTCGGTACCAATAAATTCGTGCTGCGCACGCCCGGCTTCAGCGGTGGGGCGGGCGCAGTCACCCTGGGTGACGCGAACACCGGGACCACCGGGGTTCTGGGCGCGGGTAACAGCTTGGTCGGGGCCAACCCCGGGGACAACGTCGGCAGCGGCGGCATTCAGACCCTGGGCGGCAACACCTTCCTCGTCATGAGTCCGAACTTCGACGAC
>Ga0114931_10005656_pt1 | contig 15456 bp, 12 predicted proteins | sample 2SBtaG_FD_89579 | JGI IMG/M metagenome (GOLD analysis project Ga0114931, IMG submission 89579) | Deep subsurface microbial communities from Kolumbo volcano to uncover new lineages of life (NeLLi) - 2SBTROV14_V59a metaG | ecosystem: Environmental > Aquatic > Marine > Volcanic | place: Kolumbo...
CACTCGCTTCTGGTCGAGGCGATCGCCGCCGAGGCGGCGCCCGGGCTGGCCCGGCGCTGGCGCCTCGCCGCCCTTCTCCACGACGCCGCCGAGTACGTGGTCGACGACCTGATCACCCCCTTCAAGGCCGCCGTCGGGATGGACTTTCGCGACCTCGAGCAGCGCCTCGACCGGGCGGTCCGGCTGCGCTTCGGGCTGCCGGCCCGGCTGCCGCTCAAAACGGCGCGCCTGATCAAGCGCGCCGACCGCGCCGCCGCCTATTTCGAGGCCACCCAGCTCGCCGGCTTCTCGGCCGCCGAGGCGGAACGCCTGATCGGGCGCGCCCGCGGCCTCGCCGCGCCGGCGCTCACGCCGTGGCCACCGGCCGAGGCCAAGGCGCGCTTCCTCGCGCGCTTCCGCGTTCTCGCGGCCCCCTTAAGCGAATCTTAACGACGCCCGCGCCATGGTGGCGGGGATCGCGATCGTCACCGTTCCCGAGGCGCGGGTTAGGGCCATGACCATCGACTTCACCAGCATCGGCTTCCATGGCGGCTTCGGTGCCATCGTCGGCGCCGCGGCAGCGGTCTTTGGCGGCCTCGTCGCCGCCTACTTCGGGGTCAGGAGCGCCGCCAACGCGGCCGAGCGCCGGCTCTTGAACGTCATGAGCATCACCCTGTCGCTGGTCTCGCTGGCGACCCTGTTCCTCATCCTTCTGTCGCTCGACAAGGGCCTTCCCGCCTGGCTGCCGTGGGCCCTGGCCGCGGTCTATGGGACGGCGCTTTGGCGGATGATCGCCTATACCCGGCGGGCGGCGAAGATCGCCCGGGCGGACGTGGACCTCTCCTTCCTCGAGGGCCGGGTGCCGAGCGCCATCGCCGAGGCCCAGGGCGCCAAGGCCGAGACGGCCGAGGGGCGCGTCTCGCCGCTCTCTTCGGTCGCCGGCTGAGCCACCTTTTCACTGGCGAGGCGCGACCGCGTCGGTCGCGCTGACGGGCGCCACCGGCACCGGGCGTCGCAGGCACGCGACCGCGATCCCGACGCAGCCGCCCGGCGAAAGCTGGCCGCGGCCTTGATTGCCGGGGCGGCGGGCGCTACTCATCCATGGTCACCCGCTGATCGGCAGCGGCACGCCCGAGGAGGATCGCCATGGCGGCACCGCAGCCCGCGGCCGACGCGCCGCTTATTCTGCGCCACGATCGCGGCGGCGTGGCGACGCTGACGCTCAACCGACCGCACGCCCGCAACGCGCTCTCGCTCGCCCTCATCGACGCCTTCTACGAGGCCCTCGTCGAGATCGCCGAGGACGCCACGGTGCGGGCAGTGGTGATCGCCGGCGCCGGGCCGGCGTTCTGTGCCGGGCACGACCTCAAGGAGCTGCGGGCCGACCCGAGCCGCGCCGCCTATGAGCGCGTCTTTCACCGCTCCAGCGAGACCATGCTGGCGATCCTGCGCTTGCCCAAGCCGGTGATCGCCCGGGTCCATGGGACCGCCACCGCCGCCGGCTGCCAGCTCGTCGCCACCTGCGACCTGGCGGTGGCGGCCGAGGACGCCCGCTTCGCCACCCCGGGCGTCAACATCGGGCTCTTTTGCTCGACCCCGATGGTCGCGCTGGCGCGCAACGTCGGGCGCAAGCAGGCGATGGCGATGCTGCTCACCGGCGAGTTCGTCGATGCCGCCACCGCCGAGCGCATCGGCCTGGTCAACCGGGTGGTGCCGGCGGCCGCGCTCGACCAGGCGGTCGCGGCGCTCGCCGCGGGGATCGTCGCCAAGTCGCCGATGACGCTCGCCATCGGCAAGGAGGCGTTCTATCGCCAGCTCGAGCTCGGCGTCGCCGAGGCCTATGACTATGCCGCCGAGGTCATGACCCGCAACATGATGGCGCGCGACGCCGCCGAGGGCATCGACGCCTTCCTCGCCAAGCGCCCGCCGCTGTGGCGGGGCGAGTAGCCCGGTGGCCCACGACCGCTATGCCGACGCCTATCTGAGGGACATTCTGGCCACCACCCGCGTCATCGCCATGGTCGGGGTCTCGGAGAAGTGGGTGCGGCCCAGCTACTTCGCCATGAAGTACCTGCAGGCCAAGGGCTATCGGGTGATCCCGGTGAACCCGGCGAAGCGTGGGGCCACCATCCTCGGCGAGCGGGTTCACGGCAGCCTCGCCGAGGTCCCGCCGCCGATCGACATGGTCGATATCTTCCGTCGTTCCGAGGCCGCCGGCGCCATCGTCGAAGAGGCCATCGCGGTGGCCGCCGAGAAGGGCATTCGCACCGTCTGGATGCAGTTGGGCGTGCGCGACGACGCGGCCGCGGCGCGGGCCGAGGCGGCCGGTCTCACGGTGGTGATGAACCGCTGCCCCAAGATCGAGTACGGCCGGCTTTCCGGCGAATTGAGCTGGGGCGGCATCAACACGGGCATCATCTCGGCCCGCCGCCGGCGGGCGCTCTGAGCGTGGTCGAGCGCGGCGGTCGCCCGCCCGAGGACGACGCGCCCCGGGTCTTCGGCTTCGAGACCCGGGCGATCCACGCCGGCGCCCGGCCCGACCCGGCGACCGGTGCCCGGGCGACCCCGATCTACCAGACCACCTCGTTCGTCTTCGACGACGTCGACCACGCCGCCTCGCTGTTCAACCTCCAGACCTTCGGCTACATTTACTCGCGCCTCACCAATCCGACGGTGGCGGTGGTCGAGGAGCGGATCGCCAACCTCGAAGGGGGCCGCGGCGCGGTCGCCTGCGCCTCGGGCCACGCGGCCCAGTTCCTGGTCCTCTACACCCTGTTGGAGCCGGGCGACCATTTCATCGCCGCGCGCAACCTCTATGGCGGCTCGATCACCCAGTTCGGGGTGAGCTTCGCCCGCCTGGGCTGGACCTGCGACTTCGTCGATCCGGGCGATGTGGCCGCCTTCGAGCGCGCGATGACCCCGCGCACCAAGGCCATTTTCGTCGAATCGCTCGCCAACCCCGGCGGCATCGTGGTCGACCTCGAGGCGGTGGCGGCGGTGGCGCGCCGTCACCGCATTCCGCTGATCGTCGACAACACGCTCGCCAGCCCCTTCCTCTGCCGGCCGCTCGAGTGGGGCGCCGACTTCGTCGTCCACTCGATGACCAAGTTCCTCGGCGGGCACGGCAACGCGATGGCGGGCGCGGTGGTCGAATCGGGGCGCTTCGACTGGTTCGCCAGCGGCAAGTTCCCCTCATTGACCGAGCCCGACCCGGCGTACCACGGCCTGGTCTTCGCCGAGACCTTCGGCGACTTCGGCTTCACCATGAAGGCGCGGGCGGTGGCGCTCAGGGACTTCGGGCCGTCGCTGGCGCCGATGAACGCCTTCCTGATCCTCCAGGGGGTCGAGACCCTGCCGCTGCGGATGCGCCGCCACTGCGACAACGCGCTGGCGGTCGCCCGCTTCCTCGAGGCCCACCCCAAGGTTCGCTGGGTCTCCTACGCCGGGCTCGACTCCAGCCCCTATCTCGAGCTCGCCCGCAAGTACCTTCCCGAGGGCGCCGGCTCGGTCTTCACCTTTGGGGTCGAAGGCGGCTTCGATGCCGGGGTACGCCTGGTCGAGGCGTGCGATCTGTTCTCGCACCTCGCCAATGTCGGCGACACCCGCAGCCTCATCCTGCACCCGGCGTCGACCACCCATCGCCAGCTCGACGAGGCCCAACGCGAGGCCGCCGGCGCCGGCCCCGACGTGATCAGGCTCTCGATCGGGATCGAGACCGTCGGCGACCTGATCGCCGATCTCGCCCAGGCGCTGGAGAAGGCGTGAGAAGACCGGCTCAGTCGCCGCCCTTGCCGAGCGATGCCCCGCCGGCGGCCGCCGCCTCGGCCCGCCGCCGGGTTCGCGCCGCCCACAGGATCGCGCCATAGCCGCCGAGCGCGGCGCCGAGCGCCACCGGCATCGCGCTGGGCACCGCCACCGCGAGCCCCGCCGGCACCCCGACCAGCGCCCAGTAGGCGAGCAGCGCGGCGCGCACCGGGAGAAGGCGCTGCAGTCGATGGTGGAGGTGGTTGCGATCGCCGGCAAAGGGAGTGCCGGCGCCGAGCCAGCGCACGGCCATCAGCCGCACGCAGTCGATCACGGGGATCAGGAACAGCATCATCACCGCTCCGGCATCGAGCCCACCGGCGTGGTAGGTCACGATCGCCGCGATGCCGATGAAGACACTGATGCCATAGGTCCCGGCATCGCCGAGGAAGAGCCGGCCCTGCATGTTGAAGACGAGGCTCACGGCGAGCCCGGTGGCGAGCACCAGAAGCGCCGGGATCAGCGGCGGCGGCGCCCCGGACGCGATCAGCGCAGTCCAGATGAGGGCGAGGCCGATGACCAGGCCGTTCTGGCCGTCGGCCATGTTGACCGCGTTGGTCAGGCCGACCACCGAGACCAGGGTGAAGAGAAGCGCCCAGCCGCCGAGCACGACGGGGGCCGGGGCGAAGGCGAAGACGAGCCGCTCGACGCGCAGCTCGGGCGCCAACCCGAGCCCCACCAGGACCATCAAGAGAGCGGCGGCGAGCCGCGCCACCGCCGGCACCGGGCGGCGATCGTCGAGGAAGCCGAGGACGAAGTGGCCGAGAACGAGCGCGAGCGCCGCCTGGTAGGACGACCCCTGAAAGGCCGCCGCCACCGCGAGCATCGCCACCAGCGGCGGGCAGACCGCGATCCCGCCGACCAGCGGGGTGCGACGGCGGTGGGCCTTGCGCCGGCCGTCGGGAACGTCGACGACGCCGAGACCCATGGCGACGGGGCGGGCAAAGGCGCAAACGGCAAAGCTGATCAGCGCCGAGAGGACGAGGGCGACGGCCAGCATCGCGCTCACGCGGACCGCCCTCGGCACACACCGAGGCGCGCCCGCGCATCGGGACGCTTCGTCAACCTCGCGGTCACGATGGACTCTCCGGCACTGGCCCCCCAGTCACGCTTCTGTCCCTGCCAGATGCGTTCGAATGTCTAACACCGATCTCCACTACCTTGCAACCGGAAATGGTTGCGATTCCGTTAACACCGCCATGAATAGCGATCGCTTCTTCCCTTATCTTGACGAGGTGTTCTTAGCGGAACACCGACGACCAGCTCTCGGCGAGCGGACCCAGCCGCGCCCCCCGGGTGAGGTCATAGAGGACGGCGTCGTTGGCCAGCCGCTGGCCGCCGTCGGCGGTGAGTGGCCGCAACGCAAGGGTGCGGCGCTCGCGGGTCCGGAACGGGCTCACCAGATCGAGCGGCACGGTCACGAAGACTCCCTTGTCGAAGCTGCCCTCGCCGAAGTCGGCGTAGGAGACGTCGGTGAGGGTGGCGAAGGCGCCGACGACGATGCCGTTGGCGAAGCGCCGCGCGAGCTCGAAGCTCGCGCCCAGGTCGCGGGCGAGGAAGCGCCCGGCGTGGACCGCCGCCTCGAGCCCATAGAAGGGAAGCTCATAGTAAAGGTTCAGATGCCCGGTCACCACATTGTAGTGGCGGAAGTCGAAGCGCTGGTCGAAGCCTCGCTGCTTGACCCAGAAGACATCGCCGCCGATCGCCCAGCGCCGGTCGATGGGGCGGTAGAGCACCTCGGCACCGACGCCGCCGTACATCGGCTCGATCAGCCCCGCGGTGGCGCGGGCGAACCAATCGGTGGCCGGGTTCCAATAGCTGTCGGCGGTCAGCGAGACGATCCCGGTGGCGCCTTGGTCGACATAGCGGGCGATGTCGCTGCGCACCCGCGGCAGCTTGCCGGTCGGGGTGAAGTCGAGGTTGTCGAAGTCATCGACGATGCTCTGCCCGACGGCACCGTTCAGGCTCAGCCCCCGGGCGAGCTCGAGGCGGCCGCCGAGGCGCGCCCAGAGCTGGTAGTGATAGGGCTCGTCGGGGGCGCCGACCGACTGCCGGAGCTCGGGCGTCAGCGACCACGAGAGCGCCGGATAGCGCCGCGGATTGATCTTGGCCGCGGGTGACGGGCCGTGACGGGCGGCGGCCACCCGGGTTTCGTACCACGCCTCCTCGGGACTGATGCGCTTGGCGGCGATGCCCTCCAGGGTGCTCCGCCCAAGCGAGATCCGGGCGGTCTCGAGGCCGCCCTCCTCGACCACCACGGTGATCCGCTCGACGTTCGCCGGCAGGCTTTGGGCCGCCGCCATCGCCGCCCGCAGCGCGGCCTCGGCGACATTGCGGGTCCGCCGCGGGGAGACGAACAGCCGCGCCTCGGCGCCGGCGATCTCGACCGCATCGACGGCCAAGCCGGCGCCTTCGATGCCGGCGAACAGGGCCCGGGCCGGGTCGCGGCGCTTCACCGCCGGGCGCGCTGGCGTGGCGCCGAGGGCGGCGAGGCTCTCGATCCGCGCCCGGGGAATGGTGAAGCGGTCGATCTCTCGGCCCTCGGCGTCGCGGGCGATGACCACCTCGCTCAATGGCCCGGGAAACGCCCGGGCGATCACCGCGGCGGCGCGCAAGAGCGCCTCGGGGGTGGCGATCAGGGTGTCGTGAACGACATGGACCACGGCGCGGCCGCCGCCGAGGGCGATGCTCTCGGTGACGATCCCCTGGCGTTCGAGCCCACCCACCAGGGACTCGGCGATCAGGCCATGGTCGGCCCCGGCGGGAAGCGGCGGCATCGCGGCGGCGGTCGGCGCCGGCTTGGCCGGCGGCGGTCGCGGGGGCAAGGGCGGCAACGGCTCGTCCTTGGCGAACAGGGGGCCGAGCTTGCCGAGATCGGGGGTGATGGCGCCGCGGACCATCAGCGTGTTGCCGCGCTCCAGCCCGATCCCGAGGTCGATCCACGGCAGCGGCCGGTAGGCCAGCGCGACATTGACCGGCGAAGCGACGGCGAGGCGGCGCCCCCCGGGCTCGGCGTCGTAGTCGTTGCCGTCGTACTCGAGCTTGAGCGACAGCCCGGCGATGGGGGTGTGGTACTCGATCCCGCCGAAGAAGCCGATGTCGGGGCCGGTGAAGAAGTCGCCGAAGGCGGGCAGGCCGCCGTGGCGGCCCCCGCCATCGTTGTCGCGCCGGGCGAAGTCGTTGGAGACGTTGGCGAGCGGGTTGCGCACCCGGGCGCGCCGGCCCAGCCGCCCCCACCCCACGCCCAGCGAGAGATCGACGTCATAGAAGCGCTTGCTCGCGACCAGAAACTCGGCACGGAAGTCGCCCGAGCCAATGAAGTCCTGGAAGCCGAGGGCGAGCGCCGGCACGTACTTGGATTCGGTGAGAAGGCGGAACTTGATGTCGGCGCTCTTGTCGACGTTCGAGCGGCCGCCGTCGAAGACTTCGTCCTCGGCCCGGGTGACGCGTGCCGTGGTCTCGAGCCAGGGCAGCGGCTGGAAGCGCAGGAAGACGTGGTGATAGGGATCGGCGGTCGCCGCACCGAGGGCGAGCGTGCCCTCAGGCGCGAAGCGTGCGGTCGGGGTCTCGATCAGGCCGATCCCGCCGAGGGTGGTGGCCGTGGGTGCCTCCCCCGCCGCCGCCGCGCCGGCGGTGAGGAGGGCGGCGAGCGCCAGCGCCACCGACCCGGCGACGGCCCGCCTCCACCCCCTGTGCCCCGCCGGGATCAAGGGTTGTTGGAGATGACCGAGAGCGAGGCCGCGATGATGGCGATCTGGCTGAGAAGCTGGGTGGTATCGCGGGCGAAGGCGAAGGCGTCGAAGGGCGACGGGTCGCGCGGCACCACCACGGTGCTTCCCGGGGGCACCTGGACCGGCGTGTAGTTCCAGGCCGAGACGCTGACCGCGCGTGCGACCCCGTTGGGCAGGACCACGAACACCCGGTCATCGTCGGCGGTTTGGCGCATCCCGCCCGCCTTCTCGATGTAATCGTCGACCCGCTGGCCGGAGACGAACTGGAGGGTACCGGGGTTGAGAACCTAACCGATCACGGTGACCGTGTTGGGCCGTCGGGGCATGAACAGGCGATCGCCGGGATCGAGCACGATATCGACCTCGGGGTGGGTCGCGAGCACCGCGGGATCGGCCTCGATGACCACCCGGCCGACCGGCTTGGTGTGGCGGACCTCCTGGGCGATGCCACGGAGGGCCGCCGCGGCGTCGCCCGAGATGGCGGCGTCGTTGCCGCGCCGGGTGATCGCCGCGGTCAGCGCCATCTCGAGCTCGGAGGCCGAGCGCTGCAAGGCCGCGCGCTCGGCCGCCTTGGCCTGTTCGCGGGTGAACACGGCGCCGAAGGGATAGGCATCGGGGGTCAGCCCACCGGCCCGCGCGATCAGCTCGGAGAGACGCTCGCCCCGGCGAATCTCGTAAAGACCGGCGCGGACGAACTCGCCGGAAAGCAGCACCGGCCCGGTGTCGCGGGCGCTGAGCCTGGCGTTGAAGCGCACCGAATCGCCCGGGTTCAGCGTCACCGCCACGAGCCCCGCCGACGACAGATCGATCAACCCGCGCCGGAACTTGTTCGTGGCCCCGCCGGAAAACCGGGTCAGCTCGACCGCGGTCAGGTCGACCTCGCGGTTCAACCCCCCGGCGACCGCGACCACGGCGCCGAGGCTGGTCCCCGGCAGGATGGGGTAGGCGCCGGGCTGGCGGACCTCGCCGTTGACCGAGACCACGTAGTCGAGCAGGAAGGGCAGGAGAGCACCGAAACGGGCGAAGATCGGGGGGCATGAAAGGCGGTTCTGGACCGCGACCTTGGTGCCCGTGGTGGCGGCGCGAACAGCGCTGGCGAAGCGACCGGCGCGGGCGCTGGCGGCGATCTGTGCCAGCGCCCTGAGGCCGTCGCATGCGGGCTGCATGACGGTCACTGCCGGGCGCTCGGCGGTCCCGGCCACGGCCTCGGGGGCGCCTGCCAGGCGGACCGCGCGGACGGTTTCGGCGCCGGCCCGGCTTCCTCCCGGCGGCGCCCTTCCCGGCAGCGGCTGGCCGGTCAGGATCGCCTGGACGTCGGCGGAGGCGAGGTAGCGGACATCGTCCATGCCGAGGACGATCAGGCGGTCCCCGGCCCTGAGGGTGTAATCGTCACGGCCGGCGAGGATGCGCTGCAGATCGACGGCGACGAAGCGCCGGGCCAGGGTGACCGGGTCGGTCGTCACCACCACGCCGAAGGGAAGATAGGGGTTGGCGCCGAGCTGGCCGGGATCGAACAGCAGGCGCTGCAGGCTGGGTGTGGTCGCCAGCGCCAGGCGCTCGACCGCACGCACGTTGCCGTCCAGGACGACGGTGCCGAGACCGTTGATGCGCACGGCGTCGCCGGGGCCGAGACGAACCCCGCCCAGACCCGAGGCATGAAGGTCGAGCCGGCCATGCCTTTGCTGCCCGTCGGCATAGCGCGTGACCTCGACGCTGGCGAGATCGGCGGCGCGCGTCAGGCCACCGGCGATGGTGACCAGATCGGCCAGCGAGCTCCCCGGCAGCACCGGGTATAGGCCGGGACGGCGGACCTCGCCGGTGATCGAGACGGCATAGTCGAGGACCACCGGCAGGAGGTCGCCGAAGCGGGCGAAGATCTCGGGGCAGGGCCGCCGCAGGCTGTCGCCGGTAACTTGCCGCAGCGCCCCGGCGAAGCGCCCCTGGTCGAGACCCGAGGCGGCCAAGGCGGCGAGCCCGGCACAGGCCGGCGACGGCCCCGCGCCGCTGGCCGGCGGCGTCTCGCCGGCGGGCGACGGTGGGGCGCCGGGGAGCGGCGGTGCAAACCCGACGGCGGGCGTCCGAGGGGACCCGGCAAACGGCACCGTGCTGCCGGCCGGGTTCGGCGCGGTGCCCGGTGCCATAGCCACCGCCTCGGCCGGCAACCCGTGGCCGGCCAGCACCGAGACGACGTCGGTGGAGACCAGATAACGGATGTCGTCGCCCGACAGGACGATCAGGCGATCGCCCGAGCGCAGCGGCCGGTCGGCCTCGCCGGCCAGCACCCGGCCGAGATCGACCGGGACATAACGCTGCGCATAGGTCTCGGGGTCGGTGGTGATCAGCACCGCGAACGGCAGGTAGGGATCCTCGCCGAGAAGGGTCACGTCGTGAACCAGGGCGCGAACCGTGGGGGCGGCGGCGATCGACCGGCGCTGGCGCAGGCGGACGTCGCCGTCCAGGGTAGCCGAGCCGAGCCGGACATCCTCGCCGAAGCCCACCATCAGGATGTCGCCGCCGGCGAAGGTGGCCCCCGAGGACGGGGTCTCCTCGCGCACCCGGTCGCGCCCGGCGGCGTCGGGAGCGACGTGGAGGAAGCGGTTGCCGAGCGGGCGCAGGGTGCCGCCGGCGAGATCGAGAAGGTCGGCGAGGGCGATTCGCCGGCGGCCCTCGGCGAGCTCGTAGATCGCCGGGCGTTTGACCTTGCCCACCACCGCCACGGTCTCGCCGATCGGCGGGACGACGATGCGATCCCCATCGACGACCCGGATGTCGCGGCCGAAGTCGCCGCTGAACAAGAGGTCATAGCCGTCGAGCCAAAAGGTGGTATCGCCGCGCACCACCTGGATGCGCCTGAGCGATCCGGTCTTGCGGATCCCACCGGCGGCGGCGAGGGCGTCGATGATGGTGGACAGGCCGGTGATCTGCCGGGTGCCGGGGTGGGCGACCTCGCCGATGACCAGAACCGAGACCGCGCGCACCGCGCCCAACGAGACGAACACGTCGGTCCCCAGCATGGCTTGCCGGGTCGCGGCCTTGAGATCGCGCACGAAGTCACCGAAGGTGCGGCCGGCGGCGGGGATCGGCGGCAGCTCGGGCAGCACCACCCGGCCCTCGCGATCGACCCGGGTGCGCATCGCCTGCGACACCTGGCCGCGGAAGGTGATGACCAGCTCGTCACCGATGCCGAGGACATAGCTGTCCTGGATGGCCCCGATGGTCGGCACCGGGGCCGCCCCGTGCGGCCGGAAGACGCCATAGCCGAACTGATGCACCGCAACCCCGGCGCGCGCCGAGTAGTCGATTTCGAGCGGCGACGGCGGCTCGGGCGGCGCCGCGGCGGGCGCCGGCGCCTTGGTCCCCTCGGCGAGCCCGCGCGAGAGATCGACCGGGGACTGGACCACGGTCTCGGGCCGGAGCGCCGGCGCCTGACGGATCAGTTGCTGGAGCAGGCGCGGGTCGACGGTGGCCCCGCCCGGCGCCTGCGCCGCCACCGGGCCGGCCACCGCCAGCACCGCCAGCGCTAGGGCGCCGAGGGTTCCTGCTGCCCGTTTCAGAAGCGAACCGACCATGAGACCTCCACGGCCGCGTCGAAGTCCTTCTCGCCCGGCGAGTTGGGCGAATCGTCGCGGACCCGGCCTTCGAGGGCGAAGACCGTATTCCGCCAGGGCACGGTGACGCCAGCCTCGACGATGTTGATGTCTTCCCGGTCGGCGCTCAAGGGCACGGCGAAGGCGCCGTTGATGGTGGTGCCGTCGCGATTGATCTGGGCCCGATGATAGGCCAGCCGATAGGTGACGTCGCGCAGATCGGTCAGGCTCGCCACCACCGAGGTCAGGCGACTGTCCCCGTCGAGGCTGAAGCCGAGCGAGCGCCCGATGAAGCGATAGCCGCTGCGGAAGACGGCGTGCTCGTAAGTGATGTTGGGGCCCTTGTTGATGTTGTTGAGCTTCGCCCGGGTGTCGGAATGCTCGACCGTCAGCCGCCACAGGCCGCCCGCGTGGCCCGCCGCCCCCCACAGCGAGGCCCCGGCGATGAAGCTAATATCGGCGAAGAAGCCGCGGGCGATGTCCTCGCCGATGAACTGGCCGTAAAGGCTGTAATCGACCCCGCCCAGAGTCGAGGTGAAGGTCGCGTCGGCACCGCCGATGCCGTTGGTGACGTTCTTGGTGTCACCGGCGACGACATTGTCGTCACCGAGGAAGGCGACGCTTTGCAGGCTGTTGAGGTCGCAGTTTATGCCGTCGCCGCACAGCATGGTGGTGCGGAAGGCGGCGAACTCGAACCCCGGAACCGGGTTGATGGCGAGGCGAAAGCCGGTGAGGATGACGTTCTTCACTGCCCGGTGATCGTTGAGGAGGCCGACGAAGGCGTTGAGGTGCCACGGCCCGAGCCAGCTCAGCCACGGCGTCTTGAAGGGCTCGTCGGCGTTGCGCATGATGCCGATGCGGGGGAAGGGACGGGCGTTGTTGGAGAGGATCAGGCTCGAGATGCGGCCCGGCCCCCACCACTGGTCGATGGTGCCGCCGTAGACGATCCAGTTGCCGAGCGCCTGGGCGATATAGCTGCCGTCGAAGACGAGGTCGCTGTCCTCGCCGTCGACTTGGCCCTGACCGCCCACGGTGAGGCGCAGCGCGGTCGTCGAGAACAGGTACTCGGCGCTGGCCGAGGCGTCGTATTCCTTGCGCGCGGTGGTGGCGAAGTCGCGCACCAGGGCGGTCTCTCCGGCGAGACGCGCGGTGGCCGAGAGCTCGAGCCGGTCGATCCGGGTCTCGCGTTCGAGACGGGCGCGGACCCGCTCGAGGCTGCGCCGGACGAAGGGCGGCATGGGGCGGTCGCCGCGCTCGGATATGCGGGCCGAGATCTGGCCCCAGGGCAGTGGCCAGGTCGTGGTCATGTCATCGAGGATGCCGTGCGCCGCCAGGTTCTCGATGTCGGCGCGCAAGCGGGCGTCGCCGACCTCGGCCCAGGGCGAGGCGGCCACCGGCGCGGCGGCGAACGCCAGCATCGCGACGCAAAGACCGCGGGCCAGCAGCCGTCCGATCGCCATCATCAGAACCGCACCCGAAGGCCGATACGGGCGCTGTGGCTCTCATAGTCGGCCGAGAGCCTACGGCCGTCGACGTCCTCGAGATTGAGATCGCCGGTGACGAAGTAGCGGTAGCCGACCAAGAGCGAGAACCTGGGCCCGAGCGGGTACTCGAGTCCGGCCAAGGCCTGGTAGGCGGGGACGCCGTCGCCATCGTCGACCAGCGGCGTCCCTCCGAGGTCGGTGTTCTCATAGCTGACGATGGCGATGCCGGCGCCGCCGCCCACCGAAAACACCACGGGGCCAAGGGGGAAGTCGAGATGCGCGTTGGCCATGTAGCTGAGGGACTGGACCGTGCCGTCGCCGGTGAGCGCGGCGCCGGCGGCACTGGTCAGGCGATCGAGCCCGCTCTGGGCGAATCGCATCTCGCCTTCGAGGCGGAGCGTGCCGAAGTCGTAGCCGAGCGCGAACCCGCCGCCATAGCCGGTGTCGACCGTCGCGCCGAGGCCGCCTGCGGGGAGGCGGGTGCTGGTGGGACCGGTGATGTCGCGATCGGTGACGAAGACGCCTTCGACCGAGAAGTTGGCGTAGAAGCCGTCGCCGGCGAGCGCCGGTCCGCCGCCGAGCACGCCGAGGACGACGAGCACGGCAGCGACGGCGAGGCGCGTGCGCCAACCGCCCGCGGCCACGAGCGAATTCTCCTCTCTGCCGTGCACGCGCTTCGGCCCCCTAGCCTCGCGACGGCGCCACCGATAGCAAGTTTCGCCGCCCCTGTCGATGGCACCAGCCGAGGGGCCGGCCCGGGTTAGCGCGCCGCCGTCACAGCCGGGTGACGCGGTCGGGGGCGCACCCGGTCATCCGCCGGCAGGCGGCCATACCCGCGACCTCGCAGGCCCGGGCGTCGCCATGGGCCTCGGCACCCATGGCGATGCGGTGGCCCTCGCGCCACAGCGACCAGTGGAAGTCTTCGCCCTTGTCGGGGCCGGTCCAGCGCTCGATGATGAGCTCGACCGCCCCGGTCCCAGCGCCCGTCATGCGCCTAGTCTAGCACGGGCGGGGCCACCCGAAAGAACGAGAGGAGAGCGACAGATGGTCCACGATTACCCGAAACTCGCCGAGGCGCTCAGTGGCGCCATCCGCACCATGCGGCACGGCATTCCCGAGGTCATGAAGGGGTTCTCGACGCTCTCCCAGGCGGCGCTCGAGGCCCACGCGCTCGACAGCAAGACCAAGGAGCTGATCGCGCTCGCCATCGGCATCTCGGTGCGCTGTGACGGCTGCATCGCCTTCCACGCCAAGGCCGCGCATCGGCGAGGGGCGAGCCGCGACGAGGTTCTCGAGACCATCGGCATGGCGATCTACATGGGCGGCGGCCCGTCGATGGTCTATGGCGCCCAGGCGCTCGAGGCCTTCGATCAGTTCGAGGCCGCCGAGACGACATGACGGCGCCGGCTCACGAGGCGTGCTCGGCGAGGGCGGCGCGGATGCGGGCGAAGACGCCGGCCCAGTCGCCGGGCGCGGGCTGGCGAAAGAGGCGGGCACTCGGGTACCAGGGACTGTCGTCGCGATCGAGCAGCCAGCGCCAGTCGGGCGAGAAGGGCAGCACCACCCACACCGGGCGCGCCAACGCCCCCGCCAGATGGACCACGGCCGTGTCCACCGAGACCACCAGATCGAGCCGCCCCAGCACCCGCGCCGTCGCCGCGAAGTCGGTGAGCCAGGGCGCGAGATCGGTGATCCCCTGGTGCGCCGCCGCCTCGCCCGCCCGCGCGCCCACCTGGAGGGAGAACAGCCGAACCCCGGGGACCTCGCCCAGGCGCGCGAACCAGTCGGGTGAACAGGACCGGTTGCGGTCGTTGGCGTGCCCCGGGTTGCCGGCCCAGACGACGCCGACGCGAAGCCCCTCGCCCGCCGCCTCCAGGGGCGGCGGCAGCGGCCCTGGGGGCGCCGTCAGGTAAGGCACCTCGGCCGGGATGGTGGCGAGCGTGGTGGCGAAGACGCCGGGCAGCGAGAGCATCGGCACCTGCGCCGCCACCTCGGGGATCGGCTCGCCCCGGGGGACCACCCGGTCGACCCCGGGCGCGGTGGCCAGGATCTCGGCGAGGGCCTCCTGACACTCGACGATCACCCGGGCGCCGCGGGCCGCCACCAGGGGGGCGTAGCGGACGAACTGGAGGGTGTCGCCGAGGCCCTGCTCGGCGTGGAGAAGGACCGCCGCCCCGCCGACATCGCGGCCGTCCCAGAGAGGCGCGTCCAGGGAGGCGATGCGTTCGCGGAAGCCGGGCCGCGACCAGCGTCGTTCGTAGAGCCGCCAGCCCTCGTCGAAGCGGCCGTGCACGAGCACGATATGGGCGAGGTTGGCCATCACCCCTTGGTCGCCGGGGGCGACGCGCAGCGCCTCGCGGTACGCCTTCTCGGCCTCGACGAGGCGGCCCAATCGGGTGAGCGCGGTCGCCAGGTTGGCGAGCGCGGCCGGGTCGTCGGCACGGAGGGCGAGCGCCCGCCGGCACGCCGCCACCGATTCTTCGTATCGACCGAGATCGCAGAGGATGGCGGCCCGATTGGCATGCGCATCCACCGAATCGGGGGCGAGCGCGAGCGCCCGTTCGACCGCCACCAATGCCTCTTCGCCGCGACCCATGCCGTTCAAGACGGTACCGAGGTTGTCGTAGGCCGAGGCGGTCGCCGGGGCGGCGGCGAGGGCCTTGCGGCAGGCCCGCTCGGCCTCGGCCAGCCGGCCGAGATCGCAGAGCACCCCGGCCCGATTGATCAGGGCGTGGGCGTAACCCGGGTCGATGGCGAGCGCCTTGCCCAGCGCCGCCAATGCCGCCTCGGCCTGTCCCGTCGCCCTGAGCACCACGGCGAGGGCGTCGTGGAACTCGGGGTTGCCGGGCGCCCTGAGACTGGCGCGCTTGA
>Ga0114931_10005657_pt1 | contig 15454 bp, 9 predicted proteins | sample 2SBtaG_FD_89579 | JGI IMG/M metagenome (GOLD analysis project Ga0114931, IMG submission 89579) | Deep subsurface microbial communities from Kolumbo volcano to uncover new lineages of life (NeLLi) - 2SBTROV14_V59a metaG | ecosystem: Environmental > Aquatic > Marine > Volcanic | place: Kolumbo...
CGGAGATCGATGAGAAGGACATGGACGTTTTTTCGCGAGATCTGCTCGATGACTTTGTTGTGTGCGTCGATCGTTCTCGCGACATTCTGCGGGTGCCCCCAATTTTCTGCTTCCATTTTGTACGAACCCTTGCGATTGCTGTAATCGAGTTCGCCAGCTTTGTATTTTTCACGAGTATAGTTTTGGGGAATATGATAGACGAAAGGCGACAGCAGGATAGGGGAGTTCGATTCCTCCGAAAAAGCCACAATGGCCTCCATATTTTGGCGAAACGACTTCTCTGTCTTAATCTCGTTGCCGAAGTCGAGGTATTCTTCGGTCGGTGCCTGAAGCGGAATCTTGTCCCCTGAAATCGACATTGCACTGAGAGGTAACATGAACGATTTCGCATCCAACCGTCTCTGCAATCCGGAATACCATTCGCAATGCGTGTAATCTTCTTTGAAAAGTTTTTTTGGGCAGCAATTCATGCGGACGTCGTTAATACCGTGATAAACGACGATCAAATCGAACGGCTTCTCCCGCAACCGTTTCATTTTGAAGTAACTGTCTCGCGAAGTGTGCGCACTTTTTGCCAGCGAAAAAACGCGAACGGGCCGATCGAGAGATTCTTTCAGTTTTCGTGCGAATTCGCCCTCGAGTTGTTCCATCACCGATGCGCCGAGTAGCAGCACATCGAAGGATTCGTCATCGCGAGAAATCTCTGCATCGAGAACGCCGGATTTCCAGAGTTCGGGATAGTAGTTTCGCCAGATGTGGTCTTCGGTGAATGGTTCTCCCGGCTTGACACCGTAACCGAAATAGAGAACAACCTCGTAGCCGATACCAAGCAGAAGAAGCACAAACAGAATATAAAGCGAAAAAAAGAGCCGCCGTTTATTTGGCGAGATCAATTCGCTGGCACTTTTTCGACTGTTGTCGATTGCTTCGTTCATGCTCAATGCACACGTTGTCCGGGGACCGCACCGCTGTCGGGTCGTAACACGAAAATTTCCTGCCCGCCGGTTCCCGCCGCAAGAACCATTCCCTCGCTTAACCCGAAACGCATTTTACGCGGTGCCAGGTTCGCACAACAAATCACGAGTTGCCCGACTAAATCTTCGGGTTTGTAAACACCTTTAATACCGGCGAAGACGTTGCGGCGTTCGTCGCCCCCCAAACTCAGCGTTAACCGCAGGAGCTTGTTCGATTCCGTCACCTCTTCCGCATCGATAACTCTGGCGACTCGCATATCGACCTTGATGAAATCGTCGATCGTGCAATTTTCTTCGGTCAGTGGTTCTTTTTCCAATGCCTCGGAACTATCCTGGTACTTCGCCGAGAGTTCCGCATCCGCCGCCGCTTCTTTCGTTTCGTCGATCATATTTTGTACCTGTTTCTCCTCGACCCGTTTCATCATGTGTTGAAATTTATTGACTTCGGTTCCGACTAACGGTGTTTGTGCTTGATCCCACGACAAGATTTCGTCGTTCAGCAATTCGCCTGCCTGTTTCGCCAACTCCGGAAGAACCGGTGCAAGATATATTGCAATCTGACGAAAGAGATTGAGCGCAACCGTGCAAATTCCCCGCAATTCATCCTGACGTTCGGGATTTTTCCTAAACTTCCACGGTTCTTTGTCTTCGATATATTTGTTCGCGCAATCTGCCAGCACCATAATCTCTCGCATCGCGGCGTTGTCATCGCAATTTTCGAAGAGTGTTGCGATGTGATCGCCCGCTTCAGCCGCCTTTTCAAACAGTCCACCGTCGTCGGGGTAAGTTTCCGAAAGGTGACTTTCCTGCACGAATTTCGCGGCACGACTGGCAATGTTGACGACTTTTCCAACCAGATCGGAATTCACTTTGGCGACGAATTCTTCGAGGTTCAGATCGATATCTTCCAGTTTCGGCCCCAGTTTGGATGCATAGAAATATCGCAGATACGACGGGTCCAAAAATTTGAGGTAAGTCGAAGCCATGATGAACGTCCCCTTGGACTTCGACATTTTTTCGCCACCAACATTGAGAAAACCGTGAATGTGAATTTTGGCCGGCAGATTGAACCCGGCGGTCTTCAGCATCGCCGGCCAGAACAGGCAGTGAAAGTATTGGATGTCCTTGCCGATGAAATGGTGGATTTCGGTTTTTTCGTTACGCCACCAATCGTCGAAATTCTGTCCGGTTTTCTCGCAGTATTGCTTCGTAGAAGCCATGTAGCCAATCGGAGCGTCGAACCAGACATACCAGAAATGTTCGCCGTTGGTCTCGGGAATCTCGAAGCCGAAATAGGGTGCCGGACGCGAAACGTCCCAATCCCTTAGTGGTTCGTGCAGAAAATGTCCCTTCAAATAGTTCGCGACTTCCACTTGAAGATGGCGATCGTTTTGCGTCCACTCTTCAAGAAAATCATGCAGTGCTTCGATTTTGACAAACAAATGCTTTGCCGAACGGACTTCTGGCGTCGCACCGGTCAACGTACTGACGGGGTCGATCAAATCCGCCGGGCTGAAATGCGATCCGGTTTTATCGCAGTTGTCTCCGTAGACTTCATGGTTTTTGCAAACGGGGCAGGTTCCTTTAACAAAACGGTCTGCAAGAAACGTCCCGGCCTGCGGATCGAAGAGTTGTACGACTTCGCGTTCAGAGATCAGGTTTGCATTTTTGAGCGCATTCCAGATTTCTTCACACGCTTGGCGATTTTCGTCACTGTTGGTGCTGCCGTAGTTTTCGAATTCAATGCCGAACCCTGCAAAATCGCGTTCGTGGGCCTGCTGCATCTCGGCAATCACTTCTTTCTCGCTGCGTCCTTCCTGACGGGCACGAATCATGATCGCGGTGCCATGAGTGTCGTCGGCACAGAGATAAATGCAGTGGTGTCCGCGCAGCTTCTGGAACCGCACCCAGATATCGGTCTGAATGTACTCCACCAGATGCCCGATGTGGATTTGTCCGTTGGCGTAAGGCAGCGCCGCGGTGACTAAAATTTGCCGTGGGGTCATTCGTGTTCTTTTTGGGAGGAAAACGTGATCTTTCGCCGCATTGTAGCGACCGTGTTGCCTTCACTGCAATTCACGGTAGCTGGATTCGTAAGAATTCAGCAGCGAAGCAGCCGGGGTGCTTGGCGAGTCTTCATTGGAGTCTGATTTTTAGAAATCCCTCCACTGTATCGAAACCGCCATGACCGAACCCGGGTTACAATAAATTCTCTGAAATAGAAAAAACGGCTCGGCGGGAGCCTCGCCCTCCCATTCGCATTTCGTTTCTTGCTGTCACTTCACTCGAAAATCGACGTCTTACGCTTCCTGACGGGCGCGGCTCTTTTTCAATCGATCATTCTGAAAAACGATCGGAGCAACGGACCTTCATTCCCATCTACCTTGCTCATCAATTCCATACAGCGCAAAATTACCAGGATCTTGCAGGTTGTTTTCGATGAATTGTTTGTGCCGTCGTGGTGTATTTCAGTGGAAGCAATTAGCCATCAGAATTTTCACCGTTACTTTTTTTTTCGATGAATTTAATTCCAATGAGTGCATAAAATGGTTTTATCAGAATTGATTGAACAATTAATCCGATGATCGAAAAAAAGTAACATGTTGCCAAAAACAGTGAAATTGCAATGAAAATAGATGCTGCATTGCCCCCTTTTGCTTTCCCAAGATAGTTTTTTACAACAAGAACAGCTACCAAAATCGGAATCGCATTTGCCCATAAAAAAGACCAGGCATTGGTCAATCTTGTATGCCGAATGAACAATCGATCCAACGAATCTCCGTCGTAATCGCTTCGCAAGAATTCCAACTTGGGACTCTCCTTGCAAAGTCTTCTGGCTTCCTCCAGCGAGATCGTTTCGTCGTGATCGATTTTGTGATGGCGCAAAGTATTTATGTAGAAATCCTTAAGAATCCGTTTTCTGGATCTGATCAACACACCGAGGGACAGAAGACCGTAAAAAAACACCTTGTGAATGGAGCCTGTTTTTTTGCGGTTTTTATTGTTTTCAGATTTCATAGATGCAACTTTTCAGTGCAATAGCGACTGTCTTGAATGTCAATTGGAGATTGGGTTTATGTTCCTGACAGGAACAAAGGTGTCAGGAACCGTTAATGGGACGTTGTTCAAGATAAAAAGTTTGTCGTATCGATTTCGAAAGTACCCACCACTCGCGTGGAAGGCCGAAAAAACGAATATCGGTTCCTGACACCTTTAATTCCCTGAAAAACGGTAGGAATAGAGATCGCAGTCTTTAAGAACGAAGCGGAGTTTGATCGGTTTACCCGCGAGAATCGAGACGTCGTTGCCGCTTTTCCATGAATAGACTTCAGAAATCTCGTCGCCGTAGAGTGTTTTCGATTCCTTGAGCGTGAATCCTGGAATCGGTTTTCCGCTCTCGTCCAGAATTTCCACACGGACACTTCCCGCTGCGGATGTGGCGTAATTCAGTTTGAGATGTTTTCCCGAAAAGCGGATCATCCCCGTGGTCAGTTCCCCTTCATCGGCAGTGGCATGGATGGAGGTGATGCCGTCCACACGAAAAGTTCCACGCTGTAATCGGTGAGTCTTGAACCGATACCCCTGCGAGAAGTAGATCGACATCTCATCATCCGCAGTGGGAACCAGACCCCAGGCAACCATCGTGCTGCGGTCGCCCCAGTTATCCCTGGCTCTACCCGGTCGGATGAGTGCTTCCCGGAACGTGCGGGGAAAATTGATTCCGTCGTGACTGTGAATAAACACAGCATCGGAAATACCTCTCACCGAATGTTTGGGGAGCCGTTTGCGACTTGGGACGAATCGCTTGGGAAAACCGAAGTAATAATGCGGTGCCCGGTAATAGGGTGTGATGGCGTTCGTATAAAAATGCTCGGGTTTGCTGTTACCGTGTGAAACCGGTTTCGTTTCCGACCAGTGAATAAAATCGTCGGAGGTGGCCCAGGCGATGGCACGAACTCCTCTCGTGAAGATTCGAAAATAGGCAACGTACTTTTTGCGATTTGGATCCCAGAACGCAAGGTTTTGAGAATCGAAGGCACCTTTTGTAATCACCGGTTCGTCGTGCATCCGATTCCAGTGAATTCCGTCCGGTGAGGAAAACGCTACCAAACCCCGTGTTCCTTTCGGTGCAAGACCAAGAGCTTTGTATCTCTCACCTTTGAGAACGCCAGCGCGAGCGTCCTTAAACGGTGTAAAATTGTGCGAGCCGTAACCCTTCTTCCAGACGATATTGTTCTCTTTCGACCCGTTGAAGTCGAACAAACCAAGACTCGGCTTCTTCCAGTGAATACCGTCTTGACTTTCCGCGTAACAGGTGAATTCGGGCTTCTTCAGGTCCGGCCAACCGCGATAATACATACGGTAGCGGTCGTCGTCTTTGAAAACGGTGACGTAAGCGCAGGCGATTCCTTCCCAGGGTTTGTCGAATTTGATCGCGATTTCTTTCCTCACCGGCGAGTTCAACCGCAGTTGCAGGTTTTTCATGCTGCCGATGTTGGAACGGTCGAGAAACAATTCGAGACAGTTGCCGAGGTTTTTCGCCTTGAGTTCTTCCGTCGAAGAACATTTTGGAAAAAAACCTGTGGAAAGAACGAATACTGTGACCAACAGGCTGTGCGAAATTTGAATCATCGGTGGAACCTTCTTAGTCTTTATCGAGAGAACGCAGGTCGTTTCAGGTTCACGCTACTCTTATGACAGGCAATTCTCAAGACTGAAAATAAAATTGAAATTCGAGAATTCACTCTCACCCGGCGTTTTGTGTTCTGGTAAGCTAGGGGCGAGGATTATGGTTTGAAGCCGATTTGATGACTTCGGTTTGACCTGTACTCGTTTTATTCGGAGGATGTGCTCATGGAACACTCTCAGCACACTTCACAACGAGTTGTTATCGTTGGCGGTGGAATTTCCGGGCTTTCCATCTCCATCGAACTTGCTCATGCGGGATTCCCAGTGACAGTGCTGGAGACATCGCAAATCGGTTTTGCGGCTTCAACACGGAATCAGGGGTGGTTGCATAGCGGTGCCTGGTTCGCTCGACAAGATCCCGCTCTGGCAAAATGCTGTTCTCGTTCGCTTCATCAAACACTCAATTTTTGCCCGGAGTGTCTCGAACCTGATCACGACGGGATGAGCTTTCTGTTCGCAGAAGAGAATAGCGAGACCGAAGCCTGGCAATCGGCATGGAACGATGTTTCCATTCCTTTCGAAGAGATTTCACTCAAAGATCTGGAAACCACTTTCCCTCAGATGAATTCCGAGAAAATTCACCAAGGGTTTTTGTTACCCGACAGAGCCATCCGCGTCGATGCGTTGCTGAAACGTCTGGTGGAACTCGCCCAGAACAACAGGGTCGAAGTGCGCCCCCAAACACCCATTGTCGAGATTCTCAGAGAGGGTAACAGGGTTGTCGGAGTCAAAACCGGTCGTGGGGAGGAAATCTTCGCCAGATTGGTGATTCTTGCTGTCAATGCTTCCGGCGAAATTCTTCTCGACCAAATGGATGTTGAGCAAGCGGGACAGCAATACGAGTTTACGCGAGTTGGTTTGAAGTCGCATCTTGTTGCGGTCGAACCCGCCGTTTCCAATGTTCCTTTCTGCATTGTCGATTGCGAAGGTTTCAATCAGATTCCGCATGGAAAAACTTCGGTATTCGGTACCAATCGTTGGCGACGTGTTCAAAGTGTGAACAACCAGAATATCATGCCCGAAGAGATCGAAAAAATCTGGGGATACATCGCGCGATTCTACCCTAACATCGACCGTCAAAGTCACTGCACCGCAGAGTGGGCTGGAACGACGATTCAGGCGATGCACGAGGAACAGATCGAACCGGGAGTTGCTCCCTTGCCAACAGTGATCGATCATTCGATGGCATCGACAGGTATCGAAAATATCTTAAGCGTCTATCCCGGTCGAGCGACGCTGTGGGTCGATTTGGCAGAACAAACATCGAATGTTGTGCGACAAAAACTGGGACATCCCATCGTGAAAGTTACCAAGCCGCCCTGGATGGGCAGTTGATCTTTCGGTTTCAAACTCCATTCAGACGAGTCATTCAACAGGGAGAGATCGCTTATGTCTGTCGATTCCGCTGCATCGCTTTACAGGCGACTGGGTGGCTACGATTCCATCGCCACCGTTGCCGATCGATTGCTATCACGCTTAATGGCCGATGCACAACTGGGACGATTCTGGCAGAACCGTGGAGAAGATGGCATTCGCCGCGAGAAGCAATTGTTGATTGATTTTCTCTGCGCGAATGCAGGTGGACCGCTTTATTATACCGGTCGCGATATGAAGACCTCGCATCGAGGTATGGGAATTTCACAAAGAGATTGGGAGATTTTCTTTTCTCATGTTCGCGAAACGCTTGCCACACTTGAAGTTCCGACAGAAGAAACTGCACAAGTCTGCGAATTCATCGAAAGCACAAAGCCCGAAATCGTCGAAGGGTAATTCCTCCCTCCCTCCGATGAATCGTTCTCGGAAAATAAGGGGTGCATGCCTTGGGTCTCTCAGGGAGGGGATTCTCTGTGGTGACCTTCGACTGAATAACCTTCCGCTTGAAAAATCCTCAAAAACCGCAGCAACCTTACGCTGAAAGGGAATTCCAGTATTCATCATTTGACTCTCTCTCGTTCCAAACTAAAGTTGCTCCAGCGTCTTTTTAGAGCACGATACTAATGGGTCGAGCAGTTTCACGAGATTCTGAACTCTCGACACCGCTGGTAAATTGGCACTGATTTATGAACACTGATTTATGAACACTGATTTATGAACACTGAGAAAGGAACAATGATGAAATATGTCTACACGGTCTTATTGTCGGGGATTTGCGTCAGCCTGTTGTTGATTGCAATGAAGAGCGAAGCGAGCACGCCACGAGATCCGGTATTCAATAAAGATCCCAACCTCTCCCCGGAATACGTTTCCAGGGGTTCCGACAAAACACCGCAGCAGTCACGAGCTTTGTACCTCGACTTGATGAAACGCAGTTTGACAGACCGACTTTACGAAAACGACGAAAAAGCCAGAATTGCAAGCGGCGACGGTCACAGTTGGCCAAGTCGTGCCTACACAATGATCGGCCTGAAAAGGCTCGACAATTTGCATTTTTGCATCGAAGATGTGCTCGCCAACAATGTCCCCGGCGACTTGATTGAAACCGGTGCATGGCGCGGCGGTGCGACCATCTTCATGCGAGCCGTTCTCAAAAGCCACGGCGTGACGGACCGTTTGGTCTGGGTTGCCGATTCTTTCGAAGGACTACCCAAACCCGACCCAAACTATCCGGCCGATGCCGGCTCCAAACTTCATGAAGAGACTGAACTTGCAGTCTCTCTTCCTGAGGTCAAAAAGAACTTCAGTCGATATGGACTTCTTGACAATCAAGTGAAGTTCCTGAAAGGTTGGTTCAAAGACACCCTCCCCGACGCACCGATCGAACGTATTGCCGTACTTCGTCTGGACGGAGACCTGTACCAATCGACGATGGACGGATTGAATAATCTCTACCCAAAATTGTCGTCGGGTGGTTATTGTATCATCGACGACTGGGGTGCCGTCCCGGTCTGCCGCCAGGCGGTACTCGATTATCGCGAAAAACATGGCATTACAGAAGAAATCGAAATCATCGATTGGGGCGGGGTCTACTGGAAAAAGAAATAGTAGAAACTTGACCGAAACCGCAATCAGAAACTCAGCCGTTATCGCATCATGCGATGACGGCCGTTTTATTCAACATGAGAAATCATGAGATGACTTCAAAGACACGTCGAGATTGCTTGTAAAAAATTCTCGACGTTCTGTTGCGTGCTCGATTCGCCCATCAGTCCGATGCGCCAAGTCTTCCCCTTGAGCGGTCCCAGCCCCCCGCCGATTTCCATGCCGAACTCTTCCAATAAGCGACGGCGTACCGTTGCATCTTCGATCCCTTCGGGAATGGTGACCGCATTGAGCATGGGGAGTCGATGATCTTCATTGACGGCGAACTCGATTCCCATATTTTCCAGGCCGTCTTTCAGCAGGTTGTGATTCTCCCGATGCCTGGCGAACCGTGGTTCCAAACCTTCTTCGAGAACCAACCGCAGAGCTTCATGCAGTGCGAAGTTCATGTTGACGGGGGCGGTGTGATGGTAAGCTCGTTCGCTTCCCCAGTAACTGCGGAGCATCGTCGTGTCCAGGTACCAACTCGCAACTTTCGATCTTCTGGCATCGATGGCTTCAACTGCTTTGGGGCTGAAGGTCACCGGTGCCAGTCCAGGCGGACAACTCAGACATTTTTGCGTGCCGCTGTAGATGACGTCGAGATTCCATCGATCGACTTCTACTGGCATACCGCCCAAAGAAGTGACGCAATCGACGAGGAATAACGCACTGTGATCGTGAACGACTTGCGAGATCTCTTCAAGAGGTTGATGCGCACCGGTCGAAGTCTCGGCATGGATTAGTCCGACGACCTTCGGTTTTAACTTTTCGACGGTCGCTTCGATGTCCGCGGTGGAAAACACTTCGCCAAAGGGTTTTTCGATGGTGGTGACTTCGGCACCGGCACGCTGAGCCACATCGGCCATGCGACCGCCGAAGACACCGTTCATTCCTACCAGCATTCTGTCGCCCGGCTCGATGAGGTTCACGACACACGCTTCCATTCCTGCGCTACCGGTGCCGCTGACTGCCAGCGTCAGTTCGTTCTGCGTCTGGAAAACCTCTTTCAACATCGACTGAGTCTCGTCCATAATTTGCAGAAAATACGGGTCGAGATGTCCTATGGTGGGAGTGGCGAGTGCATTTAAAACTCGGGGATGAACGTCGCTGGGACCGGGGCCAAGCAGGGTTCGTTTTGGGGCGTTTCTGGCTGGGAGATTTGGTGTGGTCATGGTCGGTTTACTATAGCGGGAAGTTTCCGGTATGGCTATTGGTAGTGTTGGGGTTCGTTTTCTTCCGGGAAACACATCAATTTGTGTGATTACGTTGATTTTTTGGTCGTCTTCGTTTTCAAGACTTGCCTATTGTTTTGAAAGCTAGATATGATGGTATTAGTTAGCGTGCTAATAAAGATCGGACAATTGCGGAAAGGCTGGGTCGTGCTGGAATACGATTTCGAAGAGTGCATCGGCTCGTGGGTGTGCGCCACATCACATGCGTTAAGACGAGCGTTAGATTCCGAATTGGCAAAAGAAGGAATTACCTTTCGGCAATGGGCGGTTCTGGCGTGGCTTTCTCGTGGCAATGGCGTTTCGCAGGTCGAACTTGCCGAACAGCTCTGCATCGAAGCGCCAACACTTGCGGGCATTCTTTCCCGCATGGAACGAGATGGCTGGCTGGAGCGCACTCACTGCACCATCGACCGCCGAAAAAAACGCATGCGACCTACAAAGAAAGCCAACGAAGTCTGGGATCGCATGTTAGAATGTTGTCTTAAAGTAAAACTTCAAGCGACTGACGGGCTGAACCACGACGAACTTTCCACGTTCAAATCCGTCTGCGCAAGAATTCAAGCCAACCTGATGGCTCCTTCCAGCGTAGCAGAGGAAGAGATTTCCATGTCAGCACTGGCCCGATAACCAGATTCCTCCCCCATTCCACTCCACGAGTGATATTCTCTCAAACGAAAATGGCTATGAACAATCCCCAAACTCGAACAAACTCGCATCAATTGCGGAGACGATTATTGAAGAGACTGTTTTTGATAGCTGCAACTGCGTTACTCGCGGTTGGTTGCAAAAATCCGAGAGAAGAAGCAGAAAGAGGGAAAGGTCCACCAATTTCGCACATCGTCATTGGGGAAATTGCACTCCGGGAGATTTCTCCCGAAGTGAAAGTAATCGGAACGGTCACGGCGCGCCACGTGAGCGTGGTCGCTTCGGGAGCCAATGGCGTTGTCGATGAGTTTTTGGTTGAGGAAGGTCAATTCGTGAAGAATGGGGATGAATTGTGCCGACTGCGGATGATCACCACCGACCTCGAAATCAAAGAAGCCGAGGCGGTCCTCACCGAAAAGAAACAAAAATGGGAAGAGATGAAATCGTCCCGACCGGAAGATGTTCAAGCGGCTCATGCCCGCATGAAAGCCGCGGAAGTCACCAGAGACAATTTGAAGTCTCGACTGCAACGAGTCGCAGACGCCTTCCAAAAAAACGCGGTCAACGCAGACGATTACGACGATGCCCAGGAAAAGTCGAAAGCTGCGGAACAACTTTTTCTCGCCGCAAAAGCAACTTACAACAGCATCAAAAGAGGACCGCGAAAAGAACAGACCGAACAGGCAAAAGCACAGTACGAAGCACAAGTGGAACAGGTGAAATTCTTAAAAGCAGAAAAGGCAAAACGAACCACGAAAGCACCGTTTTCCGGCTATGTGGTCAAAGAAGAAACTTACATCGGACAATGGCTTTCCAAGGGAGATCCCGTCGTGAAACTTGCCAGGCTTGACGAAGTCGATGTAGTCGTCAATGTCGATCAGGATCAACTCGAACACGTTCAACTTGGAAAAAATGCCAGCGTCAAAATTCGAGGTTTCGATTTATACCGCATTACGTTAAAAAAAGATCACAAGATATTAGAAGGGACGATTCTCTCGCAATCGATGGCGAATGTCGTCTTGTCTCTGGCAGACGGCACGACAATGACCATCGCAATCTCCAATATCGCCAAACGCGAAACGATTCCGTGGTCTGCCAAAATTGTGCAGATTATTCCTCGCAGCGAATGGGAAACCGGTTCACGAGGATTTCCCGTAAAACTGCGTCTTAAAAATCATCTGATGAAGACAATCGCGACTTCGCAAAATTCTTCCAGTCAAAAATCGAGGTTGGTCCCCGTCCTCAAAGAGGGAATGATGGCCACCGTCTCTTTTTTCGGAAAGAAAATCCAGGCGTTTATGATTCCCAAAGATTGTTTAATCACAACCAATCGTGGTAATAACATTCATCTTTTCACACCCAGCAAAGATGACCCTTCGCTGGGGAGTACCATACAGGTTGCGGTCGAGGTCGGAGTCGGCCAGGGGAATGAGATTCAAGTCAAACCCGTGGGTCGGGGTGGAGAAAAACCCACCGAACTAAAAGCCGGACAATTTGTGGTCACCGAAGGGGGCGAAAGACTGCGTCCCGTTCAGGGAAACGTCAAAACGATCGGCAAATTACCCAGCCAAAAATCAAAAACTTCCAAACGATCCAAACCCTGATTTTGACGATTTCTTTACGAACTTGTCGAATCGTTTTCCCATAGAGATTCCCGATGCATTTCATTCAATTTGTAATAAGAAACCCGGTCAAGGTCACTGTCGGTGTGATCCTTGCGGTGATGTTCGGGGCGATGGCGTATTTCGCGACACCGGTCAAACTCACCCCCGATGTCGAAGAACCGCAGATTACCGTTTCGACGACCTGGCGCGGAGCCAGTGCACACGAGATCGAACGCGAGATCGTCGAACGTCAGGAAGACAAACTCAAAAATGTCGAGGGTCTGCTCGAAATGCGCAGCTCCAGTTCCGATTCGCGTTCGCGGATTAACCTTCGTTTCGCCGTGGGAACCGATCTCGAGGCGGCAGCTGCCAAAGTTCGCGATAAACTGAATCAGGTCTCCAGCTATCCCGAAAACGTAGACGAGCCAACCCTCACGACCGTCAATCCTAACTCAAATGCGATTGCCTGGTACACCTTGATACCGATCCCTCCCAAGCGGGAAGACCTCGAGGCGTTTGCGGAAAGGAATCCCGACGTGGCGAAGGTTCTTCAGCCGATGATCGACGGGAATCGACCGATCGATATTTTCGTGCTCACCAAACTCTCGAAAACTTTTCCGAAACTTAAGGCACTCGTCAAAGGGAAGAACGACCCTTTCAAAATGCGCAAGTTCGCATTCGACCGGATTAAGTCGCGATTCGAAAACGTTCCTGGAATCGCAAACTCCAACGTCTACGGTGGGAGAGAACTGGAATTTCGAGTTGTCGTCGACCCCGCCAAGCTGGCTGCCAATCACATCACGATTGCCGATGTGCGAATCGCATTGAATGCGCAAAATAAAAACACGTCGGCGGGCGATATTCGCGAGGGGAAATCCATAAAAATCGTTCGCACGATCGGTCAGTACGATTCGCCACAGCAAGTCGAAGAAACCGTAGTGGCCCGACGCGATCATGCCATCGTTCGCATCGAAGACATCGCCGAAGTGGGAATCGCTTATAACAAGCTTTCCGGTGCGGTCAAACAACGGGGTGTCGACTCGCTGGCCATTAACGCCCAGCAAAAACCGGGAACCAACCTGATGAAGGTCATGGGGCCGACGATGAAAGAACTCGACCTCAATGCCGATGGAGACATCAGCAACGCCGAGCTGGATCTGGCTCGTAGAGATTATGGCGACAGCTTACGCATCGCGATGGTCGAGATGAACAACGGAATTTTGAAAAATCAGGGAGTTTACCTGGAGGAAGTTTACGACCAGACCGAGTACCTCAAATCTGCGACAAAACTGGTGAAAAACAACATCTACGTCGGCGGTGCGCTGTCCGTGATGGTTTTGTTACTGTTTTTACGAAGCTGGCGTTCGGTATTGATTGTCGGACTCTCGATTCCCATCAGCGTGATTGCCACTTTTCTCTTCATCCGAGGATTCGGTCGCAGCATCAACGTTATCAGCCTTGCGGGAATGGCGTTTGCGGTCGGCATGGTCGTCGATAATGCGATTGTCGTCCTGGAAAATATCTTCCGACATTATCAAGCGGGGGAAGATCCGGATCTCGCTGCCGAAAAAGGTGCACAAGAAGTCTGGGGTGCCGTTCTGGCTTCGACATTGACGACGCTGGCTGTCTTTATTCCGGTTTTGTTTGTGCAGGATCAGGCGGGCCAACTCTTCCGAGACATTGCCATCGCGATCAGTTGTGCTGTCGGATTATCTCTGATCGTTTCCGTCACCGTCATCCCTACCGCAGCAAAGAGGATTCTTAAAAAGAATCGTCGAGACGAACGGTCGACCAGAAAGGAATTCGGCTGGTTCGGACTGTTGAGTTTTGGCGAAAAAATCAGCGATAGCTTCACAAAAACGATCTCGAAACTGCAAACCATGCCCGGTAATGTGCCGATTCGTATCGGCATCGTTGTGGTGTTTATTTCTGTGTCCGTCTTGGGTGCAATCGCCTTAACTCCCAAAACCGAATACCTGCCGGTGGGAAATCGCAATATGGTGATGGCCTTTCTCACGCCACCTCCGGGTTACAGTGTGGAAAAAATGATCGAACTGGGCGAAATCATCGAAGCGGATTTGGCCCCATATTGGGAAGTTGAACCAGGCTCTGCCGAAGAAAAAGCACTGGGTGGTCCGCACATCAAGAACTTCTTTTTTGTGGCGCGTGGATCTTCGTTGTTTATGGGAGGACGCACCTCCGATCCGCTACGCGGTGCCGATCTTGTTCCTGTGATTACGCGGGCCACCGAAAAATTACCCGGCACGATTGGATTTGTGAAACAGGCCAGTCTGTTTGAAAGTTCCTTCTCCGGCGGACGGACGATCGATATCCGCTTTACCGGTCCGGATCTGGAAACGCTGGTGAAATATGGTGCGCAGTGTATGCAGATGGTGGCCAAACAGTTCCCACGAGAAGAAAACAATCAAATTCGCCCATTACCCAGCCTCGATCTTTCCAGCCCCGAATTACACATCATTCCCGATAAAAAACTTGCTTCCGAATTGGGTATTAGTGCCGAAGACCTCGGCTACACCATCAATGCGCTGGTGGATGGGGCTTATGCGGGAGACTACTGGCACAACGAAGAGCGGATCGATCTGATTATTTCTGGCAAGGAAAACTACGCAAAACACCATCACGATCTGGCGATGTTGCCGATCGCTACGCCCAGTCAGGATCTCGTCACGCTCTCGACACTGGCAGAGATTCGTCTCAGTAGCGGACCACAAGAGATCGACCACTCGGAACGGTTGAGAACACTTACCATTCGGTTGACTCCCGCACCGGGAATCCCCCTCGAAGACGCTCTGGAAACGGTCGAAGAAAAAATACGCAAACCATTGCTGGCAGAACCCGAACTTCAACGAGGAGATTACCGGATTCAACTCACGGGAACAGCCGACAAACTCGATGAAACCCGACGCGCCCTTCAATGGAATCTTGTGCTCGCCCTGGTGATTACGTTTCTTTTGATGGCGGCACTCTTCGAGTCGTTTTTCTATCCCATCGTTATTATGACGAGCGTGATTCTGGCGATGGTGGGAGGATTGGGAGGCCTCTTCATTCTGAATCAATTTACGTCACAATCTCTCGACATGCTCACCATGCTTGGCTTCGTGATTCTCATTGGCACCGTGGTTAACAATGCCATTCTTATCGTGCATCAGGCTCTGAATAACGTTCGCGAACACGGAATGGACGAAAAACTTGCCGTTGTGGATAGCGTTCGTTCTCGAATTCGCCCCATCTTCATGAGTACCACCACCACGGTCCTGGGAATGTGCCC
>Ga0114931_10005658_pt1 | contig 15454 bp, 15 predicted proteins | sample 2SBtaG_FD_89579 | JGI IMG/M metagenome (GOLD analysis project Ga0114931, IMG submission 89579) | Deep subsurface microbial communities from Kolumbo volcano to uncover new lineages of life (NeLLi) - 2SBTROV14_V59a metaG | ecosystem: Environmental > Aquatic > Marine > Volcanic | place: Kolumbo...
CCATTATTTCATCAATATTGTACCAGCTTAAATTTACCCTGTGATCAGTAACTCTACTTTGGGGAAAATTATATGTTTTAATCTTTTCGCTTCGCTCCATAGTTCCAACTTGACTGCTTCTAAGATCATTTATACTTGATTTTTGTTCGTGAGACATAATATCGTAAAGTCGGCTTCTTAAAAGATCTAATGCAATTTCTTTATTTCGTGGTTGGCTTCGTTCTTTAGTACAGGCAATTACAATTCCTGTTGGTTTGTGAGTAACTCTAACACCTGTTTCAACCTTATTTACGTTTTGACCACCAGCACCTCCGCTGTGCATTGTTGTTATATCAACATCACTCATGTTAAGTTCAACTGCAATAGGGTTAACTCTTGGCAAAATAGCAACACTAACAGTACTTGTATGAATTCTTCCACCACTTTCTGTTTTAGGTACACGTTGAACTCTATGAACACCACTTTCTAGTTTTAAAATATTGTACACATTATTGCCTTTTACCTCAAAACTTACCCATTTTAAATTACCTATTTCACCTTCGTTTTTATCTAATTCTTCTAGTTTAAATCCCTCAATTGCGCAAAACTTTTGATACATTCTATAAAGCTCACTAGCAAATAATCTCGCCTCATCACCACCAGCACCAGCGCGTATTTCAACAATTGCAACATTTGGATTAATTGGGCTACCACTGTCACCACCATCCTCAAATTTACCCTCGGCTGCATTTAAAGCTTTTTGGGTACCTTGCCTTTGTTCTTTAAGTGTTTTTAGCTCTTGTTTAGCAAGTTGGGCTATTTCACCACCACCATTTACTAAATCTTTGGCTTCTTTAATTTTTTTATCAAACTCTTTTAATTGGTTTTTTAAAATGTCTTTATAGTCCATAACAGAGGTAATTATAAATGATTAACGCTAAATACTAAATACTATTTTCCTGTTATTCATTGTCAGATACGACCTGTATACATTAACACAAAGTATTATTAAGGAAATGTACAACGGCATTTCGGTAGGTACAACATATACTAGACAAATATTCTTACATATAGCTACCTTATGGTTAACAAAATATCTAATTAATCAAAAAAATACCTGATAAAGTTTAAAATGAAGGTAGTTTTATATCTGAATTGTTGGAACAAATAAAGCAATTTTTCATAAAGCAATTATTATTTGCTTACTGCTTTGTAAGAAATTATAAACACTACACCTTATTAATAGATTAAATCTCCTTTACCTTCTAGTTTTCTTGTAATACAATAAACCTCTTCTACTGCCTAAACTCTTCTACTTCCAAACCTCTCTTCTCTCGCTTGGCATAGAGCCTCCCAGTTTGCAGGGTCTAAATCCCAGCCTAATGGATCTCCAGGTGGTAACAGCCCACCTTCAGCTAACTCGCCATCGCTAAGCTCTCTAAACTCCTCTAAATAGACTTTAACGCGTTTTTTGAAGTCGAATTCCCCCCATAAATGCTTTTGTACCTCTTTCGCCTCCTTCCAAGCTTTATCATTTTCTTCTCTATATTTGTCGAAGTAATCTTGCTCGCGAGGTTCGTTGCTCCGCACTTGTTTTGGTTTGTACTCGTCCCCCGCACCATCTATAGGTTTCCTATCCAAGGATCCCTCTTGTTGCTGTTCTTCTAGCGTAGGATTAAGTTCAGATTTACTATTCATAAGGTTATAGTATCCTCTAAAAAGATTAAATCATGACAATTGTTGCCTGTTTGTGGGTGGTGTAGGTTGTGGGACAGTGGGTAGAGTAGTTAAGTTGTGGTATAATATGCTTATACATACTATGGTAATTATTGAGTTTGAAACTACCTTAAATACTAATGCTAAAAGCATAGCAGGTACCTATGCTAGTGCTAGGGCGGGCTTTTATTTAAAGCGTGGTTTTTATGTTTTACCAAAAATACCTATAAAATACTCTTTTGATAATATTGTTACATTGCCAGCTTTTATTGATTATGGTGCTATTGATAAACTTATCCCTTCAAATTGTTATGACCCTAAAACTTATACTGTTGATATTGAAAAGTACCCAAGCGCTATTAAGGAGATAAAAGACCAGTTAGTTACATTGGGTGTAGTAAAAGAACCAAGTAAGGCACACAGAAATAAAATTGTTAAAGAGGCAACTGAGTACACTAAAGAACTTCAAAAAAGTTTAAAATATTTAAAATATAAAGATATAAAAGTAAGCATAGGTATAAAAGATTATGGGTCAGTTTCCTCTTTTTGGGGTATATATCCTAAAAATAGAAAAAGCAAAGTGCAGGATATTAAAATAGATTTAAGGTCAGATATGGATGAACAAGCAATAGGCGAGCCTATCGCTTCAGCTTTAACTATATACTATGTACAAAAAATGGGGTCATATAAATGGCGCGAAACAGAGGCAGTTTCGGATTTTATTACAAAGTATATTTTAGGTTCAACTAGTGTTATCCCTACCCTAAAAACTTTAAATAAACCAAGTAAAGTTTTATTAAAAAAGTCTATTAATTATTTACATAGTATTGGGATTAACCATACAAGTGTTATTGAGTATGACGAAAATTTTAATGCATTATTTATTGCGGGCAGAAACATAACAAATGTCTTTAGCAGTTACGAATTTTTAGTTTTAAGGGAATTAACTCAAAATAGTGGTAAAGTTGTTGCTTTTGATGATTTAGCAAAAGCATTATACGGGGATGGTGCCGAGATTAAATTTAGCTTGTGGGGAATAAACAAATGTATAGAAAGAGTGCGATCCAAGCTAGAAGGTTTTGGAATACCTAGACAAACTATAAAAAATGTAAAAGGTGTGGGTTTTATGCTTTGTTAGTTAGGGGGGGGTATAGTGCCATGTTACTAGCTGGTGGTTAAGTGATGTAGCAAAGGTAGAACATCTTATTTAACATTTTCTATTTATGGTTTATAATCTTTTTAGATGTCTGCCTACACAAATAAAAAAGTCTATGTTATTTTAACTTTACTGGTTTTATTAGCAGTTTCGTTTCTTAGTTTTTTAGTTATAACTGGCTTTAGCAATTTAAAAAACGCCCCCTCAAACTTGACTACACAAAGTGAGTTATCTCAGTTTCCCATAGACTATAATGAAAGTAATTCCTTAATCGTAGTTTGTCCTAAAGAGGCCAGAAATAACCCAAATTACCCTGATGCCTCGTGCAAGAAAACTACCTATTTTGGTACAAATGGTATATACGAGGCAATAAGTAAAGGTGGTAAGGAGCATACAGTTTTTTTAAAAAATGGACGATACAAAGGTCCTTTATATATTAATAATGAAAAACGCTATTTAACAATTGCGGGAGAGTCAAGAGATGGTGTTATTTTTTACAGGGATTATTTTGATAAAAGTTTACAAGATCAACCTGTTATAAGTATTGATGGTGACGGTGGTTACACAATTGATAATATTACGGTAACAGTACCCTCGGATTTACTTGGTTATAATAACTATTACACTGTAGGTATAAAAATTGGGAAGTTTAGTGCTGTCACTATCAAAAATGTTTTAGTTTATAACACCTATGCAGGAGTTTATTTACAGCCAGGTACACAGGATATAAAAATTTATAAATCAATTTTTGTAAATAATATAAATGGTGTTGTTTCTAAAACGGATAGTAAGGTTAAATTTTTAAATAATATTTTTGCTTATAATATCAATCTAGGATTACTTTTGGATCTACGTTCTTATGGTGTACAAAATCAGTTTTCTGGTACTGTAAGTGAGAAGCAGATATCTTCTTTTTTATATAAAAAACTAGAGAATAATCTGTTTTATAACAATAAAGTTGCTATAAAAGCTTCTGTAATATCAAAGGTCGACTTATTAAATAATCTATTTTCAAAGAATGTAGATAGAGATATAGAAGTAACTCCTCAATTTTCAAAAGATTTAGAGAATTTTTATTCTGCTTCTACTGGACGTAGTCTGTTTATAAGATTTAATTTCACTGATAATAATGCTTCTAAGTTTTGTTCATATTACCAAAAAACTTTATTTGGGAATTACACAAGCTGTAAAAATTTTGAAAAAGGGCCTAATAAGTCGGGAATTGGGAATAATATTTTTGTAAAAACAGACATAAGCTCTGGTGAGTTTAACTTTAGGCTAAGTGATGGTTCCAATCTTATAGATGCGGGAGATCCTTCTATTAGTGATAGAGATGGTACAAGGTCTGATCCTGGAGCCTACGGTGGTTATTGTTACTATGATAGTGATGGTTGTGATGATTTGCAATTTCCTTTACTAAACACTTTACCTGATATTAAACCTGGGGATTCTGATGATTTTGATGCTTCAAAATTGGATAATAATAATGATGGCAAGGTAGATATTTTAGATATTATAAATCTAATAAAATATGTGTTTGGTGGTTAGTGCTACCTAGCAAGTACGTAAGCTGGAACTATTTTATATAAGGAGATTTACATTTTTTTTACCCAAGTATCCCTTTTTTATTACCTACAGAAAGTATATATAAACCAAGATTCCCCTACTATAATTTGAATACTATTTTTCTTATTTAACATTAACCGCTTATCATTTATAATTTAAAATATGTTTGATGATAGCTGTTTATTTTGCAACATAATACGTGGAAAAGAGCCTAGCGAAAAGGTTTATGAAGACGAAAAATTTATAGTTATAAAAAATAAATTTCCAAAAGCTCCTATACATTTACTTGTTATACCAAGAGATCACTTAGAAAAAGGCAATACTCAAACAAACAAATACCCAAATCTTTGGAAAGATTTTTATATAACCGTTGCAAAAGTAATAAAAGATCAAAACTTAGATGACGATTATCAACTTATAGTAAACTCACCTAAGCGTTCTCACTTTATGCATGAGCACATGCATATTATTTCAGGAAAAGACGTTTTTGAGTAACTTTAAATATACCTACTAAAATAGTTCTTCATCACAGTAAGTTCAAGATTTTTGTCCAGGTTCAAATACATTTCGTACACACTAACATTAAATTCTTTTTAGGTGTTTTTATTATTAGAGCAGGTTTTATACACATAACACACATTTTACCTACATATGTTGCAAATGTATTGGGAGAATAAGGCTTATTTGTATAAACACATTAGATATTATATAATACAACAAGTTTTTAAGATTATTTTCTTTTATTTTATTTAGGAGGTGTTTTTTACATTTTATGGTTTTTGTTAAAGTAGGTGAGCAAGAAAGCTTTGATAGCGCTCTTAAAAAGTTTGCAAGAGAACTTAAAGAAAGTGGCCTAAAAGATGAGCTACAACTAAGAAAATTTAATATTAAAAAAACTACTAAAAAGCGATTAGCTAAAAAAGCTAGAGCATTAAAGATTAAAATTGCTAATAAGTATCAGTAATTATGTCTAAAGTTTTAGAAATTCAAAATAGCTTGACTGCTGCTTTAAAGTTGGGTGATTCTCAAAAACTTGGAACATACCGCTTAATAGTTAGTGAGCTTAAAAACTTTGCGATCGCTCAAAAAGTACCTGTTGAAGATTTAACTGATAGTCAGGTTGAGTCTATTTTAGAAAAGCAAGCTAAACAGCGAAAAGATAGTATAGACGCCTATAAAAAGGCAAACAGAAACGATTTAGTTAAAAAAGAACAAGCAGAGCTTGATCTTATTAAAACTTTACTTCCACAAAAGCTAAGCGAGGCTGAAATAGAACAAATAGTTGATGACTTAGTTAAACAGCTAAATGTTACCCAAATGTCCGATATGGGAAAACTTATGGGGGCAATAAGCGCTAAGTACGGTAGTAGCATTGATAAAGGTTTTGTTTCTAACCTAGTCAGAAAAAAACTTTCCTAGAACTTTGCAAGTTTTAAAATTACCCCTAAGACTTACAGTATGTACCTTAAGTTGATGAAGCTTCTTAATTATTATTAATCAATTATTCTTGTATTGTACCTTTATGACCTCATCCATCTTTGCTGAAATCCATAGATGAATGATTTAGTTCAAATTTCCAGTTAAGTTTTGCTTAAGTTGGCTTTAAATTAGGGCAGATTTTAAAGCATGCTTTTTACTTCTATATTTGCTGGTATCTTAAAATAAGCTACTGGTAAATTGAAGAGTGCTTATATATCCCTCTCTTATCTTTGCACAGGGATTTAAAGCAGGTTCAATATTATGGACAAAGTGGATAAAAAACCCTATAATACAATTGTTATTAATTATAATCTGCCTAAATTAATAAATTTAGTTTTTCCTTAACCTGCCAAAAAGGCTTGATGATATATCTATGACTAATGAAACATTAACAGCTTACTCATCGCTAGTTGGTATTCCAATATATGCAATGGTACTTTTGGGTATCGTTCCAACTATTGCAACACTAGTTAGTGTAGGCAGACACATAATAGGGTTTAACAGCTTTAGTATATACGTACCTATAATTACAACTATTGCTTTTTTAGAACTAGGTATTGGTTATGGTATTGTTGTTGCTTCTTTAGTTTTTTTAACAACTATTTTAGCAAGACGTCTTCTTTTAAAGTTTAGGGTTCATTACTTTCTAAGAATAAGTTTTGTTTATACTTTAGTGTGTTTTTTGCTTTTTATATTTATCTTTCTGTTCTCATTGCTAGCGCCTATTAATCTTTTAGACTTTAAACCTTTATTCCCAATTATTTTACTTGTAACTTTAGTAGAGGAATATTATAAAACTTTGCTTAAAGGCGGTGAAAACAAAGTTTTTACAATGTTTTTAGAGACAATTGTTATCTCATCTGCAAGTTTTTTAATTATTTCTAGTGCTTTTTTTACGGATTTTGTATTAAATAACATTTGGGTTTTACTTTTGTTATTTCCAATTAACTTAATTTTGGCTGGCTGGGAAGGTTTAAGATTTAGTGAAATTTCTAGATTTAAATCAGTAATCTCTTCTGAAATGAGGAGGATACAAGAGGAGGAAGAGGAGGGTAGTAAAAGAGCAAAAAGAAAAAAGAAGAAATCTAAAGCAAAAAAAGTAGCACATGAGGCTGAACAGAAAGCTAATAAACCCAAAGCAAACGTATTTTTTTGGTAATAGACTCCCTATACCTATTACACAAATTAATCAAACGGTTTTTTATGTTAAGTTTTTAAAGTTTAAATAAGCTAACAAAAAATGAATAAAGTTTCACTATTTTTTAAAGCAACAAATAATATACTTGGCATAAATGAAAGAAACTTATCATTTACCAAAAAATACAACAGAGGTAAGGCAAGAAGAATAGCTGATAATAAATATAGGTCCTATAAAATTCTTAAAAAAGTTGGTGTTCCTCAGCCAGAGATTTTAAAAGTATTAAAAACTGAATCAGATATTAATAGTTTTTCTTTTGACTTACTACCTAAATCCTTTGTTATAAAACCTGCTTTTGGTTTTGGTGGTACTGGTAATTTGCTAATTTTTGGAAAGAACAAAAAAACAGGTAACTGGGTTGGTGTAAATGGAAAGCAGTATAGTGAGGACCACTTAAAATTATACTGTTTATCTATTTTATCTAAATCCTTCTCACTAGAGTTTGCAAAAAAAGATGATTTTGTAATAATTCAGGAAAGAGTAAATATTGATTCTTCACTAAAGCGTATTAGCAGTAAAAAAGGACTTCCAGACATTAGAATTATTTTATACAAGACTATTCCCATAATGGCAATGCTTAGATTACCAACTAAACAAAGTGGTGGAAAAAGTAACCTTCACCTTGGTGGTATAGGGGTTGGGATAGATCTTGCTACAGGAACAACTACATATGCGGTAACAAGAGATGAGCCTATTGAAAAGCACCCAGATACAGGTATAAATTTAAGTGGTTTTTTTATTCCACATTGGAAAGAAACTTTAAAAATTGCAATTAAAGCGGTTGATGAGATTGGTCTTAAGTTTGGTGCTGTGGATGTTGTTTTGGATCGGGACAGAGGTCCTTTGGTTCTTGAAGTTAATGCAAGAACAGGTCTAGGAATTCAAATTGCAAACCAAGAAGGGTTAAAGGGTAGAATTGCTCGTGTAAAGGGTATAAAGCCAAAAAGTAGGGTGCATGCTAGAAAAATTGGGATGAATCTTTTTGGTGGTGAGATTGAAGAAAGTGTAGCTGATATTACTGGTATGCAGGTTGTAGGATTTATTGCCATGGCAAATTTTTACGGTCCTAGTGAAAGGTGTGTTAAGCGAGTTAAAGTAAAAAATGATACTGGAGCTCTTTATACAAGTATTGATAGAGATTTAGCTTACGAGCTTGGTTTTGAACAAGCTTTAAAAGATTTTGATGCTCTTGATATTAGTAGTCACTTTATAGATAAAGGTGAGGCTGTTACAATGAAAAGAGAAGTGGCTAAATATGTTAAAGATCATCCAGAAATTTTAGCACTAAGCGTTGTAAAAAGTGGTAATATTACTACTATAAGACCAAAAGTAGGGATAGAGGTTGAAATGGAAGGTTTAAGAGTACCAATTACTGCAAATATTGCTGATAGATCAAATATGCTTTATAAAGCTGTAATAGGCAGACGCACACTTAGAAAAAATTTTTTAGTAGATAGTAATAAGTTATTTAATAGGTATAAAAACTAATATGAAGGTAGCATTAATTACGACCGCTCCAAAATTTATCGAAGGTTTGCGGTTAGAGGAAGAGGCAAAAGCATTGGGGTATGATTTTACAACAGTTAACGTTGGGCACTCAAGTTATATTTTAGAAAAAGGAAAACTAGTTTTAATAGCCGAAACTTGCAAAAATCTAAAACAAGGGAATTTTAAAAAAGAGATTATAGATCTAAAGCAGTATGACACTATACTAATGCAGAGAATGTTTAAGTGTATTAAAGAAATATCCCCAATAATTAAGGATGCTAGAAAAAATGGAGTAAGAGTTTTTGATAATAATTTAACAAAACATAATTATGTTATAAATAAGGTAGTTGATGAGGTAAAGCTTGGTGTTGCGGGCATTTTAACACCAAAAACCATTCACAGCAGGGATTTTGAAAGTTTGCCTATTTTGGCTGAAAAAATAGGCTACCCCATTATTTTTAAAAACACAAATAAGGGGAAGGGTGTGGGTGTTTATAAATTTGATTCAAAAGACCAATTAACCACAAAAATAAAGGAGTTAGAGAGTTTAGGTAAAAAAGCTAGTGGTTTTTTAATCCAGCAATTAATAAACTACAAGCATGATTTAAGGGTTTTAGTGGTAGGGGATAGTATTTTTACTATGGAGAGGATTCCAAAACAAGGGGAGTTTAGAGCTAATTTTAGCTTAGGTGGTAGTGTAAAGCCCTTTAGTTTAAATGAGGAAATAAAGCAGTTTGCTATTAAGGCAATTAGAGCCGTTGGTTTAAATATTGCAGGGGTAGATGTTTTAATAGATGATCAAGGTACTAACTATATTTTAGAAGTTAACCATACCCCAGGTTTTGTAGGAATGGAAAAAGCTCTTGGAGAAAACATAGGTAAAAAAATTATTCAATTTAGTGTAGAAAACGCCTATTAAGGCTAAATTACTATGAGGATATTATTGGTTGGGTACAAAAATGGACACCAGGCAACACGCTTTACTGAGGAGTCTAAAAAAATTGGAGTTGAGATTGTTGGGATTAATACCACTCAATTAATATTAGAGTTTACTGATAACTCATTTAAATATAGCCTTAGAGGTTGTGATTATAGGCTTGAAGACTTTGATTTAATATATTTGGGGGTTAGTGGGGATAAGAGGCGCTGGGAATGGCTTTTAGTCTGTGACTATTTAAGCAGCAAATATGGTGTAAAGGTGGTAAACAAAAAGTTTATTGATACTAATTATAACGTATACTTTACTCCTGCAAGTGAGTACCAAAAGCAAGTTGAAAATAATATTAGTTTTCCAAATTCTACAGTTATTTTTAATAAAAACTCTCTAAAATTTGTTAAAGATAAGCTTGAATACCCTTTGATTGTAAAAGTTGGTGCTCCAGGTTACGGGCGCAAAGGAAAGGGTGTTTTTAAAATTGAAGACTACGGCGAACTTAAAAAATTAGTAGACGATACAAAAGAGTTTGCTCATAAGTATATTTTGCGCCAGTTTATTCCAAATGATGGTGATATTAGGGTTTTTACAGTTGGTTATAAAGTTATTGGTGCTATGAAAAGAACACCAAAAAAAGGAGATTTTAAGAGTAATATTAGTCAAGGTGCCAAAGGTAGTGAGTTTGATTTAACATACCGAAAAGACATTATACAAATGGCTGAAACTATGAGCAAAATAACTAAAACCGAAATTGCAGGTGTAGATGTTATTTTAGATAAAAATACTAAAAAACCTTATGTTCTAGAGGTAAATAGCAACCCACAATTTAAAGGGTTAGAGCAGTATACAAAGGTAAATGCTGCAAAAAAGATAATTGAGTATTTTGTTAGTTTAGTAGATTAGTATAAATACCCAAACCTGTAAGGTAAACTTATGTTGTACTGGGTAGTATTTTTTAGTTCTTTGATTTTAGTTAAGGGCTGTAGTACAATACTTAGCGCAAATGAAAAAAGACATACACCCAAAAGTTAATACACAAACAAAAGTTACTTGTAGTTGCGGTAATACCTTTGTAACTACATCAACCTTACCTGAAATACATGTAGAGGTTTGTAGTAACTGTCACCCTTTTTATACTGGTGTAGATAAGTTTGTAGATACAGAAGGAAGAGTACAAAAATTTCAAAAGAAACAAGATTTAGCTGCTAAAAAACGAAAGGAAGTAGAGGCACGAAAAGCTAAAAAAGCGGAAAAAGAAAAACAACAATCACAAGGTCCTCTAAGCCTTAAAGACATTCTTAAATCTGCTGGAAAATAGAAAATAACACTTTTTACAACCTTAATTGTAAGTATTATTTCCTTTAAGTTCCCTACCAAAAATCCAAACTCTAGATTCTAAATTCCATCTGCTATATACTAAATGCAATGCTCAAGTTTAGTAAAAATCACAACAATGCCTTAAGGTTTTCCTTGTTAATTATTTCTCTTAGCCTTAGTTTTTTGTTGTTGCAAAAGGTTTTACAACAAAAACCACTTGAGGTAAATGTGGTAGATGTACCAATTGATACAGATCAATTTGTTGAAGTAAGAATTACGGGACATGTTAAAGGGATATTAAAGCCGCAACAAAACCCTATAACTTACATTACTTTAACCTATACCGATGCAAATTATAATTTGGCTAAAAAAACAGTTTCGCTTGATTACAGTTCGAGTTTTATTTTTGATCCAGTAACAATACCTGCACAAAGTCAATTTAATATTACACCTACAAGTGATGAATATACTTTTTTTCCAATTGACAAAAAATATAGCAGTCAAAATTTACCCTCAAGTGTTAAATTTGAGGTGTTGCCTAAAGATGCAAAAACCAATGGCTTGGCGATTCATGGAAAAATTATAGGTTTTAATGTTGCAAATACTGTAGTTTATTTATACGGAACTAGTAGTGTTACAGGAAAACCTGTAAAAAGAATTATTAATGTTGATTCTGAAGGTGCTTTTGTATTTAACGAGATAGAAAGTGGTGTATACGCAGTTGCACCGGTTTCACACAAGGCTATAACTATACCTAAATACAAGACAATTACTGTAAAAAACGCTGATTTTAAGGTAAACTTTGCCCAAATTGGTAAACTCTAAACTCTTTTACTCGTTTGTAACTTGATATGTCAAAAGAAAACTTGAAAATAATCGAAAAAATCAATAACTGCTATTTGCAGAACCATAAAGAGAGTATTGAGAAAGATCTTAAAAATGCTTACCAGTTTGCCAAAATGGCTTATTTTGGAGAAGTTAGAAAAAGCGGTAGAACATCCCTAGAACATGGTTTATCAACAGCGGAATATGTTTCAAAATATGGTGGTGATAAAACTACAGTATTAGCAGCATTGCTACATGATGTTTATTTATACGGTGCTACATTTGATGAGGTTGAATCAGAGGTTAATTTAAGTGTAGCAGAGCTTTTAAATAACTATCTTCATATACAAAATCTTAGGGAAAAATACAGAAATATGAATGCAAGCGGGTCGCTGTATAGTGAGTATATACGAAGAATTATACTAGTTTATGCACAAGACATGCGTGCAGTTATGATAAGACTTTGCGAAAAAATAGACAGTGTTTCTGATAGCTATGGCTTAAGTGAGAAAAAACAAAAAAATTTATTTGATAATGTAATTAAAATATATGCCCCACTTGCAGACTTGGTTGGGTTTTACAATATTAGAAAAGATTTAGAAGAGGGTGTATTTAAATTAGCGCACCCAAATGAGTTTGCATTTTATTCAAAACTGATTAACGATCATAAAGTATCTAATCAAAAAAATTTTGATAGGTTCTACAAAAAATTACATAAAGATTTATCGACTTCAAAAGTAAAATACTCAAAAGTGTTTGGTAGAGTAAAATCACCCTATTCTTTTTATAAAAAGGTTAAAGGATACATGGAAAAATATAAAATAACCAAACAAAAGGCAATTGAAAAAGCGAAGGATAATGTTGCATATTCTATTATTTGTAATGATATAGAAAACTGCTATAAAGCTTTAGACGTTTTGCACACAAAATATGATTGGGATAAAAGTGAGTTTGACGATTATATTAAAAATCCTAAACCTAATGGCTTTAGAGAACTTCAAACAAAACTTGAAATCACTAAAGATACTTTTGTAGAGGTTCAAATTAAGACTAAAGAAATGCATGAATTTAACGAGTTTGGTCCTGCAAGCCACACTTATTACAAAATATATGGTGACGCCCTAACTGTTGATAAAAAGAAAATTGATACTATTAAAAACTTGGTTGGTTGGAAAGATAACTTATTACAGGGAAAAGGTTTTAGTACTTCAGAAATTCATAGCACAATTTTGGCAATAACCCCAAAAGGAGATGTGTTTGAGCTTGAAAAAGGTTCAACACCTATTGATTTTGCCTATAAAGTTCATACAAGAGTGGGGGATAGGGCAGTAAGAGCAGTGGTAAACAATAAGCAGGTTTCACTTGCTTACCGGATTAAAGATGGTGATGTTGTAAAAATAATTACACAAAAAAACTCTACACCTAAATATAAATGGCTTGATTTTGTAAAAACAAAAGAAGCTCGTATTACAATAAAAAAGAAATTAAAACAGATGGGGAAGATGTAAATATTTAAACTATGCCTAGAATTTAAAATCAACCTAACGCTTGATTTTTACTGGGTGGTGTTCGCTTAAAAATACCCCTGCTGCAACTAATATTCCGCCAACTAGGTAAATAAAACTAAAATCTTCTCCTATAAACATCATGGCTATGGGGATTGTAAAAAGCGGTTGTAAGTACTGAAATATAGCTGTTTCACTTACTTCAATTTTTTTAACACCAAATTCGTATAGCGTGTAGGCAATAACAGTACCAGCAACTGCCATATATAAAATCCCAGGAGTAGCCTTTGCCCAAAAAATTGGAGTTGTTAAAATTTCGTATATTCCAAAGGGAAGCATACTTACAGCACCTGCAAAAAAAGTTATAAATGTAATAAAAACAGGGGAGTATTTTGTGCCTGTTTTATCATGATTAAAAATATTTTTGCTTAAAAGCGCGTATGCTACCCAAGCAACTGTAGAAAGAAGTACTAATATATTTCCTTCAAAGTTTATAATTACTTTACTACTTTCAAATAAAAGAGGTTTAATAATTATTAAACCAAATCCAAATAATGCTATTAAAATCCCTAAAAGCTCACGAGTTTGAATTTCTTCTTTTAAAAAAACTACACCACCTAAAATAATTAAAATTGGAGCCATGCTATAGATAATTGTTGCTTCTATACTGGTTGTAAAATTTATTCCCCAAAATAACAGCCCCAAATTAACACTGCTTCCTAAAACACCTAAAAGAAGAGCATATAATAGACCTTTTTTTCCTAAATGTTTTAAATAGCCTTTTTTCCAATCAACTAAAAAGTACAAAATAAAACTGGCAACTAAAAATCTAATTGTTAAAAAACTAAATGGGGGGATGTAGTTTAATGTTACTTTAATAACAGGGGAGGCAACTCCCCACAATGCGCTTACGACAATTAAGGCAATAATAGCTAATTTTCTTGAATCTTTATTATCGTTTTTAGGCATTGGGGTAATTATAACATCCAACTTCTAACTTCCAACTACAAAAAACTCAACAATAATAGTTTTAGTAGGTTATGCAGACCTAAAACTAGGGGAACAGAGAATATTGAAAGGTTTTACTTTACAAACTTTATAAACTTTTAACTTTCAACTATAATATCCTTATGACTATTCAATATTTAAACCACTCAAGTTTTTTAATTAAAGCAAAAAAGAACGGAAACCAAATAACTAAAATTGTAATTGATCCTTTTAATGATGATATAGGGATAAAGTTTAAACCAACCAAAGCAGATATTGTTTTGGTATCTAATATGCACCCCGACCACAACAATGTTGCAGGTATTAAGGGTTTAGAGCAAAGTGATTTAAAGCTTGACGATTTAAAGGTAAATGGTGATAAACCCTTTATTATTAAAACTCCAGGAGAATTTGAGGTAGATGGAATAATGATAAAAGGGATTCAAAGTTTTCATGATAACCAACAAGGGCAAATTCGTGGTCCAAACACAATTTATACAATTACTGCAGAGGGGTTAACAATTTGTCATCTTGGTGATTTAGGTCACAAACTTACAGAGGAGCAAGAAGAAAAAATTGGAAATGTAGATGTACTAATGGTTCCGGTTGGTGGGACTTATACAATTGGCCCAGAAACTGCCACAGAGGTTATAAGCCAAATTGAGCCCGGATACGTTATTCCAATGCATTTTAAGACTGCAAAACATAGTGGTACTTATAGCGAGCTTAAAACACTAGACGACTTTTTAAAAGAACTAGGTGAGGAACCTTCTTTTAAAGAAGATGAGTTTACTCCAAGTGTTAGCACAAACGAGCAAACAAAGGTTGTTTTGTTAAACCCACAATACAAGTAAAAAGTTACTTAATTTTTTATCGTAACTTAAAGCAGACAAATTGAGTAGTAGGGTTTTAATGGGTTTTTAATGATATGATATTTAACTTATGAAGTTACCACGACACATCAAGCCGTATCCTTGGTATTTTAAGTACTTACCCATTAGTAATCATGGTTTTACTACTTTGGCAGGTAAAACTATTTGGTTGAGTAAGAAAATATATTATGATTTGCAGACACCTAACCCCAAACCTCTGAGTATTTCGGTGTTACGTCATCAGGAAGTACATACGCATGGGGCTAACTTTTTAAAGTTTTTTAAATTTGTCACAAATAAGAGATTTAGGCTAGCGGAAGAGGAGAAAGCTTTTAAAGCAATGTTTCGAGTATTGAAAGAAAATGATGAAACGTTTGATCTAGATTTAGTTGCCAAGGATTTTGCAGGTTTGCGATATATTTGGATGTTGCC
>Ga0114931_10005659_pt1 | contig 15453 bp, 10 predicted proteins | sample 2SBtaG_FD_89579 | JGI IMG/M metagenome (GOLD analysis project Ga0114931, IMG submission 89579) | Deep subsurface microbial communities from Kolumbo volcano to uncover new lineages of life (NeLLi) - 2SBTROV14_V59a metaG | ecosystem: Environmental > Aquatic > Marine > Volcanic | place: Kolumbo...
GCGTCGGTTCCTTCCTCGTTGGTGCAGACCGTGAGGTTGGGATCATTCCGGGCGAGACACGTTCGAATCGCGTGGATCCAATCCTCGATTTCCATGAGGGCGTTGGTCAGGTTGGCCACGGTCACGGTCTTGGGAAGGGTCGAGGGATCAACCACCTTGTACTCACCGGTTTCGGTCTCGACGACCGGGGGAGGGCAGTTCCCTTTCTGGATCCGGATTTCACCGGGCATAGCGTGACTCCTCTTGGGTGGAACACCCGGCGGTTTTCTCCGGGGATTGGATTGTGCGGCACCCCGGCGAGGCTGCCGGAAGGGCTTATCACAAGTAGTATAGCATGTATTCCACGGGATGCTAGAACCTCCCGCGAACGGGATTGAGGGACCAGATGGTCCCCTCACGCTTCCCCTCGATCGTGTAGGTGAGGATCTCTCCGTCGGGGGAAACGTCGAAGGTTGGAACTGCGATTCCGAATCCGAACCCCACCGGCGGGTCGATCTCGATCGAGGCACCGGTGGCGAGGTCGAGTCTCCGGAGACTGGATCGTTCGGATCCCCAAGTGCCGCTGACCAGGAGCGATGCGTTGCCCCGATCCCACCGCACCCGTAGCGCTTCGGCGCCCCGGGTGATTCGCCTGGCGTTCCCGTCGGGAAATCCCACCAACCACACGTCCCCGTGGCCCTCGTCGACGCCGATGCAGGCGATCGTTTTTCCGTCGGGAGACCAGGCGGGCGCTAGAAAGGTTTTCCCGGACCCGGTGAGCCGGGTCGGCGGTTCGGCGGGTCCTTCCGCGGTCGGCTTCACCGTCCACAGGGAGGAACCGCCTTCCCGTTCCGAGACGAAGGCGATTGTTCGCCCGTCCGGGGACCAGCAGGGGTGGATGTCCGCCGCCGGATCCCGGGTGAGGCGCACCGGGATCCCGGAGCCGTCCGCACGAAGCATCCAGATGTCCCGTTCGGGGCCGTCGATCCGATAGTAGGCGATCCAGGTCCCGTCGGGAGAAAACACCGGGTGCGACGCTTTTCCCGGCGGAGAGGTGAGCCGTCGCGCCCGTCCGGCGGGGATCCCGTCGACCATGGGCTGGACCCAGAGGTCCAGGGACCCCCATCGCTCGGAGATGAAGGCGATCCTGCTCTTGTCGGGGGCGACCGCGGGCATGAACTCCTCCCGGATGCCCCCCAGGCGGGATTCGGTCCCGGTGTCCGTGTTTCGCAGGACGATGTCGAAACTACCGGACTGGGTCGCGTAGACCATAGCCGAGCCGTTGCGCGCCACGTCGGGATAGGTCTCGTGGCCGCTTCCCATGGTAAAGCGCACCGGATCTCCTCCCTTGACCGGAATCCACCAGAGGGCGTTGGTTCCGTTGCGGGCGGAATCGCAATAGATCCGCTTTCCGTCGGTGGACCAGGTCGGGTGGCCGTAAGTTCCCCCGTCCAGGGTGAGCTGGCGGTGACGGCTCCCGTCGGAGCTCACCAGCCACAGATCCTGGTGTCCGGCATAACAGAGCCAGGCCCCGTCCGGTGACCAAGCCGGCGTCCGGTGGTACCAGCGACCGTCGTCGTCGCCGGTGATAACCTTCGTTGCGGCGGGGTTCTCTATCGGACAGACCGCGATCCTGAGTTCGTCGGATTCAACGGGACGAGAAAACGCGATGCGCTTTCCGTCCGGGGAGACCGCGGGGTCCTCGGCCCGGTCCACGAGGAGAGTCGGGATCCCCCCGTAGCGACCCACCTTCCACACCGAGAGGACCCCGGAGCGGTCCGAGACGAAGGCGATGCTCTTGCCGTCGGGAAACCAGGTCGGATTCGTGTCGATGGCCGGGTCCTCGGTTAGACGCAATTCCTGTCCACCGTGGACGTCCCCGAGAAAGATGTCCCGGCCGCCCGCCGTCTCGCTTACATACGCGATGGTTTGGCCGTCGGGGGAGAGGGCGGGTTGCCCCTCCCAGGCCGCGTTGCTGGTGACCTGGACCGGGTTCCCGGGATATGTCCCCGACGCGTGGTGCCGGACGCTGAGCCACCAGGTTGCGAAAGCGGCCAGGAGCACCACGAAGGCGGTGGCCACGGCGAACTTGAGACGCCAACCGGGAACCGGAGGAGGGTCGTCGCCCGTCTCGTCCTCTCTGGCGGGCATTCCGAGCGTCCTCCGCAGGGCGCGCAGGTCGACCAGGAGGTCGCGAGCGTCCTGGTAGCGCTCTTCCGGTCGCTTGGCCAGGCACTTGCGGACGATCCGTTCCAGCGCTTCCGGGATCTCGTAGGTGAAGCGGGAGACCGGGGCGGGTTCCCGGTGCAGGACCATGTCCAGGAGTTCGCTCCGGCCGTCGGCCGAGAAGGCGCGATGGCCGGTACACATTTCATAGAGGACGGTGCCCAGGCAAAAGATATCGGTCGGTTTTCCGATTGGTTTGGCGAGAATTTGTTCGGGAGCCATGTAGTGGGGTGTGCCCATGATCGCTCCCTTGCCGGTGATCGCCGAGGTCTGGGTGGTCGCCTCGGAGTCCGAAGGGGGCGGGGAGATGTAGCGGGCCAGACCGAAGTCCGTCAAGAGGGCCCGGTCTTCCGAGGAAACGAGGATGTTCCGGGGGTTGATGTCCCGATGGAGGATTCCGGCATCGTGAGCGGCCTTCAGAGCGGAAGCCAAGTGCTCCCCGTAGCGGAGGACCCGTTCCGCGGAGAGACAACCTTCGTTCTCCAGGACCGTCGCCAGGCAGTGACCGTCGACGAGTTGCATCGCCATCCACGGCAGACCGCGGCTCTCGAAGACCTCGAACAGCGGGACGATCGACGGGTGGGATAACCTGGAATCGATGCGCCCTTCCCGAAGAAACCGCGTGCGGTGCTCGGGCGTGGAGGCGAAACGCGGCCACGGGCACTTAAGGGCCACGTCTCGTCCGAGATCGGTGTCCCGGGCCCGAAAGACCACGCCCATTCCCCCGCGACCGAGTTCCTCAAGAATCCGGTACTGCTCCACCCGGTCGCCGGGCGCGGCCGGGGCGGCTTCTTCGGAGGGGGAGCGATCGTTCATACCTCTCCCAGAGGGCCGGGGGACTTCTCCCGCCCCTTCAGCGGTCTCACCGGGATGGCGGGGTTCGGGTGAACCGGCGCACTCGACGGCATTCTAGCACCTGGTTTGGCACCGGTCACGGTGTCGACGGGGCTTTGGAGCGCACCGGCGGTCCTTGGGGCGATCGCACGCTCTCTTCCGGGGCCGCGGCCACGGAATTCCCCCGGACGGATCAGGTCCCGGTGGGGGTCTCCGGAAACGCGGTCCGGGAGGCGGTGTGGGGGGGCATGACCCGCACGCTCATCCAGGAGAAGAAGAGAGGGAGGGCGGTTCCGATCAGTACGATCAGAAGTAGAATCAAGGCGACGACCAAACGAAATCTGCGAATAGGGGAGCGATCCTCCGTCGGGTGTTCGGCCCGCGCCGGACGGCCCATTGCGCCGGTCAGGTTTCGGATGGCATCGATCCAGTGAGCCGGCTGTTCGACGGCGACCCCGAAGAGAAGATTCTTCCGGTAGGTGATGCGCAGCACGCTCTACAACCGGGGACCGCGTCGACAGCGCGCCGTGACCCAGAGGGAATCGATCCTGTTCAAGGGAATCTCCACCACGCGACCGCCCTCGCGCGGGGTGAAGCGGAGCCGGTCCTCGGTGAGGGTCAGGGTGCCCGCGCCACGGCGTCCCGGTTCCCAGACCCCGATGCCGAAGGAGTAGGCTTCGTCGGAAAGCACCAGCGGCTTGCGATAGGTGAGGGCGGTCTGTTCCATGAGGTCAGTCCCCGGATGCTTGGCTGAGTTCGATGAGAACGCCGTGGGTGGACTTGGGATGGAGAAAGGCCACTCGCTTTCCCTGGGCACCCCGGCGGGGACGGCTGTCGATCAATCGCAAACCGGCCTCGCGGCACCGGTCCATGGCGGCTTCAAGGTCCTCGACCTCGAAGCAGAGGTGATGGACGCCTTCCCCGCGTCTCTCCAGATAGCGCCCCACCGGGCCCTCGGGGTCGGTGGGTTCCAGCAACTCCAAATGCGTCTCTCCCACCCGGAGGAAGGCGGTCTCCACCTGTTGCTCTTCCACCGTCTCCCGGTGGTTGCAGGAAATTCCCAGCCCGTCGCGGTAGGCGCGCAAAGCCTCGTCGATGCTCCGGACGGCGATCCCGATGTGATCGAGTTTTCGAATCATGGTCCTGCTCCGGGGAGAGGGAACTCAAGAATAACACGAAGCAACGGCCCGATTCCGACGGATTTTCGGCGCCGAGTGTCGGGAATCCGTCGGCCTCCCGGCTTCGCCGCTCGCAAACCGTGGCGGCGCGGTCGAGAAGAAGGCGCCGCGGCTGGCACTGCCCTTGCAAAGACGGATACCGTCGTCGGACCTCCGGCGGCCCGGATCGTGACTCGGTCGCCCCGGGACCACGCCCTCCTTGGTCCCCGGCCGCCCGAGCCGCCATCCGTGTTCGGAACTTGCCTGATCCGTTTCCGGCCGCCGGGGTCGAGACTACCCCGGAGGCCGGGGCGGACCGGGTCGGCCCGGCCGCGACGGACCCAGCCTAGTCGTACGTCCCGAACACCGCCCGGAGCACGTCCGAGATTTCCCCGACGCTGGCCCGCGCCCGAACCGCATCGACGATCGGCGGCAGAAGATTTCTGTCGCTTCGGGCCGTCGCTTCGACTCGCTCCAACGCGTTCCGGCAGGCAACCGCGTCGCGTTCCGCCCGCACCGCGGCCAACCGACGTTTCTGGGCCGGCTCCAGCGCCGGGTCGATGGCGAACGCCGGCGACGCGGTCTCCTCGACGCGGTATCGGTTGACCCCGACCACGGTCCGCTCTCCGGATTCCACGGCCTTCTGATAGGCGTAGGCCGCCCGGTGGATCTCGTCCTGGACCCAACCGCTCTCGATGCAGGCGATCATGCCCCCACGCCGCTCGATTTCCTCGAAGTAGGCGCGCGCTTCTTTCTCGATCGCCGAGGTGAGCGATTCCACGTAGTAGGAACCGCCGAGGGGATCGACGACCTCGGCCACCCCCGACTCTTCGGCGATGATCTGCTGGGTTCGCAGAGCCACCCGCGCCGAGGCTTCAGTGGGCAGTCCCAGGGCCTCGTCCATGGAGTTGGTATGGAGCGACTGGGTGCCTCCGAGCACCGCCGCTAGGGCCTCGATCGTCGTGCGGACCACGTTGTTCATCGGTTGCTGGGCGGTGAGGGACGACCCGGCGGTCTGGGTGTGGAACCGCATGAGGGCGGACTTCGGGTTCGCGGCCCCGAACTCCTCGGTCATGATCCGGTACCAGAGGCGCCGGGCCGCGCGGAACTTCGCCACCTCTTCCAGCAGGTTGGCCTGGGCGTTGAAGAAGAACGAGAGCCGGGGGGCGAAGGCGTCCACCTCGAGACCGCGGTCGCGGGCGGCCGCGACGTAGACCCGGGCGTCGGCGAGGGTGAAGGCCAGCTCCTGGGCCGCGGTGGAACCCGCCTCGCGGATGTGGTAGCCCGAGATGGAGATCGTGTTCCAGTGGGGGACGTGCTCCCGGCAGAAGGCGAAGATGTCGGTGGTGACCCGGAGCGAAGGCCGCACCGGAAAGATATAGGTGCCCCGGGCAATGTATTCCTTCAGCAAATCGTTCTGAACGGTTCCCTTCACCCGGTCCCAGGCCACGCCCTGCTCCTCGGCGGTGACCAGGTACATGGCGAGAAGCACGGCGGCGGTGGCGTTGATGGTCATCGAGGTCGAGACTTGGTCGAGGGGGATTGCGTCCAGGAGCAACCGCGCGTCTTCGACGGTGTCGATCGCGACCCCGACTTTGCCCACTTCTCCGGCCGCCATGGGGTGGTCCGAGTCGTAGCCCATCTGGGTGGGAAGGTCGAAGGCGACCGAGAGGCCGGTCTGGCCCTGGCCCAATAGGTAGCGAAAACGCCGGTTGGTCTCCACCGCGTCCCCAAAGCCGGCGTACTGGCGCATGGTCCAAAGCCGGCCCCGATACATGGTGGGGTAGATGCCGCGGGTGTACGGGGGGGCTCCCGGGGACCCGAGCTCGCGCTCCGCGTCGAACTCTCCCAGGTCACCGGCGCCGTAAACCGGTTGGATCTCGCTTCCCCAGGAGGTCTTGAACGGGGGGCGCCGTTTTCGCGGCACGCTCATGCCTCGCCGTCCGCCGGTTGGAGCAGCACCAGAGGCGCGTCCTGGTCCACCACGTCGCCTTCCTTCGCCCGGACCGAGATCACGGTTCCCCGCCGCACCGCGGCGAGTTCGTTTTGCATTTTCATCGCCTCCACGATCACTACCGGCTGTCCCGGCTCCACCCGGTCTCCCTCGTTCACAAGGATCCGCACCACCGAGCCCGGCATGGGCGAGCGTACCGTTTCCTCCCCGGTCTCGGTCTCGGTGTCGGCGCCGGTTCGCGCCCAGAGCTCGTCGGTCACCCGGACCTGGAAGGCGTCCCCCGAGACGTAGACGTCGAGGCCCTCCCGGCCGGGGACGGTGGCCACCTCGTAGGATCGGCCGTCCACGATGAGGGACCGGGACGGCCCCCCGGTGCGGCCTCGGGAATCGATCCGGTGGACCGCACCGTCGATCGAGATTTCGTAGAACCCCTCGTGCTCCACCACCACGGCTTCGAGGCTGCGGTCTCCGGTATGAACGATGTATTTCGTGGACATGCGGGTTTCCTAGCGGCCTCGGCGGAGGGCTCCCGGACGTCCCAGGAGTCGCCAGGGGTTCATGCCGCCGCCGGTCTCGGGCGACGGCCGCAAGCGCTTCGATTCCTCGTGGGTGGCGATCACCGCCCCCAGGATGGCCGCCTCCTCGCGGTCGGGACGGGCCGGCGGCATCGTCCCCGTGAACGCGCGCTCCAGGAGACCGGTGTCGATCTCGCCCCGCATGAACTCCGGACTGTTCAGGACCCAACGGTGAAAGGCGATATTGGTGCGGAGCCCCTCCACCAGCGTTTCGCGGAGCGCCCGCGAGAGCCGCCGTCGCGCCTCCTCGCGGCCGGCGCCGTAGGCAATCAGCTTCCCGAGCATGGGATCGTAGAACCGGGACACCTCGAAGCCCTGGAAGACTCCGATGTCGTTCCGGATGCCGGGACCCGATGCCATGCGAAGGCGGGAGATGGTCCCGAGGGAGGGCATGAAACTGTTGAAGGGATCCTCGGAATAGAGCCGACACTCGATCGCCCAGCCCTTGGGGATCAGGTCCTCTTGACGCCAGGAGAGCGGTTCCCCCGAGGCTACGCGGATCTGTTCCTGGACCAGGTCGACCCCGTAGACGAGCTCGGTCACCGGGTGCTCCACCTGGAGGCGCGTGTTCATCTCCAGGAAGTAGAATTCCCCGTCTTCGGCCCGGATGAACTCGACCGTACCCGCCCCGCGGTAATCGACCGCCTCGGCCACACGCACCGCCGTCTCGCCCATGGCTTGTCGCCCGGCGGGATCGACCACCATCGAGGGAGATTCCTCGATCACCTTCTGATGACGGCGCTGGAGACTGCATTCACGCTCCCCCAGGTGGACGATGTTGCCGAACTGATCGCCGAAGATCTGGACTTCGATATGGCGCGGACGCTCGATGAAGCGTTCCAGATACATGGTGGCGTTGCCGAAGGCGCCGGCCGCTTCCCCCTGGGTGAGCGAGAACGCGGATTCCAGTTCCCCGGCGCTTCGCACCACCCGCATTCCCTTCCCGCCGCCTCCTGCGGCCGCCTTGAGCATGATCGGATACCCGACGTCCTCGGCCGCCCGGCGGGCCGCCTCGACATCCTCTACCGATCCCTCGGAACCGGGGATGATGGGCGCTCCCGCCTTCCGCGCTGCGGCACGGGCCCGGAGCTTGTCTCCCATGATCGCAATCGACTCCGGGGTGGGGCCGATGAAGACGAGCCCCGCACTCTCCACCGCCCGGGCGAAGTCGGCGTTTTCCGAGAGGAATCCGTAGCCCGGGTGGATCGCCTCGGCCCCGCTCAGGCGGGCGACCTCGAGGATGGCCGCCTGATCCAGGTAGGACTCGGCCGAGGGGGGAGGGCCGATGCAGTAGGCTTCGGTCGCAAAGCGGACGTGGAGGGCGTCCCGGTCGGCCTCGCTGTAAACGGCGACCGAATCCACCCCCTGCTCCCGCAGGGCGCGGATCACCCGGACCGCGATTTCGCCGCGATTGGCCACGAGGATTTTCTTGAGGGTTCGTGCCATGGCAGGGGAAGACTACCGTTCCGGGTGAGCCCAAACAAGGCCGCCCTGGCCGTCCCGGGGGGACCTGATCGCTATTCTCGGATGGCCATATACAAAAAGGGTCATGATTTCCCCCGGAATCAACCCGCCCCATCGGCTAAACTCCAGCTCTGAGCCGTCAGGACAACGCGGGGCGTCGCCCGCCTCGTCGTGACGGACCAAGGCCTTATCGCGCCCCGGAGCGGGGGCGCCGTGCCCATTCAGGAGAGGAACTCATGCAGCACCCCGATCCCGGCTCCCCCGACCTGTCCGATCGCAACGTCACCCGGGACCTTCTGGGTCGCTACGACCGACCGGGACCCCGCTACACCAGCTATCCCACTGCGGTGGAGTTTGCCCCGATCCGTCCCGGCATCTATGAGAGCCGTCTGGAGGAGGCGAATCGCGCGGCCGACGCCCCCCTCTCGCTCTACCTGCATTTGCCCTTCTGCGATCATCGCTGCCTCTTCTGCGGCTGCCACGTGATCATCTCTCCCCACAAGGAGAAGGCCGCTCCCTACCTGGAGCTTTTGAAGCGGGAGGTGGATCTGGTGGCGGCGCGCCTGCCCGACCGACGCAAGGTGAGCCAGCTCCATTTCGGCGGGGGCACCCCCACCTACTTCACCCCGGGTCAGCTCGCCGATCTCCTCGAGCATCTATTGGAGCGCTTCGAGCCCCAGCCGGGGGCGGAGTTGGCGGTGGAGGTCGACCCCCGGGTCACGACGGCCGAGCATATCGACACCCTGGCCCGCTTCGGCTTCAACCGGATCTCCCTCGGGGTCCAGGATCTCACCCCTGAAGTGCAGGAAGCGGTGGAGCGGATCCAGTCCCTCGAGATGACCCGGGCGATTGTGGATCGGGCGCGCGACAAGGGGTACGGCGGCGTCAACGTCGATCTAATCTACGGTCTCCCCCACCAGACTCCCGAGACCTTCGAGAAGACCGTGGAGGCGGTCATCGCCATGGGCGCCGACCGGGCCGCGGTGTATTCCTTCGCCTTCGTGCCCTGGATGAAGGCGCACATGAAGAAGATGGGCGATGGGGTGCTTCCCGACCGCGACACAAAATTCGATCTCTTCGCGACGGCCCGGGCGAGGTTCCTGGCCGCGGGCTACGAGGCGATCGGCATGGACCACTTCGCGAAGCCGGGGGACGAGCTGGCCAAGGCGCGCCGGGAGGGACGCCTGCGCCGGAACTTCATGGGCTACTGCGTGGTTCCGGCGCCGGACATGATCGGCCTCGGGATCTCGGCCATCGGCGACGTCCGCGAGGCCTACATCCAAAACGCCAAGAAGCTGAGCGACTATCGCAACGCGATCGAGGAGGATCGGCTTCCGGCGGAAAAGGAACTCTGCCGCAGCGGGGAGGACGAGCTCCGGCGCCAGGTCATCCACGAGCTGATGTGCAATTTCAAGATCGACATCCCGCCGGTGGAGCGCGACCACGGGATCGACTTCGCGGAGCACTTCGCCGAAGATCTCCGGCGCCTGCGGGACCACGAGAAGGAAGGGCTGGTGCGGATCACCCCGGAGCGGATCGAGGCGACCCCGGTCGGCGAGCTCTTCGTCCGCAACCTGGCGATGTGTTTCGACGTCTACTGGCGCGAAAAGCACGAGAATTCGGGCGAGTCGATTTTCAGCCGCACGGTCTGAGCCATGAAACGGGTGGTGGTGGTCGGCGGGGGCATTTCGGGGCTGGCGGCGGCCTGGGAGGCGGCGGAACGGGCTTCCCCGGACGGGCTCGACGTTCTTGTTCTGGAGAGGGACGACGCCGTGGGCGGCAAAGCCCGGAGCCTCGCCGATGACGGCTGGCTGGTGGAGGCGGGACCCACGGCGTACCAGGAAGGGGAGCCTGCGGTGGACGCCCTCATCCGCGGCGCCGGCCTCACCCCTCTTCCCGCGGACGACGCCTCGGCCCGCCGGTTCATCGTCGGTCGGGGGCGCATGCGCGAGGTCTTCGCCCACCCGCTGAAGTTCGCTCGCTCCGGGTTGCTCAGTCCCTCGGGGATGGTCCGGGTCGCCCTCGAACCCCTGATTCCGGCCAAGCGGGATGGAGCCGACGAGACGGTCTGGGACTTCGCCCGCCGACGCATCGGCCGCGAGGCCGCCGACCGGCTGATTGCTCCCATGGTTCTCGGGGTTTTTGCCGGAAACGCGAAGAAAATCTCGCTCCCCGCGGTCTTTCCCAAGCTCACCGCTCTGGAAGCCGAGCACGGTTCGCTCATCCGGGGCATGATCGCCAAGCGCCGGCGGGGGAATCGAAAGGCCGCCGACGCCGCCGCGGGATCCGCTTCGCGCCTGGTCTCCTTTCGCGACGGTCTTCAGAGCCTTCCCCTGGCTCTGGCGCGTCGCGAGGCGTTTGCTGTTCGTTGCGCCACGCCGGTGGAGAGTCTCGAATCGCGCGGTGGCGGGTGGCGCTTGCGGGCGGGGGGTGAGCCGATCGATGCGGACGCGGTGGTGCTGGCCGGGGAGCCCTGGGCCATGACGCCGCTGCTTCGAGGCGTCGAGCCCCGGGTGGCCGAGCTTCTCGGTGGGATCGAATGCCCACCGGTGACGGTGGTCGCCCTGGGGTTCTCCGGGGAGGCCGCCCGGCGGATTCCCCGGGGGTTCGGGGTGCTGGTGGCCCGCGGCGAAGGCTATCGAATGCTCGGTTGTCTTTGGGATTCCCATTTGTTCCCGGGGCGTTCCCCCGCGGGGCGGATCCTGGTGCGGGTGATGGTCGGCGGTGCGGTGGACCCGGAGGCCGCCCGTCTCCCCGACGGGGAGCTCACGTCCCTGGTCCGCGAGGAGCTTTCCAGGATGATGGGCGTCCGGGGCGAGCCGGAGTATCGGCGCATCGTGCGTTGGCCCCGGGCGATTCCCCAGTACGGACTGGGTCATCTGACCCGTGCGGCGGAGATCGATCACCGCCTGGCCGCCCGGCCGGGGCTTTTCCTCGGGGGAAACGCGCTGGGGGGGATCTCCTTCGGCAAGGCGGCGGAGGCCGGGCGTCGGGCGGGCGCGGCGGCCGCGGCCTATCTTCGCGCCGGCCGGCGCGGGGTCGGCGTCCCGGCCGGAGACTAGGAATTTCGGCTCGGATGCTTTTTGGACCGGTTGAAAACAGGACGACGTGCGTTGCGCGCCGTCGGCCGTCGTATACTTATCGCTCAGGAACCGTCACGATCCACACCGGAGAAACCCCTCCGAAAACTCCCAATCCCCCCTTCAGGAGGAGTCATGCCCGTCTCGGCGAAGATGAAAGGAAAGATCGTCACCGTATCCCGCTACATCATGGAGATGGAGCGCAACATTCCCGATGCCACCGGTGACTTTTCCAACCTTCTCGCCGAGCTCACCCTCGCCGGGAAAATGATCCACCGGGAAGTCTCCAAGGCGGGACTCCTGGACGTGCTCGGAAAAACCGGGGACATCAACATCCAGGGCGAGGAAGTCATGAAGCTGGACGTGCTCGCCGACGAGATCGTCTTCCGGGCGCTGGATCACACCGGCCACCTATGCGTCCTCGCCTCCGAGGAACAGGACACCGTCCGCACCATTCCTCCCAACTACCCCTGCGGGAAGTACGTCCTGAACTACGACCCCCTCGACGGATCTTCCAATATCGATGCCAACGTCTCGATCGGCACCATCTTCTCCATCCACCGCCGGGTGACCCCCGGGAAAGGGTGCGGGGACGAGCGGGACTGCATGCAGCCGGGCTACAAGCAGGTCTGCGCCGGATACCTGGTCTACGGTTCCAGCACCATGCTCGTCTACACCACGGGCCAAGGCGTCCACGGCTTCACCCTGGATCCGAGTGTCGGGGATTTTCTCCTGAGCCACGAGAATATCCAGATTCCCGGCCAGGGAAACATCTATAGCGTCAACGAGGGGAACTACGGGCTCTGGGACGAAGCGACCCGCCGCTACGTGGATCATCTCCGCGAGCCGGATCCGCAAAGCGGGCGCCCCTACAAGTCGCGCTACATCGGAAGCCTGGTCGCCGATTTCCACCGCACGCTGCTCTACGGCGGCATCTTCATGTATCCCGCGGACCGAAACCACGAGCACGGCAAGCTCCGCCTGCTCTACGAGGCTTCCCCGCTGGCCTTCGTCGTGGAACAGGCGGGGGGGATGGCGGTGGACGGCACCGCTCAGCGAATCATGGACGTGCTTCCCACCGAGCTGCATCAGCGGACGCCGCTGGTGATCGGTAGCCGGGGGGACGTCGAGGAATACCTCGGCTTCCGGAACGGAGGGTAGGGTCGATTCGGTCGGGAACGTTCCGGCGGTCGGCCCGGCCGGTCCGCCCGGCAGCCCCCGCGGTCAGGGAATCGGCATATCGAAGAGGAGGAGGATCTGGCCCCGGCCGGGGTTCTGGCTGACCGCGAGCACTGCTTGGGCCGGGCTCCAGGCCATCCCCCGGGGGTCGAAGAGTCCGCTGAAGACGGTGGTCGAGAACGTCGAGAACGGAACCTGAAGGCGGACTTCGAAGGCGTCGACCTCGTTCTCCCCCTGGACGTAAGCAATGTGGCGAGGGCCCCAGGGACTCCAGGCCGGCATCTGGCCGAAGCCCTCGGTGGCGAGGGTATCCGGGGAGTAGGGTCCTCCTGTATCCACGAAACCCATGAGGATGCGCCCGTCGAGCTGGTAGGCGATCCGCGAGCTCCCGGGATCCCAACTGGGACGCCGGCCGAAGGTGGAGGTGGCCTGGAAGGTGCTGATCAACTCGCCGTTTTGGAGTTCGCCCCAGAACAAGGGACGCTCGTCGGGGTCCGTGGACGGGGCCAGGGAATAGGCGATCCGGTCCGGGAATCGAATCGCGGCGCCGTAGCCGGTGGAGCGGATCGGCTCCGAGGTTCCGAGGAAATCGATGACGCCGTCGGCCTCCGCATCGTTGATGGCGGCGCTGGTCAGGGTGCCGTTTTCCGCGGTGAAGATCAGGAACTCATCGTCTCCGGCCACCGCAATCGGCTCGTTGAGCCGGACGTTGGTGGTGATCTGGATCCCGCTCGCCTGGCCGGTGGCGGGGGTGATGGCGGAGGAATAGATCCCGAGTCCGAGCTCGGTGGAGCGGGCGGCAAAGACGATGCCGGCCCCGCTACGCAGGTAGGTGAGTCCCCCGATCTCCTCGAAGTCGTCGCGCCCCAGGTCCAGGATGCGCCATTTGCTCTGGGCCACGGTGAAGCCGACCGTGTCCGCGGCCCCATGGGCGGTGGTGACGTCCAGGAACTCCCGGTCGTATTTGAACTCGTTGCTCGTGATCTCGATGCGATGGGGGCCGATGGCAACCCGCGGGAACAGGTGGGGCGATGGGTGGGTCTCGCTCTCGCCGTCGATGGTGAGGTTGGCTCCCGGTGGATCCGACGTGACGTAGATCGATCCTTCCCCCACCAGGATCTGGACCGAATCGGCGACGCTCAGTTCGCCGTCGCTCACGGTGAGAAAGACGCGGAAGGCACCCGAGCTGTCCGGGGCGGTCCAGAATGTGGAGGGAGCATCGAGTGAAGAGAGCGTGCCGGCCGGAGTGCTCCAGGCGTAGGTGATCGGATCCCCGTCTTCATCGCTCGCGAGGCCGGTGACCCGGGTTTCCCCACCAAGGACCACCGATTCGGGAAACACCACGATCCGGCGGATCCGTGGGGGCCTGTTCTCGAGGGGCTTGGTACTGTCCGAACAGGAGACGAGGAGCGCCGCCGCGGCCACCAGGAGACCGCCGAGATGCGGAAGCGGGATCGATCTCACTTGTCTTTTCTCCCGTCGGGGTTGACTGGGCAAACGATCAACGTCTTGTGTTCTCCCACCAAGGCCTGTCCCACCGGCGCCTTACGGGGGCGTCGGACGTGGCGCTTCTCGGCGACGGTCACCGGGACCTTGGCGGCGTTGCGGGCTTTCGAGAAGAAAGCGGCGATGCCGGCGGCGGTCAGGAGGACCTCCCGGGGAGGCACTTTCCCCTTCTCGCCGTGACGGAGCACCACATGGGAACCCGGGCACCCTTCGGCGTGCATCCAGGTGTCGTCGGGACGGCTGAGCTCGAAGGTGAGGGTGTGATTCCCCCGGTCGTTCTTTCCGACGAGAACTTCCCAACCATGCCCTAGGTCGTAGCGCCGGGGACGGAGCAGCGAGGATAGCTTTTCCTCCGGATCCCCGGTGTTCAATCGTTCCGCTTGTTCCCGAGGGAGGGAGACGCCGAGGCGACGGGCCTCGACGAGCCAGGCCGTATCCGGAGGCCCGCTCCGGCAATCATCCAATCTCCGGGCCAAATCGTCCAGCCCGGATTTCCGGGCCGCAAGCTCCTCCATTCGTGAGCCGACCCGGGTTCCCGCACGCTCGGCCTTGCGTGCCTTCTTGAAATAGAGGGCCGCATTTTCGGCCGCGCTTCGGGCGGGGTTCAGCCGGACGGTCAGGGACGCTCCGGTCTGGGGGTCGGGGATCTCCACCGTCTTGGCGCCTTTGGGGACGTCGTGGGCCGCGGCCAGGAGCGCCTCTCCCGCCCGGCGGAGCGTTTCGGCCCGGGAGCTTCCTCCCGCCTCCCGTTCCACCGCTTCCATGGCTTTTTCCACCCGCCGCCGGGACCGGCGCAGGGCCTGGACCAGATCGGCGTTCCCCCCCGTCCGGCGGTGGGCGTGGAAGTGCTCGTGGGCCAGGCGCAGCGCCTCGGACACGGTGGCGGCCGAGCGCGGGACGGCATCCTTCTCCCACCCTTCCGGAAGCGGTGGGGTGGGTCGAAAGCACATCCCCTCGGCGCGCCCTAGGGGCCCGAGGAGCATCCAGGGCCGGAAACGCTCCCCGGCCGGCTTGCCCCCGATAGGGGGCTGTGTCGTTTCGGCAAACCGCCGCCAGGCCGCAGCGAGGCTCTCCGCCGTGGGGGGCGCCGCCCTCGAGCCGCGTCGGATCTCTTCGGCCACCAGGCGGCCGACCCCTTCCCAGGCGTCGGTCAGGGCGCCCGGCGTCGGATCCGCCCCTTCGAGAACGTTCCCGAGGGCTGTGACCAGAGCGGCGTCGTCGCAGACGGTGAGATCCGCCTTCTCCGAGCGGGGGGGGCGGTAGATCGCTCCGGGGTGGATCCGGCGGGGATCCCGGCGGGAGCGGTCATCGCGCAGGCGCTCAAGAATGCGACTCTCCCAGGGGTCGGCCCCTTCGCTCAACACGAAGTTCGCTCCCTTGTCGGTCAGTTCCAGGATCACCCAGGAACGGTGGGCGTCTCCCAGGCGGTCCCGCCCCTCGAAGCCGAGGGCGGCCACCCGGTCGAGCCCCGCCTGGCGCGTCTCCACCAGACGCGTTCC
>Ga0114931_10005660_pt1 | contig 15453 bp, 12 predicted proteins | sample 2SBtaG_FD_89579 | JGI IMG/M metagenome (GOLD analysis project Ga0114931, IMG submission 89579) | Deep subsurface microbial communities from Kolumbo volcano to uncover new lineages of life (NeLLi) - 2SBTROV14_V59a metaG | ecosystem: Environmental > Aquatic > Marine > Volcanic | place: Kolumbo...
ACGCGCGACGGGATCTCCTCGCCGGATTCGTCCCAGTCCGTCACCAGTTCGCTGAGATCCAGGGTCATGCATCACCGTCCGCGAGCGCACCGCCGTCGCCGCCAAGTGGCGTATCGGCCGCCGTGGCCGAGTGCGTGCATTCTCGACGCGGTGACGATAATGGATGGATCACACCCGCCCAGCACCCGCCGCGGCCGACTTCCGGGCGCAGGCGGGGTGCATAATGATTGGTTTCTCGTTGCGTCGCGGCGAAGGTCGCGAGCGTCTATTTCTGCTTAAGCTCGGCGACGATCTCGGTGACGAACTTCTTCGCATCTCCGAAGAGCATTGTCGTGTTCTCGAGGAAGAACAGCGGATTCTCGATGCCGGCGAATCCGGGGTTCAGGCTGCGCTTGCAGACCATGACCGTCTTACATTTGTCCACGTCGAAGACCGGCATGCCGTAAATCTGGCTCTGCGGATTGTCGCGCGCGTCCGGGTTGACGACGTCGTTCGCGCCAATGACCATTGCTACGTCGATCTGCGGCATCTCTGAGTTCAGGTCGAGATCGTGCAACAGCTCGTAGTCGACGTTCGCCTCGGCAAGAAGCACGTTCATGTGTCCGGGCATGCGGCCGGCGACGGGGTGAATGCCATAGCGCACGTTGACGCCCTTTTCGATGAGCACATTGGCCATCTCGGAGACGATGTGCTGCGCCTGCGCGACCGCCATCCCGTAGCCCGGAACGATGACCACGCTCTGCGCCGCTTCGAGCACCATCGCCGCCTCTTCGGCATCCATCTTGCGAACGGTCAGCCCCTCGCGGGCCTGTGTCGATCCCGCCGTCGCTGTGTCTTGTCCGAATCCACCGGCCAATACGTTGCCCCACGAGCGATCCATCGCGCGGCACATGATGTCGGTCAGGATGATGCCGGATGCGCCGACGAGCGACCCCGACACGATCAGCCCGGTGTTCTCCAACACAAACCCGGTCGCGCACGCCGCCAGACCGGAGAAGGAGTTGAGCAGGCACACCACCACCGGCATGTCCGCTCCGCCGATCGGCAACGTGAACAAGACGCCCAGGACGGCTGATACCAGAATCATCAGGACAATCGCCCACTGCGCGGCGGGACTGCGCGTCACAACGGCGATGAGCACGATCGAGACGATCATCAGGCCGAAGTACACCAGGTGCTGCATGGGAAACATGATCGGGTTGCCCAGCCGCACGCCGCCGACGGTCATTCCGCGCAGTTTTCCGAACGCAATGACACTGCCGGTCAAGGTGACCATGCCGATCAGAATGCTGAGGCCGATCGAGAACGCCGTGTCGCCTCGAATCACAAATCCATCACCCGCGTACTTCCAGTACTCGGCCATCGCGACCAGCGCCGACGCCGCCCCGCCCCAGCCGTTGAACAGCGCGACCGTCTCGGGCATGCTCGTCATCGGCACCCAGCGTGCCCAGACCAGCCCGACCAGACCGCCGACGACCAGGCCGGCGATGATTACGTTAAAGCCCAGCACTTCCTGATCGAACAGCGTGACCACGACGGCGATGAGCATGCCCACCGCCGACACCATGTTGCCGCGCCGCGCGGTTCGCGGCGAGGCGAGCATCTTCAATCCGAAGCAGAAGAAGACGACGGCGATCAGATAGGCCAGGTCGACGGAGAATATGAGTAGCGCCGACTTGACGTGCTCGGGTTGGGACGTTGCTTGTGCAAGTAAGTTCAGCATCATCGTATGAGGTCCCCCCGGCTAGCGGCGTTTGAACATGGCAAGCATTCGGTCGGTCACGACAAATCCGCCGATGACGTTGATCATCGCGAACACGATCGCGAGAAAGCCGAACACGTAGTTGATCCAGGTGTAGCCCTCGCCGAAGTTGCCTCCGGCCACGAGCAGCGCCCCGACGATCGAGATGCCCGAGATCGCGTTGGACCCCGACATCAGCGGGGTGTGCAACATCGGGGGCACCTTCGCGATCAGCTCAAACCCCAGGAAAATCGCCAGGATGAACACGCCCAGGCTCTTGCCCAGCGCGGTCAGCATCTCGGTGTGTTCACCGGCTTGCGCCAGCAGTTCCGTCATCATCAGTTTCCACCGCCTTCCAGTATCTTCTTGACGCGTTCGTCGCGAATCTCGCCGTTGTGAGTCACGAGCGCGCCGGCAATAATCTCGTCCTCGAGGTCGAGCTTGAACTCGTTTTCCTTCCAGAACTCCAGCATGAATGTGGTGAGGTTGCGCGAATAGACCGTGCTGGCGTGCAGCGGCATCGTCGCCGGCAGGTTGAGCGGACCGCAGATCTTCACGTCGTGCCGCACCGTGGTCTTGCCCGGCTCGGTCAGCGTGCAGTTGCCGCCCGCCTCAGCCGCCAGGTCGATAATCACCGAGCCGGGGGTCATGCCTTGCACCATCTCTTCGGTGATCAGCTTGGGCGCCTTGACGCCTCCGATCAACGCGGTCGTGATCACCACGTCGTTCGCGGCGCACTGTTCCTTGATCAGCTCGGCCTGCTTCTTGTAAAAATCCTCGCTCAATTCCTTGGCGTACCCGCCGGCGTCCTGTGCGTCTTCACCGGTGTCCACTCCGGCGAAGCGACCGCCGAGGCTTTCGATCTGCTCGCGAACCGCGGCTCGCGTGTCGGTCGCGGTGACGGTCGCGCCCAATCGCTTGGCGGTCGCAATCGCTTGCAGCCCCGCCACCCCGGCGCCGATGATGAACACCTTCGCCGAAAAAATCGTTCCCGCCGCCGTCATGAACATCGGAAAATACTTCGGCAACTCGTCGGCGGCGATCAGCACCGATTTGTAGCCCGCGATGTTCGCCATGCTCGACAGCGTGTCCATCGATTGCGCCCGCGTCGTGCGCGGAATGCAATCGGTCGAGAACGCGCTGACCTTGCGCCGCGCGAGCTGCTGAATCGTCTCGACGTTCTTCGTCGGCAGCAGCGACGCGATCAGCAGCGCTCCCTCTTTGATCTGCTCGGTCTCTTCGTGCGTGGGCGGCTGCACCTTGAACACGAAGTCCGCAGCGCTGAGCATGGCGCGCCCATCTTGCTGAATCGTCGCACCCGCCGAGCGAAACGTTTCGTCCGGGAAGTACGATTTGGTCCCCGCACCGGCTTCGATCTCGATTTCGATTCCCGCCTTGATAAGCTTCTTGCACGTTTCAGGAACAAGCGCGACACGCGTCTCGTGCTCCTGAAGTTCCTTCGGAACCGCTATTTTCATAATGACCTCTCTACGAACGCACGCCGACGAGCGCGACCGCCCGGCTCGCGGCGTACGAAAAAGGACTCGCCATTCTAGCGTCCCGGCGCGGCGCGGAAAGACCCTCGCCGCGCGCGGCGGCCGAACGACTCAAAGTGGCATGGCAATTTACGCGCCAGCGTAGAGTCGGCGCGCGGCGATCGCTTGCTCGACATCGCGTGGCACGAGGCCGCGGATGCTCTGGCCGCGGCGGAGCTTCTCGCGTATTTGGGTAGCGGAAATATCGATCAACGGCGTCGGCAGGATCTGCTCGAGCAGTCGTCGCACGCGCGATTCGCCCAGCAGCGCACGCAGCGCGGCCAAATCCGGACGCTCCCATCCGGGCCGGCCCGCCGTCACGAGGGTGCATGCGTCGATCAGTTCGGCGGGCTGATGCCAGGTGTGCAGTTCCGCCAGGCTGTCCGCACCGATCAGCCAGTACAGCTCCGCTTCATCGCCCAATTCGTCGCGAAAGTGCCGAACCGCGAGCAGGGAATAATTCGGTCCCGACTGCCGCGTTTCCCAATCGCTCACCGAGAATTGTGGGTCTTCGCGCACCGCGAGCCGGCATAATTCCAGGCGGTCCGCCGCCGCGGCGAGCGCCGCGCTCGATTTGTGAGGCGGGTTCGCGTTGGGAATCAGGATGGTGCGCTGGACGCCGAGCTGCTGTGCGACCGAGCGGCACACACGCAGGTGTCCGTGATGAATCGGATCGAAAGAACCGCCGAAAAGCAGCACGCCGGCCAAGCGTGGGGCCTCCTAAAGATCGTCGCTCAAGCGACGCTGCGCCTGTCGATGGCGGCTGCGAGTTGCGGGACCACTTCACGCAGTTCGGAAAGCCCGGGGTGGACCCGCAGCGCCGCGCGATATGCCCGCAGCGCCCCGGCCAATTTCCCACGCTGCGCGAACACGTGTCCCAGACTCGCCATGGCGCGAAAATGATGCGGATTCAGATCAATCGCAATCTTGTACGCCTCAGCCGCGGGTTCGAGCCGGTCGAGCAGATGCAGCACGATGCCGCGCTGATGATGCGCCTCGGCGAAGGTCGGTTCGTCAATCGTCAGATGGTCGAGCAGCGCCAGCGCTGCGTCGAACTCGTCACGCTCGACGTGCTTGAGCGCTTCGGCGAGCATCGCGTTGCCGCACGAGCTGCCGGCCTGCATCCAAAGCCGCCACAGCGCGTCTTCGGCTGCGTCGCGCGTGTCCGCATCCTTGCAGTGCAGCAACTCAGCCAGCGCAGCCTCGTCCCGCAGCGACCCGACCATCCCGAGGCAACCGGCCGCCAGGCACACCACCGCGGCGTCGTCGCAGCGCAGCAATCGCGCGAGCCGTTCGCTGGGCCACTGCTGTTCGAGCAGTGCCAGCAGCGCCGCGACGTCTCGCCGACGCCAGGCGGGGCCGACGCGTTCGAGCAACTGCGCTGCCTCGCTGGTCACGATCGACTCTCCCGAAAACCGATTCGACACTGGGTCCGAGGGGGGCACGACATGCGTTCTGAATCGCTTGGACGCCCTCGGAGTCCATCCGCCTGCATCCCAACGCAGGCGGTGCGGATCCGCGGGTTTCCCCTCACATATCTACTTGACGATAGCGGTCTGAAACGCGCAGGTCAATACTTTCCGCCGAGCGAACCCGCCACGTCGGCGTGACACAATCGGCGGATCGGGTTTGCTGCGGCAAAAGTAGCGTCCGCCCCCCGTGGCGGACGTATTCGCAGCGGACGTATTCGCCGCGGACGTATTCGCCGCGGACGTATTCGCCGCGAGAACTGTCGCCATTCTACGTCGCCCACGGGGGGACGACGCTACAGAGCGGCCATGCACGCGGCGGCAGAAGTAGCGTCCGCCCCCCGTGGCGGACGTATTCGCAGCGGACGTATTCGTGGCGGACGTATTCGCAGCGGACGTATTCGCCGCGAGAACTGTCGCCATTCTACATTCTACGTCGCCCACGGGGGGACGACGCTACAGAGCGGCCATGCACGCGGCGGCAAAAGTAGCGTCCGCCCCCCGTGGCGGACGTATTCGCCGCGGACGTATTCGCCGCGAGAACTGTCGCCATTCTACGTCGCCCACAGCGGAGCCCGACTGGTGCAGGTCGACAGACCGCTCTACAGCACGAGCAGCGCGTCGCCGTAACTGTAGAAGCGGTAGCGCCGCTCAATTGCGGCACGGTACGCGTGACGGACGGGGTCGATCCCGCCGAACGCCATCACCAACGCCAACAGCGTGCTCTCAGGCAGGTGAAAATTGGTGAGCAGCGCATCGACGTTGCGAAAAGCGTAAGGCGGGAACAGAAAAATGTCGGTCCATCCGCTGCGCACCAGGCCGCGCGGATCGGCGGCGGCGTCGATGGTTCCCGGCAGCGACTCCAGCACGCGGGCCGAGGTGGTTCCGATCGCGACGATACGGCGGCCGACGCGCCGCGCGGCGCACAGGTCTTGGGCGGCTGGTTCGCTGAGGCGGAACCACTCGCTGTGCATGACATGATCGGCAAGTTCGCAGACTGTTATCGGCGAGAACGTACCGAGCCCGACGTGCAGCGTCAGGTCGGCCCGCGCGACTCGCTTTTCACGCAACTCGGCCAGTACGCGTTCGCTGAAGTGCAGGCCCGCCGTCGGGGCCGCGACCGCGCCGGGGTCGCGCGCGAATAACGTTTGATACCGATATGAGTCTTCGGGGTCGCTCGCGGGGCGGCGAATGTACGGAGGCAGCGGCGTTTGACCGATCTGCTGCAATAGCGCGATCGGGTCGGTTTCGGCACATGGCCGAATCGTCCATTCGCCGCGCTCGTGCTGATCAAGCAGTTCGAGTTTGAGCTCGGCGTCCTGGCAAGCGAGGACTTCGTGGAGTTTGAGCCGCGCCGATGGTTTGAGCAGCACGCGCCACCCGTCTCCGGCGGCGCGCAGAAAGAGCGCCTCGATCCGCCCGCCACTACGCCTTGTGCAGAAAAAACGGGCCGGGATGACGCGTGTATCGTTGCATGCGAGGCAGTCGCCGGGTTCCAGATAATCGCCCAGATCGCGGAACCTGCGATGCTCGACGCGCCCGCCGTCGCGGTGCAGCACGAGCAGGCGGGACGCGTCGCGCGGCGTCGCGGGTCGCTGCGCGATCAAGTCGGGGGGAAGATCGAATTGTAACTCGTCGCGCCGCACGCGCACCTCAGCCCAGCCGCGTCCGGAAATATCACCCATCCACAGCGCGGCGTCGCGAGTCTACAATAGGAAAGACGGACATTCGTCGCCAGCTGGGAGGTTGACCGTCGCTCATGGCGGAACCGGAAACCACGTTAGTTCGCGGACGCTGTGCGTGCGGCAAGCGATTCCGCATTCGCAATGCCGCCGCCGGCTCGGCCGTCTCGTGTCCGAACTGCCGGCGCGTGATTTCGATTACGGCGGACGACATTGCGTCGGCGTTGGACGAATCAGGTCTGGTCCCGATCCAGCCCGAGACCAGCGACGCGCTCGAGGCGATCCCGATCGACCACGGCGAGTTGCGGCTTGCCGGGGAAGGCAGTCGCCCGGGACTCACCGGCGGCAAGGTCTACGATCACAATGAAGCCCAGATCGCACACGCGATGCGCGGCTGGAGGTCGCTGTCGCGGACCGTGGAAGAGCTCGCGGGTGAGCATACGGTGCATCGCGGAGGATTCGCCGTCGGCTCGGCCAAGGGAACGCAATCGTTCGCCATGGATTTGCTCGATTCCTTCGTACTCGCCGGGAAGTGGCGCAACGCGCTGGTGGTTTTGGCGACTGCGCTGGGGGCGTGGCTGCCGACGCTGCTGATTTCGATACCCATGTTGGGGTTCGCGCGGCTGCTGGTCGCGGGCATCGTTGCGGTGGCGGTGATCGGATATACCGTGCAGTTTTTCTGGTCGGTGATGAACACGACCGCGAATGGCGACGATGAGCTTTCGCTGTTTCAGGCGGATTGGGACTGGATGGACGATGCGATCCGGCCGGCGCTGACACTCGTATTCGTCTCGGTGTTTTGCTCGCTGCCCGCGATCGCCGCGCAACTGTGGGGATTGCCGCCGGCGTTCGCGGCTCGCGGTGTGTTCGTGGCGGGATTGCTGGGCGCGGGGTGGATTCTCTGGCCGATGGCGGTCCTGCTGACCAGCGTCAGCGGTACATTCACGGCGTTGCGGCCGGACCGGATCGTGCGATGCATTCTCGCGGTCGGACCGGCGTACATGAGCGCGGTGCTGGCTGTGTTCGCCAGCCTGGGACTTTTCGCGGGATACATCTATGCGCTCGGGTGGGTCGCGCTCGCGCCGATCGTGCGGGCGGCGCTATCCGTCGCTGGGTTCCCGCTCAACTTCTACTTCGGATACGTGCTGTTTCGCAACCTCGGCTTGATCTATCGTCACTTCGGAGCGCGCTTGCCCTTTGCCGACGTGCGTCGCGAATGACTTCGAACCGATCGCGCTCGCGGTCAGCCCTTGAAGCGCGGCTTCGGCGGCTCCTTGGCCTTGTCCGCGCCGGGCAGAGGCCAGTAGATCAGATCGGGCCCGCGCTTGCCGCCGTTGTCGATGCCGTCGGGTCCGACCGAGTAGAGCAGGGGTTTTCCGTCGTCGAGTTTGTAGATCAGATCCTCGCCCGAGAACGGATCCCAGCGCGTCGTTGACGGCTCGCTCCCCATCGCTTCGCGGAGTGTCTTGGGCCACTTGCCGGTCCTGGCATGCTGGAGGTTGATCCACAGCACGGCGCGCGAGCCGGCGCGGGCGGCGTCGCGAACGCGCTGCTCGCGATCGAGACGCGCAAGCCGCTTCACGCCGAGATTGCCAAGTGCCGCGTTCGACTCCAGCAGCGCCTCGGCCTGCTTGTAGAGCTCGGCGCGAACGGGGAAGCGGCTGCGATGCGCCTTGCGGTAAAGATCGCGAACCGAGTGGAAGGAATCGACCAGATCGGGGATGCCGATCGGGGGTTCGATTGACGTCGGTCTTCGGCCGAGCGGGCTGACCTCGTCGAGCAGCCCGTCGCGGTCGCTGTCCCGGCAAGCGCGCTGCACGGCGTCGAGGAAGAGCAGCGTCTGCCCCTCCATCGGCTCGAGAGCCGAGCGCGGGCGGCGATCGATCGACTTGAGCGCGGCGAGCGCGGACTCGATCGAGCGGGCATCGGACGCGAGCAGCGGCAATTCGCGCAACACAATGTACACTTCGGTCGCCGAGCCGAGCCCGCCTCTCGAGATCGGCAGATCGAGTTGTCGCTCGAGATGCCGCCCGGCTTGAAGCACCACGCCGAGCCGCTCGAGCGCGCTGTCGACGTCTCCGTCGATCAGCCGCAGCCGAGCGCTCGAGCACAGCATCACCGACATCTGATAGAGCGTTCCGATCTCGAGCACGTGCGATTCGCGCAGCGCGCCGACCGAGGCGTCGTAGTCGAAGTAGCAATGCTTCCGCCGCGCCGCGCCGCGGTAGGCGTCAATCGCGGCCTGGTTCCTCGCGACCCATGTCGCGACGGTTTGCCGGTCGCGTTGGTTCCACGTGTAGCCATTGCGCTTGCGGCCGATTTCCCAGCCGTGGTCCGAGACGTATTGCCGCGCTGCTTGCAAGAACGTGTCGGCGGCGTTGTCGGCAGCGCGCGAGCCGTACCTGGCATTTGCCCACTGTGCGTAGTTGACTGGATTGGCCGGATCAGGCGCCGGCGGATCGGCGGCGAGCGCCGCGCCCGTGACGATCAGAATCAAAATGCAACAACGGGTCATAAGCGCGCTCCCCAACGAGAACTCGGATCTTCAGGCCGGCCCGGCCAGTATACGCCGCCGCGGGCCGCGTTGGCGAGTGATTCCGCCAACGATGCCGCGACGCGTGCGCGACACAATCCGCGGATTGCGTCTGCTGCGAAGGAAGTAGCGTCCGCCCCCCGTGGCGGACGTATTCGCGAAAGAAGTAGCGTCCGCCCCCCGTGGCGGACGTATTCCGCGGAAGAAGTAGCGTCCGCCCCCCGTGGCGGACGTATTCCGCGAAAAAAGTAACGTCCGCCCCCCGTGGCGGACGTATTCCGCGGAAGAAGTAACGTCCGCCCCCCGTGGCGGACGTATTCGCGGAAGAAGTAACGTCCGCCCCCCGTGGCGGACGTATTCGCGGCCGGCGCCGTCGCCGTTCTACGTCGCCCACGGGGGGACGACGCTACGGAGCGGAGTTGCAGGGCGCGGATCCGCGGACATGAAACGTCCTCGCCACGCGAAGAACCGCGCGAGCTGGAGCTCGCGGCTCGTCGCGTGCATTCGACTACGCGCTCGCACACGCGCCTCGGGAGTTGAACTGTCGCGCTACGGCGACTCAGGGGGTGGGCGCGATTCGTCGGGTTTGACCATTCCCGCCGAGAAAACTACGAGCGCGGTCGCGGCGATCGCGATCACGTACAGCACCATCGAATAGCGAAAACGCAGGAAGATCGACGAACAGCCGAGCAGCGCGTAGAACGCCGCGAGGCCGTAGCTGATGATGACCACCTGACGCACCGACATCCCGCGATCGACCAACTGATCGTAAAAGTGGCTACGGTCGCCCGAGAGGATCGACCGTCCGCTCAGGCCGCGCCGCACGATAGCCAGAGCCGTGTCGAGAATCGGAAGCGCGAAAACCATCAGCCCGGCGCAGACCCAGCGCAGCGTGTTGCCGCGCTCATCGAACAGCAAGAGCAGCATGCCGCAGTTGTACCCGAGCAACACGCTGCCGGCGTCGCCCATGAAGATCTTGGCGGGGTTGAAGTTCATCGGCAGAAACCCAAGCGTCGCACCCAGCATTGCGATCGCCACCACGAGCCGCGTTCCGTTGGCTTCGCGGCTGTATTCCTCGACGGCGAGGTGGATCGCGATCAAGAGGAATCCGAGCGAGATCACGGCCGTCACGCCGGCGCACAGCCCGTCGAGCCCGTCGATCAGGTTGGCGGAATTGCACGCGCCGAGGACGATGAACAGTCCGAACAGGAACGAGATTGGGATCCCGATCCACGGGCTGGGGTTCAACCCAAGCGGGACCAGGAGGGAGTGCGCGAGATCTTCGCCCACGCCGCTGGCCGCCATCACGATCGCGATTATCAGGGCGCTGGCTGAGAGGCGCAGTTTGGCGGGGATGTCCAAAACATCGTCCGCGACGCCGAGCGCCGACATCGCCAGCCCGCCGAGCAGCACCGACAGCACGGCGCGGACTTGCAGCCCGGGGAACAGAAAGATCGCCGCGACAAGTGCCGCGGCCCAGCCGAGACAGATCGCAGTCCCGCCGAGATAAGGCGTCGGTCGGGCATGCGGCTTGAGGTCGCGATCCGGCATGTCGAGCACGCCCCAACGCCGCGCGGCGAGCGCGGCGACCGGCGTGGCGAAAACCGTGACGACGAACGCGAGCACGCCGTACCAGCCGATGTCCTGAATGACCGTCGCAAGACCCTGCATGGCGGGTCAGTATATCGCGTGCGTCAGCGGCGCGTCAGGTCGCGCTGATTCGGCGAATCGAGTTCAAACGGATTTTGACGGTTCGATCGTGTTGCGTTCGACAGGGGCGCGTTCGCCTTTTGGCTGGTCGCCGTGCAACCGCCGCCACACCGCGGGCCGCAGGATGCGCAGGCCCAATGCGACCAGCGGATTGACGCGCAGCCGCGCCGCCAGGCCATCCGAGCGAAACCCCATCGACTGCTTGAAGCGTTCGAGTGGTTCGAGTGCCGATCGCAGAAAGTAGTTTGCGTGATGGATGCCGGCGGTGCGTGCGGCGTTGTAGAGCAGTACGAAGATCAGCGTGTCGTTAGGGCGGTGCGCGAGCCGATCGCTGTGTGAAGCGATCGTGTCCACCCAGGCGCAGCCCTCGACGAGTCGGCCCACGACCCACGCGCACAGCAACCCATTCTCGCGCTCGCGCGCCGAGAGGATGACGGTCCCCGCGTGGTCCGCGAGCGGACGCCAGCGCTCGCGAAACGCGGCCGATTCGAAACGCGTGTTCCAGCCGGTTCGCTCGACATGCGAGTTCCACACGACGCGCGCCTCTTCGGTGCTCGGGTCATCGGTAGGGTCGAGCAGCCCGATCTCCAGATTCTTGAGGCCCTTGCGCACGGCGCGGCGCTTGGACGAGGCGACCCGCGGCAGGTCGTAGTCGGCGAGGTCCGCGATCACGTTGAAGTTCACGCGCGAATTCGCGTCGTGCTCGGCGACCGGGTACTGGCAGCCGAGCATGCACTTGCCCGGCGGAAACGTGGGGCGTTGCACGAAGGGTGTGAAGAAATCGAGCGGCCAGGCGAACTGCGGCTTTGCCTTCCACCACCAGCGGTCCTGCCGATCGCAAAACGGGCGTGAGAAGCCTCGATACGGCGCCAGCCCCGTCAGAAACCAGAAGGACTCAGCCCGCGGCGTAGCGAGCACGCTTTGGCAGTAGTCGCGCGCGGTCGCGGCGTTCAGCCTAAACTCGGGCGCGCTCGGGGACGTGTCAGCCATGTTCGCGGTCAGCTCCTGCCAGCGGAATCCATCCTGCTTATCGGCCAAGTTGGTGTGCGCGTCAACGCGAAACGAGGATCGGGGGGGGGTGCGTGACAGAATCTGCGGATTGGGCTTGCCGCGGAAAAAGTAGCGTCCGCCCCCCGTGGCGGACGTATTCTGCGGCCGACGCCGTCGCCATTCTACGTCGCCCACGGGTGGACGACGCTACGGAGCGGCTTTGCAGACCGCGGATTCTGTCACGCACCCAATCGCGGGCGTGAAAGCAGTTGTGAGCCGTGGAGAGAGCGGACTCGTCGAGCGCGGCGTCGGCATTCACTGTGGATGATATCGTCGTCGGCGTTGTGGTATAAGAAACACTCGTGCATCGAGCGCTCACACAAACACGGAGACACAAAGGTGTTCAGTCCCAAGACACGCGAGAAGCTCAGGTACTATGTCTACCTATATTTGGATCCACGCAATGATCGCCCGTTCTACGTCGGGAAGGGCAAGGGCAATCGCTGTTTCATGCATTTGAAGCACCAGGTCCGGACCGCCAAAACCAGGGTGATCCAGGAGTTAGGTAAACTGGGCCTCAAGCCTCGAATCGAGATTCTCAAGTACGGACTGACTGAGAATCAGGCGCTGCTCGTGGAATCGACCGCGATTGATCTTATCGGTGTCGAGCATCTGACGAACCTGGTGCATGGTCACGGTTCCGCCGACGGATCGCGCGCGGAGGTCAAGGATTTGGCCGCAACGCTCGAAGCGGAACATGTCCGAATATCCGATCCGGTGATTCTCATCATGATCTCGCGCCAGTTTCGCTTCGGGATGAGCATCCGCGAACTGTATGACGCCACGCGCTGCGCCTGGAAGGTCGCGCCGCAGCGCCACAAACCGAGATTCGCACTCAGCGTCTATCATGGAATCGTCCGAGCCGTGTTCGAAATCGAAACTTGGGTGCCCGCGGGCACCACGATGCGCTTCACGGATAGCGAACGTCGCACCGCGAAGGACAAGAAGCGCTGGGAGTTCGTCGGGCAGGTCGCGGAAGATCACGTATGCCGCAGGTACATGGGAAAATCCGTAGCTCGCTATTTCAAGCAGGGAGCGCAGAATCCGATCAAGTACGTCAAATGTTGATGTTCGCACACGCGCCGGCCTCGCTGCCGCCGTTTGCGCGGCGGTTTGTCGCGCCCGCACAAATCAAGAAAAATCCGCGACTTTCTCAACTTTCGCGCAAGTTGTTCCGATAGCAACAAAATCGTTCGTTAGAAAGTTTTGGACACTCAGCGAGATTGAGGGAGACCGATTCAATGCCAATTACCAAACGAAACTCCAAGAGCTTCCGTAGTGGCACACGACGCTCGACCGGGACGCGCGGCAACAAGTCCAGCGGGACCACGCGCCGCACCGGAAACACAGCGTCGTTCAGCCCGACCAAGTTCAACTCGTTCCGCAAGGAAATCACCGCCAAGATCGGCTCGTTCCGCAACGTCAATCAGCAGATCAGCGGCGCCGGCAAGGTGACCGCGTTCTCACCCACCACCGCCAACAAGTGGATCAAGTTCATCAACAGCGGAACCTACGTCTACAAGTTCAACAGCGCCCAGATGGGCCGCATCGTTGGACAGCCGGCGTCCTCGACCGTCACGCCGACCGCGGAGTTCCGCACGCTCAAGAGCAAGTTCGGCGCCGGCATCAAAGGCGTCACGCGCGGCAAAGGCAACAACTGGCTCGTAGCCGCCACCAACCGGATCACCTCGCGCCCGTTCAGCAACTACACCTGGAAGTAACAAACGCGCGCCACGCGCGAGAACACGAATCCAACTCGCTGACCTGCCCTTCGCGCGGCCCGTCTCCTCGACGGGCCGCGTTTTTTTCCCCGGATCATCCGGGATTTCCGGAGAACGCACACGCGCGAACCAGCCGCGCAGCGGCGAAAGAGCCCAGCAGTCCGCCGCAGAAGTGTGGCATAGCCGCCCTCGGCTGTGTTTCCGCGGTGTCAGAGGCGATCGGAACACGTCTCGCCCGCCTCATCTTTCGCCCCTGACGGGGCTGCCGCACTCGCGCCGGCCAAGGATCCCACGGCTTGCGCCGTGGGCTGCCTGCCTCCACCCCAGCCGGGGCCGAGATGGACGCCGGAGTTACCGGATGATCCTTTTTTTCCTCCGGCGGCATCACAGCGCGGCGTTACGGACGCTCTTGCACGGGTTTCATCGGACCGCGGAACCAGCATCGCCGCGCGCCCTTATCGCCAGTGATTGTTCTTGCGATTGATGTCGGGAAAGACCTTGTCCGGATCGAGCGTTACGCGGACGACCCGGAGGTCGCCGACATCCCACGCGTCCGTCCACGAATCCGAGCGGGTCCAGACTTCGACAGGCAGCCGGCGCGTTTCGCTCGACCCGTTCGAATAGCCGACGCGATAGACGACCGGCATCACGAGTCGCCCGCGGTTCTCGATCGTCACACGAACCATCGTTCCATCTTGGTCGACGTCGGCGACCGCCTGATCCAGCGCCGCACCGCTGAGGAACCAGCCGCGCCAGAACCACGCCAGATCGACCCCCGCGCCGCTCTCCATCCCGCGGAAGAAGTCCGCCGGCTGTGGGGACTTGAACGACCACGCGCGGATGTAGCGTCGAAAGGCGGCGTCGAATCGTTCAGGTCCGAGAATTTGTTCACGCAACAGGTACAGCCCGACCGCCGGCTTTCGATACCCGAGCATGCCAAGCGACCCGACGCGCATCCGGTCGGGCATTGTCTCGATCGGCTCGAGTGCGCCGGCCGCCATCACGCGCGTCACGCCCGTGGTTCGACCGGCCTGTTTATGCGTGTCGGGATAGCGCTCGCGCTCGGAGTAGATGTTGATGAACGAGTTGAAGCCCTCGTCCATCCACGCATGCCGCCGCTCGTCCGTGTTGACGATCATCGGGAACCACGTGTGCCCGATCTCGTGTGCGATCAGACCGTAGAGACGCTTCTCATTCTTCCGTTGGCGGCAAAAGATCAGCATCGGGTATTCCATCCCGCTGGCGCGGCCGCTGATATTCGTCGCGACCGGATAGGGGTACGCGAACCAGCGCTTGCTGTAGCCTTCGATCGCGAAACGCAGCATCTCGGTGCTGTGCGACCACGCCGGCAGCGCTTCCTTCGGATAGAGCGACTGCACCAGCGTCCCGGGCGGGATCTCCGAAGCAGCGCCGCCGCGCTCGATGGGCGTCGTGCCTCGCTCAGAAATGCCGGCGGCGTCCCAGATGAACGCGGCGCTGCTCGCCCACGCGAACGTGCGCGCGTCGTGGGCGGTGAAGTGCCACGTCAGCGGACCCTCGCCGGCGGGACGACTGTCGGATTCGCCGACTTCGTCCGCGCCGCGGATTACTACCGTCTCTTCGCTGTTGCGCGCCGTTTCGAGCCGGGCGATCTGATCGGCGCTCAAGACCTCTCCGGCGTTTTGCAGCACGCCGGTCGCGCCGACCAGGTAGTCGCGCGGCACAGTGATCCGCACGTCGAACGAGCCGTAGTTGGTATAGAACTCGCCTTCGCCGAGGAACGGCGTCGTGTTCCAGCCGTGGACGTCGTCGTAGACGCACGCGGCGGGGAACCACTGCGCGAGCTCGTAGACCGTGCCTTGCTCGAGTTTTTCCCAGCCCATGCGATCGGTTCCGTCTCGGGGGATGACGAACGACCACGCGATCTCGAACACGAATGTGCCGCCGTCGGGTGCGATCGGCTCAGGCGGATCGATCCGTCCGAGGACGTCGTAGACGTGCAGCGGGATGTCCTCGCCGTCGTGCGTGACCGA
>Ga0114931_10005661_pt1 | contig 15452 bp, 13 predicted proteins | sample 2SBtaG_FD_89579 | JGI IMG/M metagenome (GOLD analysis project Ga0114931, IMG submission 89579) | Deep subsurface microbial communities from Kolumbo volcano to uncover new lineages of life (NeLLi) - 2SBTROV14_V59a metaG | ecosystem: Environmental > Aquatic > Marine > Volcanic | place: Kolumbo...
AAGCATCCTTCGCTCCGATCCTGAAGGCCAAAAGCCTCCAGCATCGCAAGCCAGCTACGATGGGTCCATTTTACGCGCCGATCAATCCCCCCGATGTGGGTCCGCTTTGCACGCCTATCTCCAATCTGCCACCGAGATTTTCGGGAATCCCGATGACATGAAGCTACGTTCCTGCGCCACGTTGTTCGGGATTATATCCAACACAGACTCTCTATTTGAATGCATCCTCCAAAAGTACTTCAGCGGAGAGCGAGATTTCAGAACATTGAGCCTGTTGGACGCTTTATGACCGACTCGAACGTCTCTGGTCTCGCAAAATGTGAACTGAACTTCCCCAACATTGGTGGCGCGGGTTATGGGTCAGTCAGGATAGGTCATCCGTCTGTTCGTCATTGGAATCCCCGGTGACTGTCCTGCTTCGTGCTCGATAAACACCTTCTTGAACAACGTGACGCCATCGGCTCAAACGAACAGAAGGCTCATCAACTCAGGTGGCCTGTCTTGTCCATAGTCCCGCTCCAGCAACGCCCATTCGGCGAACGGGGGCGTAGCCCGTTCACGAGCCTCTCGGTTGTTGCCGCCTTCGAGCCAGCCAGATCTCTCCGAGTTCCAACGGGCCAGAGGCAGTTCATCTTCGGCAACGCTTCTTCGTCCAAGCAGATGGTAGCCCGCGAAGTAACTCGCACCGAGTGTGTCTCTAATGAACTCAGGACTGTACCCGTAGTCCGCATAAACAAAACTCCAGAAATGATGTCCGAGATGGCTCATCAGATCGCTATCCATACCTGAAGCAGGATAGTAGACAGAGTTCGTTAGCACCTCGATAATAGGCAAGGGAGCTTCCACAGCGGTTGGCTTCAGCCATTCGGGTCGCGCGTTAACACGGGCACTCGTTTCTGCACTTGCCTCCAAGCCTCTCCCCAATTCTGTTCAAATCCACACATCTGCAACCTCTGAGCTTCTCGAACTGTTCAAGCTGCAAATCCTGGCTCTCCACCAAGCCAAGTACGCTTTAGTCGGATAAACCGGACTTTTCTTGCCGCCCCGCCAAGAGTCGATAATAAATTCTACCCGGCTTTAAGGAGGGCCGTTATTGTTCTACCGAGCGACGACCGTGCGGCACTTCGGACATACCACCTGCTTGAGCCGATCCGCCCAGAACTCCTTTTTGCAGTGAGGGCATTTGTACTTCTCTTTCGTTGACATCGTCACGGCTCCTCCGTTTGGGTAACGGAAAGCTGGCGAAGCGCGATACCTCACGCCAGCGTACCCATCAAGTGACGATGGTTCAACAAAATTGCGTGAGTTTCAACGAAAACACGGCGTAAATTCACCAATCTTTGCCAGCGGAAATTCTTAATCATTCACAATTTCTGACCATTGTTTACACCGTGGGTGTGACAGACTCATCTGCCACGATCGAGCTCGCCCTGTTGGTGAATCGGCCTCGTCAAACCGATTGACATTCAGATCGCCGCGCCGTGCGACATGGATCCGTAGACAATCGCCTTTCGAGTAACGACGATCAGATCAGCAGTCGATTGCACCGACCGAACTCCGCCAAGTCCTTTTGTCCGATCTCTGGTATGGAACACGCTTCACGTTGCCACACGGTTTGTCTGCGATTCTTGAGATTAAGAGGAAAGGAGGCGCGTATGGGCGGCGGCATGTAAGCCCATAGGGCGGCCCGAGAGGGCACTGACTCAGCCTCGGGGCGATGCCCGGCCTGTCAACAGAACAGGGCTTTTTTTATTCGAACGGCCGTTGGCAAGTTTCTGGCAATGGGACATTGCCGGGCCGATTCCCCTCAAGTGTGAAAGGGCCATCCGATGCAGCTCCCTGTTCCACAACGATTGCCTCACGGCTGCGACGGAGAGTCGATCATCGACCGGGCAATGCAGAAATGGGACCACGCGGTTGCCGAGATTCCCTGTGACGCGCCGGACATTGCCCTTCGCCAGGCTTATTGGCAGGCCATTGGCGGCGTCTTCGATCCGCTCGACATGTATTTCGCCGAGGTGCTGGTCGCCCTGCCGTTTGACCATTTGCTGAGGCGGATGAAAGACCATCCCTGTTCGTTCGCGGCCTTCAGTCGCGATGTCAAAGCGCGCGGATTCTACAGCCTTGGTTCTGTCGTCCGAGGACGCATCCTCAGCGGCGGCCACACCTTGAGCGATTACCATGGATTATTGTGCAAGGTCCAACTTGCCAATGGGGCCGCTGCCTTCCTGGCCTACAGCGACTTCTTGGATTCCAACGAGAACATCGACGACGACGAACACCTGCGGCAGATGATCCACGAATCGGTTCAAGCATGCCGCGGTCTCGAGATGCGGCTGATGATGCTCTCCACGCTGGAAGACGATTCTATCATCGTGAGCCGGAAGTTCACCTACCCACATCCCCTCGACTTTCTCCAGAGCGAAACGGGATTGCTGTTCGACGGTCGAGTGCTTCACACGAATGGCAACGTGGCCACGGTCTTGATGAACGTCAACTGGGGCCGAATGGGTTATGACCCGCTCGCGTACATCGTAGGCCAGCTGCTGCGTAGTGAATGCGACCAGCGGACGTGGTCCCATCTGCGCCCCGAAACGCATTTGACGATGCGTCTGGGCGAGTGTGATTTCTACGACCAGGAACTTCGCTTCGTCCCGGCAGCGCCGGCGGCCCGTTTACTGTTCCCGTAAATGGTGTTTACGCCGCATACCGGAACCTGAACTTCGCCGTGGATGACGCGGCGTTGCTCAGCGAGAAAGCTCTCGGGCGGCGCAATGGGACCGAGAGTGAAGACCGGTTGGGTGACTGTCATTCACCCAGGCGAAGCGATTTGATGTACGCCCACAGATGGTGAATCGGCCTCATCGAACCGATTGACATTCAGATCGCCGCGCCGTGCGACATGGATCAGCAGACAACCACTTTTCGAGTAATGGCAGTCGGTTCAGTAATCGATTGCCACCGAGCGAACCCCGCCAAGTCCTCGCACGTTGCCACACGGTTTGTCTGCGATTCTTGAAATCAAAATGAAAGGAGGCGCGTATGGGCGGTGGTGGTTGATAACGCTCTCTTGAGCGCCTGACTCAGCCTCGGGGCGATGCCCGGCCTGTCAACAGAATAGGGCTTTTTTTATTCGATCGGCAGTTGGTAAATTTCTTGCAATGGGACATTGCCAGGCCGATTCATCCTGGGTGTGAAAGAGCGATTTGATGCAGCTTCCTGTTCCACAACGATTGCCTTACGGCTGCGACGGAGAGTCGATCGTCGGCCGAGCGATGCAGAAATGGGACCACGCGGTTAGCGGGAGTTCCTCTGATAGGCCAGACATCGTGCTCATGGTGAAATGGTTGTGTCAAGCCGATTGACATTCAGATCGCCGCGCGGTGCGACATGGATCAATAGAACAGCCTTTTTCCAATAACGACCATCGAAACAGCAGGAGAAAATCCCCATGTTTAAGTTCGTGCTCTTCTCCATCGTTGCCATCGTCGTGCTCTCGGGTAGCGCTTGTGCCGCCGACCGCCCCCAGCCTCATGCAGCTGAAGCCGGTACGACTGCGGTCAAAGAGTCGTTCGAAAACATCGTTGCGCTCGGACCGGGAGTGCACCACATCAAAACCGACCGCGGTGGGCGCGTCCGTAGCTGCATTGTCGTCGGGCAGGCCCGAATCAGCACGGTGCTGGGCACAGCCAAAGGGTTGCAGATGGCCCGTACGCGGGCCCGATTGGCTGTGGCCGGCGAATTCGTGAAATGGCTACGGCAGGAAGTCGATGTCCAAGAAACCATCGACGACGAAGCGATTCTCTCGCTCGAAGGCAGCCGGAAGGACAGCAACGAGACGCTGCAGGAGTCCGGCAAAGCTGTCGAGAAGAATACGGTCCGATTCACGGCCGTCTCTCGCGGCCTCATCCGCGGACTCCAGGTTCTCCATGTCAATGTCAACGGCAAAGACGGCGTTTACACGCTTGTCATGGGCTGGAGTGTCGATGGAGCTGCCGCTGCAAGGCGAGCAGCAAAAGACGAGGGCCTGCCGCCCATTCGTAAGCGGTCCAGAAAACGAAACGATTCAGGGCGTGCCATTCGTAGTCGGTGGGCAACGTCGAACGACGCAAGGAAGTTCCTGGACTGAAGTGCACCCTGATCGCGGAGACTGAGTTATGCACTTGTATGTGATTTCCTTCGCTGCTTTCCTGGCTTGGACAACGTCGATATTGCCGGTGGCATCCGCGGGTGAACAGGACGATCCTCGGGTAATCCGACTTGGTGGCCTACGGAAGGCGTCGGCAGTGATCTCCGTGGACGAGATCGAATACACAATCGTAGCCAAGATGACTCCAGTAAAGATCTTCGACGATGCGTCGAACAGCTCGATTGACCGTCGCCTGCTCATCAGGATTGCTCTACGTGCGCTGACCAAATGTCTGGCCGAGAAACCAGTCACGTTGACCGCCATCGGAACAGCGACTGAGAATTTCAAAACGGACAAGAATGTGTGCCGACTCACAATCCGCCTGCCCATCAAGGGTGTCAAGATTCAGCCGTCGCAAGTATCTGTCAATCCGGTGTCGCAGCATTGTTCCGGCGGCATGGACGTTCTGGGCAGCAACCGGCAGTGGAGAACGTCGCGTCAACGGGTAACAGCTCGCGCTGATCTGCTGTCTCGCAAACAGGAATACGCGACGCTAATCGATGTGCTCGCCAATGCCTTGGAGACCAGAATTGACACCCTGCAGGTGATGCAAAGCGGCGAACACGAAGTCGACTACAAGGCTGAAACGGTGAGCGTGTCTAACCAAGTGAGCGATAACTTGCGAGCGCTGTCGGCTGCGGTTCAGCAGGATCTCATGCTGCTGTCTGCGGAAAAAGCAGAGTTGCTAAAAGAGCTTCGCTCGAGGGAACAACGGCTACTGCAGAAACTTCGCGACGCAACCACTGCTGCGGCAGTGAAATCTCAACCACAGGAGATCAATCATCATGCAAACGATTCTGCTGCTTTGCCTGATCGCGTCCCCGTCGAACGATGAGGTCAATTCCGAGCGTTTCGCCGACGTGCAGATCGGCGCGCCGTACCGCACCTACCTGTTGGCCGATCCTCTGCTGATGCGGGTGACTGGCGCCAAGGTCATCAAACTGGACAAAGGAAGACACATGATCATCGTCGTCGCCTCAACGGTTCCCGAAAGCGATTCTCCGCGACATCGACTGAGGGCAGAGCGCGTTTGCCGAATCAAAGCGCTGGCTTACATCGTCGCCCGGAACAACCCGGTGCAGGTAGTCCACGCCGAGCAGGCAACAGATCGCATTGTCATCAGGATCGAGGATGGACATGAACGTGCCAAGAGCGTTTCCGAAGTGACGGAAACTATCCGCACTCGTGTCGCAGGCAGCACTCATGAGCTCCCGGTCGTTGGTCGATGGATGTCTCGCGACCGATCGACTTTGTACCTGGCCGTCGGTGTGATCATGGATCGGACCGGCAAACCCGTGTCGGATTCGTGTCTCAATCTTCCAGACCCACGATCTGCTGAGGTCACACGCGCAGTTTCACGGTGACATCCGTTTCCGTGTCAGTAGTTCCATAACTCGGCAAGGAGTAATAGCCCGTATGAAGACCTTTCCCTTTGTGATCGTTCCGATTTGCACGGCTACGATTTTCGCGCTTGGCGCGCATGCAGTGGTCGCAGCGGAGCGGCATCGGGACTCTATGGCCGTCATCGCCGAAGGGGCTGGCTTGTCGCCTGACGAGGCTCTCGACGATGCGTTGCGAAATGCAGTCCGCCAGGTGGTCGGCGTTTACGTCGATGCCGAAACGCTCATTCAAAATGACCGGCTGGTCTCGGACAAGGTGCTGACTTACAGCGACGGATTTGTCAGCAGCTACCGGGTGCTCGAAGAAAACCGCTACGGACGTCTCTACCGTCGGAAGATCGTCGCCGTCGTCGAGCGGAGCCCCTTGCTGAAACGGTTAAAGGAGAGCAAATTACACATCCGCGAATTTGACGGCCGCGGCTTCGTCGCCGAGACGCTGACGAGACGGGAGGCGAGACAGAACGCAGCCGCTCTGTTGCAGCGGACACTGAAAGGTTTCCCGGCCAACGTGCTGCAGGCCGAGGTGCTTGGGCGGCCCGACGTCACCAACGACAGCGACAGCGGTGCTCAGCTCGTATACCGAGTGAGGATCTCGGTCGATCGGAAACGGTATGAGATATTCCGGCAGCGACTCATCGCAGTCCTCGATCAGATTGCCACACACAAAGGATCGTTGTCGACCACGAGCATCTACGTACCGACGCGATATCACGAGTACGGCAACGAGTTCTTCAGCGACCAGTTTCTAGGAACTTCCCACCGAATTCGGAGAGGAACAGCGCCAGCCACCTTTACGCGTTTTCGGTCCGTCCGCAAGAGTAGCATGAACGGCATCGCAAAGCACTGGCAGGAACAGCGGCGCAGTGATCGAACGCCACTGCTGTTCGTCGTCCACACGGGAGGTGTCGGAGTCGGTCGGTTCACGCGCTGGAGATGGTTTGAAGTACCCGTTTCAGTCAAATTGCCCCGCGGGCCACTTCGTGCAGAGATGAACTACGAAGGAGCGAGTGGCGACTTGATCCGCCACAACTCATTTCAGATTGGCCCTCGGATGCCGGGGATTTCGATCGACGGTGAATACAACCGTGATAGATCGCCTCAGAAGGTCATCATCTCTCCATACCTGTTGTTTCATAGAGGTACCGGCTACCGCGCAAAGGTCGTAACGTACGCGCGGTACATGGTCGTGGAGCGGATCGCCCGATTCCAGTACGATGATTTGAGCGAAGTGCAGGCCGTTCGTTGTCGGGTTACAACGAGAAATCGATAGACGCGCAGAGTGACATGGAGAAGCGAATGTTTGCTACTTTGGTGGGCACAAACACAGAGCCCGAACAACACGTAGATGTCTTCAACGAGCTCGTGGCAATCGCTGAACGCCGCGGATTCGTTCAGTCGAACAGAACGATGAGAGTCGAACGCGACCAAGTTTCCCTAGAGGGATGGTCACTCGAACTGCGTGGATCTGAAACGATACAAGCCGACTTCATCCTGGCCGTCACTGCGCCCAAGGTTCCAAGCATATCGCCGATTCCCGTGAAACGGACAATCGATGGTCCGCTTTTTTCAGTCATTTTGATGGATGACATCTACGGAATATGGCGGGAGGGACAAGAATTCATCGAAGTCAAGGATTCTGAGTCAGTAGCAGAGGAATTCTCAAGTTTTCTCGACTTGATTAGTTCAAGAGGTGGTTCTCCATAGGCGTGCGCATAGAAACGGTGGAGTGCAAAAAACGAAATCGACGTTGCGCGCGACGGGATTCGGAAAAAACAATGGCATGCGGCAACACTTACACGCCAGAGCAAGCCGACCTGGCCTCCCGGTCAAGGACGGATCTTCGCCACCCAACGTCAACCGCCAAGCTACCAAAGGGTCGGAAACGAACGATCGGGAACGCCCTCAAGAGGACGGAGTTTGAATCTGAAGGACATCAAGGGCTTCCTTGTCTCCACATCTTCAGGAATGACAAGATCAGGATCGACGAAAAGGGGGATGTTCTGATTACGCGGCCAGCCGCTGGAGGCTTCGGAACGAAACCAAAAATTGGCGTCGCCTTCGCACATTCGCTGAAGTCTGGATGCTACAAGGGCTTCTCAATCAGGAAAGTCGAGACGGTCAAACATGAAATCCTCAAAGGAAAACACACGGCGTTTCATTTTGTGACCAATTCATCGTTCCCGAAAGATGTTCGATGCGCCATCGAGGCTGCGAACAATGAATTACGCGAACGAGGCAAGGGTGACCACCTCATTAACTTCCACAGCAATAAGCGATATCCGTTCGACTTGTGAACAGCGACGAGAGTCGAGGATCGGAATGCGAAGGAACAAGATGGTCACGGAGGAGGCTTACCTGACGTTTAGTTTCTGCATCTTCGGAGACGGGCAGTGAGTATCGGCAGCGATTTCCTAAGAAAACGGTCACTTGATGGACCGGCGGCGCTCGCCAAGGTTCTGAGCGGTCAATACCCGAAGATTCTGGACCGAGTGGTCTACGATCTGGGATCTGGCGACGCAGGAGATCTTCCATCGGCGTTGGATATTCTGGAGACTGCTGCGACCCCAGCTCCAGCAGAGTTGATCCCCGTAATGCCGGTGGATGAACGGTCCTTTGCGTGCGTCGTCTGCAAAGAACGTTCCGGCACGCAACCACTTGATTTTGAACAGGTGGTCCGCTGGCATCTCGACGAAGTTCCTGAGTGGGCCCAGCGTCAGGTGCTGGACGTCGGTATTGAAGAATATCTCGACACGATGGCAGGAGATCTCGCGGCGAAGGATGCTGGTCTGAAACTGATTAAGAACATCGTTGCGACGTACCACAAGTCTCATGGGGCATCCGGAAAGCGGCCTCGCCATTACGATGAGCGTCCGATTCGTGTGGCCGTGCAAAATGTCATCATTGGTCACGCCGCCATTCGACATGACGACATGTTTAACGGGCTTTCCGCAAGAGTCTGGCAGAGTTGTCAAGTACCGCATGTGGCCACGCACGAAGGCAGCCGCGCGCTGGCGGCCCTCACGTTGGGAGAAGCGTTCCGTTCCGGTGGAACAATGGAGATCAGGTTCGACAAACATCCTGAAAAGAAAGTGCCCGCTGTACTTCGCCAGTTTGCTCGGACTCGGGGCGTCGAGCTCGGCACGCAAGACCCGCAGGCGATTCACCCGGCAGAAGCGCGCGAGCTGATCTGGGCAGTGACGGAAATGCCGAACGATCTGCGAATGCGTCTTGAGAAGTTGACGACCGATGGACACCTGGCCCCAGAACGGGCGTGTTTTGTTCTTCTGTCGGGTATTTGGTTGCCGATAGAACTCGATTTTCTGGCAGCAACATCAAGCAGATTGGTTTCAATCCTTCGGGGTGGTTGCGACGCACGAATCCGACCGGCGAGACAGGCAGAACTTGGTATGTGCCGTGCGGCACACATGCTCGGCATGTTGTTCAAGGTGTTGACCGCGCCGGAGGATGGTGCCAGCACTAGTGAAACGGCTTTGGTGCATGAGGATCGTCAGAGACGCGTTACGTGGGAGATCCTGCCAGACATCGGGGCAGTGCGACTGCGCAACGAGCGCGTGTGCCAACTCCCGTGGATGGAAGAGAAGGCCGACGAAATCACGATGGGCGACATCCTGGTGTTTCCACGGCACGTGTTGACTGACCACGATCAGGCAGAAGCGGCCAAGGCAGCGAAGGAAACTGTGGCTGATGTCCTTTTCCTTCTCCCGGCCGGAGAAGAAGTATCAACGCCTGATAGTGTTTCGGTGATAACCTGTCCCGATACGCTTGAGATGATTGACAGATCGATCGAACGGCGACTATTGGCATCGAGAGTGGGACGAGCATGACGATAGAACGGACGACACTCGTTGCGATCCCTGTGAAAATGTGGAATAGGGAGTACGCGGCCATGGCGGAGCAAGCTAAACGCGCGGTGGCGCGGTATAAAAAGGCGCCTCCGGGTGACCGTCGTGAGGCAGTCCGTTACGAAGGACTGTGCAGGGCCTTGGTGAGGATGGTTACGGACTTCTCCAGAGAAAACCCCGATTGCTGGCGATGGGATTTGGACGACGACTCTATACGTGTCCTTGATGCAACTTTTGAGCAGTTCCGTCATCCCTGGTCCCTCAACGGCGCCGACGTGTGTAAGGCGCTGAATAATGAATGTCTTACCGGACTCGCCGACATTGACGGTACAACAATTCTCTTCGAGCTGCGTCACGCGTTTGATCGAGGACCTACGGTGATAGCGCAGCCATCAGAAGGAAATACTTATGCTCACGCCCCCTCGGAAGTCTGGAAAGCTCCGGATTCGGCGAGAGGAGTCTTTGCCGCTGTCGTAGCACGCTGGCGCGACCAGCTGAATGCGGCAACTGCTGGCAGCGCGACTCCGCTCGTTCCGTCTGGCGTAAATAATCGAGTTCTCTGTGAGGGCTTGCGAGAATTCGTCGCGGCTGAAGGCGGACAACATCCCATCCATGCACGCATTGTTTATCGAGACGGATCGGAAGCACGGCCGTTTCCATTGCGTACGCTTTCGATTAAGGAACGTTCCGATAGCAGTCTGCCGATTCTGCGCGTATCGCTCATGTCGATGCGCCACCCGGAAATGGATGCAACCGTTGATGCTGCATGGTTACGGAACCGTCACGTCAGCCTGTCGCGTCCTGCTGCTGAAACGGATGAATTCGTGTACGAGACGTCTCGGACACAGCTCCGCGAACTCTGCGAACGTGACTGCGTGTGCATGCATGTGTACCAAACCGGACTGGAGCCAGCTGTAATCGGATTTTACCGCGCGGTGGCCGAGCATTTGTTCGAGCAAAACGGGTCGATCGAAGTTGTTCCTCACTTCCACGACTCACGAGATGACAGCTATCAAAAGGGACTCCCATGGGCGACGAAGTGAATGCACAAATACGGGGGACGACAACGACCCGCTGGCATGCCGTCTGCAAGGAATGCCAGCGAAAAGGTCTCGACGGGAGTTTCGGCTACCCGGAGTCATGGACACGGAAGACTCTACGTCGGGGTGGTGCGCGGTCGAATCGGTGCCCAGCTTGCCGCCTTGCGCATGGCCGCGACGCGGCATTGATGGCCGTGCCCTACATTGATGTTGCCACAATCAGCGCGGTCCAAGACGCAAGTAATCCGACAGGCCCTCTCGGGGGCTTGGGGCCGTTGCCAATTGTGCACGAACGTGAAGTCATCGCCCCGGCAGATCTCGCGAGGTATGACTTCGGGTTGACCGACGCCCACATGCGGCAGCTTTTAGTCGAGCTTAGGGAGAAACAGGTTGCCGTGGTCATTGCTGGCACTGGCAGCGGGAAGTCCACCTTCCTTCCGTTTCGTCTGCTCTATCCGCCGGACGAAGACGGACGTCATCTGGCTGATCGAGGCCAGATCATCGTGACTCAGCCACGTCGGTGCGCCGCGATCGAAATTGCCGCATTCGTGGCGAGTCTCGCAGATCCCAGGGTTGCAGAAATACTTGAGGGCACGGAAGGAGAGGATCGCGAAGAAGCGATTAAACAACTCTCGCGGATGGGCTATTTCGGTGTCGGTTCGGAAGTGGGGTACCGCGTGAGCGGTGAGCATGCTTTTGATTCGAATTGCCGCTTGGTGTATGTGACCGATGGTAGCCTTCTCGCTTGGCTTCGCGACGAAAAACTCGACATGTTCGGGACCATCGTCATCGACGAAGCACACGAACGGAGTCAAAACATCGATTTTATCCTTGGCTATCTTCGCGATGCTCTTCCACGCCACCCTCGCCTGCGGGTCATAATCGTCAGCGCGACGATCGACGGCGACTTTTTCGTCAACTTCTTTGGCGGCAGCAAAAATGTGTCCAAGCTGGAAGTTGAGGCCAAGAAGGCTTGGGGTTATGGGGAACCCCTCTGGCCGACGATAGCTATCAACGACCTGCTTTCTGCAGAGCGTGCAGAGGACTGGCAGAAACCTGGCCCAAACAACGAAAATCTGGAGGCACTTACTCGGAAATATGAGCAGCTCCGACTGCCACAAAACGAGTGGCAGACATGCGACGCGATACTGATCACCCACAAGAAGCGACGCAACAATTGGTGTATGGCGATGCCAGACCTGATGGCAAGGCAAATCACAAGCATTGTGAAAGGCACTGACTCCGGCGATATACTGGCATTTCTGCCGACGGGACGATTGATCGAGGAGACGCACACCGCTGTTACCGAGCAGTTGCAGAATCTTGCTGCTACGGACGCCACCCAACAGGAGAAAGTTGACAAGACCGCTGTGCACAAACTGCTTGCGAGTGCTCCGAAGGATGAGCAAGAGTTGGCCCGCGGTGAGAAACCCGATCCGAGTTATCGGCGAGTCATTCTTTCCACGAATATTGCAGAGACGTCGTTGACGATCGATGGCATCACGTTCGTTGTCGATTCCGGATTGATCTTGCGGACGACGTGGGACATTGCAACTGCAAGCAAAGGTTTTCCCAAAGAGTTTCACAGTCGGGACGGCATTCGGCAGCGCTGGGGACGAGTCGGGCGAAAGGCACCTGGCTGGGTGTTCCCGCTCTACACAAAGGCAATGTACGATTCCATGCTAGCGCACACGCCGCCGGCATCGGTTCGGGAGAATACAGAACAGAGCGTACTCAAAGCAATCGGCTGCGGGATTGCGGACCCGTGCAGTTTTATGTTTCCCGCCGCATTTTCTACGGGAGACGATGCGTACAGCGAAACGGCGAAGACATTCCGCAAGGAACTCAAACGGGCATACGCGGCTCTCAAGCAGCGCGGCGCTTTGGATGAGCAAGGTGACCTTACGACACTTGGCTTGGACATCGAGCCGTACATCGGCAGCATGACCGAGGCGACGGCGATCACGCTGGCAGACCAGTTGGCCTGTGCAATCGAGGCCATCACAGCGATGACACTTCTCGAAGGGGGGAGCAGTTTGATCGGCAACCAGCCCAAGAATAACCTGTTCAAGTTCAACTGGAATGGGAACGCCGAGACAAGGGATCGTGCCCGGCGGTATATCCTGGCATTGCGGGCAGGCTGCATCGACGATCTTGACGTGGTCCTGAAAGTGTATGCCGCATGGGAACGCGCTGTTGATGACGAGTCGCTGGCAGAAAAGCGTGAAGACCGGCCACGTGCTTGGGCGGAGAAACACTTCGTGAGTCACGCAGTTCTCAAACAGGCGAAGGCTGCCCGAAAGGACGCTCTCAGAACGCTGTCTTTCAACAAAAAGTCTTCGGAACTCCGCCCGGTGCTTCCAGAACTTGCTCCCCGGGTTCGGGCAGTGTTCTCTTACGCGCTGTCGGATTTGGTTTACGAACGCCGCGTGGGGGGGCGCTTTCGCCAATTGAACAGTTCGCGGGACGACGAACCCGATATCGGCCTCGACAGATTAGTGGAGATCCCTTCGCGTATTGAGCGGGTAATCGTGTTTCGCCGCTTCTCTGCGAGAGGGGATCCAGCACTGTCGAACTGGGTCGAGTCTATCGATTGGGCGGCGCCGAAGACATCGAAAGCGGCACGGCCTTGGTCGGACTTTGTGCGAGAAGTCGCCACAAGGCTTCGCGATTCCGATGGTAATATCATCGGGCCAAGTTACCGTGATCACTGGGCTCTTTGGGGCGACTACCCGATCGGCTCGTATGTTCGCTGTAGATTCCGTCATGTTGACGAAGCGACGCAGATGCAACGCATTGAGATTCTGGACGACGGCCCAGACGAACACCCAATTGCATCCTCGCAATCGGACGAGGTCGAAGCAACGACTGGCAAGGGGATCATTTCGGATAACACGGAAGGCGGTGGACTTGCGAGCCTGGCCCGAGGGGCTGTCATCGACGTGAACCAGGAGCCGCAGTATGAGGAAGAGGGAGATGCCGAAGCGCGGGATAAAGAAAACGCCGATTCGCGAATGTCGCCTCAGAAAACCAAACGCCCGGCTGTCACACTGTCACCGAACCTTCAAGAACCACACCAGAATGATAGCACGAATTCTTGGGTGCGTGTCGATTCCGCCAGCGGTCGAGATTTGCCCTCAAAGATTGGGATAGTTCAAGTCGTCGCGTTTGAGCGCAGCGGTGCAGACCGCCGCGTACAGGTTGAGCCGGTCGCCCCACCCACGGAAGCGACTGAGAAACTCAAGACAATGGCTAAGAAGCAAGGTGTCGTGCAGATCAAGGTCGCCGAAGTTGTTCGCGGTTGGGGACCCGCTTACATTGCCTGCCTAGAGATGGACACCGGAGTTCGTGTCTTGTTGGGGCACATCGATCTGACACTGAACACGCATGACAGAGAGTTTGCCGAAATGGTGCCGGTAGGCGCGGAGTTCCAGGTAACTGTTACGGGATTCGACGCACCAGATTGGCTGCTTCGCGCTACTCGCATTCCACAGATTCTTCAAGCGTGGAAACGAATCCAGCCGAAGTCCGTTCGCATTCGGGGAAAACAGGTGCTAGCCGTACCAGCACATATCCGTGGGACTTCTGGACCGAACGGTAACTTCGCGAACATTGTCGTTGACGGAGGGGAGCCTACCACCGGCTTGGTTTTCAGATTCACGCCGAGAATGGACCGGCTTCTAGAACACAATGTCATCGCTTCACGCGAGGACGTATTTCAAGATGTCCCGCTTCTACTAAGCGTGTTGCCCTCCGACGACAAACAGTCGCTCAAGTTGCCTGTTGATCTTGATGAGGTCGGCGCGCACCAAGATATCGACAAATTCTTCCGCGCCATCGAATCGATCGAGTGGCTGGAAAACAAGGGAACAGTACGATCAAAAGGGGAGCCGATCTCACCCGACGTTCGTAACAGGCTGCTGACTCTGTCAGCCAATTGCAAATGGCATCAGGATGTATGGGATTGGTGGGCAATGACGAATTCCCGGAAGACAGTTGCTACATACAAGGCTCAGTCGGGTGCTGAACCGGATGCGGGGAAAAAGTTCACCATCGGCGATGTGGTAGTCGGAACCGTCAGCAATGTGACGGATTTCGGGGCGTTCGTCAATATCGCGCACGGCGTTACCGGCCTCGTTCACATCAGCGAGATTGCGAACGCTTTTGTGAAAGACATTAGGTCTTACGTTCAGGAAGGCGACGAGGTTACGGTGAAGTTTCTCGGCAAGACGTCGAAAGGGATCAGCCTGTCGATGAAGGACGTGTAGAGTGAAGATAGGCGTCCAAACAGGACCCACTTGACCTTCTGAATCCGCGCGTAATCTGGACCCAGCTCAAGCTCAACAACAGCAGGGCTACACAAATCCGTCTGCGTGGATCCGCTTTCAGCGCTGAAGTAGGTCCGCTTCACACGCCTATCTCCAAGCGTGTGACCGCGTGACAGGGTTCACAGCAAATCCGAAGTGTCGAGGTTTCGAAACTCCGAGCCACGTGTAGTAAAGTGTAGTTAATTGCCATGAATCTACCACAATTACCCACAATTCGATTCGGCATTGGCCAGCCCCATACGCCGGACAATACCTAACACAACCGAGCATTTCTGTATATCTCCGTGACGGTCGGTCAACAAATAATACATGTCATCGGCCATGATGATCTCGCCATCATCAGAAACCGGTTACGGTCCCGTCGGAGCTAAAAAAACATGGAAAATGCGACATAATAAATAGGATTGTATGCGGCATAACTAACAGGGGTTGAACTAAACCGCTTCGCGGCAGCGTGTGATGTGAGATAGAGAGTGAGTCGAGTCCAGCTTCAATGGGATGCTGGGATATTTTTGTGCGTGGAGTTGGAAGTCGGCGGTGGTTCCGGGGGACATTGAATATGTGCTGTTCGTATTCGAGCCCCTCAACACGAAGGAACCACCGCCATGACTCCTCTGCGACAAAAGATGATC
>Ga0114931_10005662_pt1 | contig 15451 bp, 15 predicted proteins | sample 2SBtaG_FD_89579 | JGI IMG/M metagenome (GOLD analysis project Ga0114931, IMG submission 89579) | Deep subsurface microbial communities from Kolumbo volcano to uncover new lineages of life (NeLLi) - 2SBTROV14_V59a metaG | ecosystem: Environmental > Aquatic > Marine > Volcanic | place: Kolumbo...
AGGTGCCGGCGACGGCGGCGATGAAGAGCGCCGGGACGGCGGCGGCGAAGGCCGCGACCATGAGCACGGTGCGCCGGTCGAAGCGGTCGGAAAGCTGGCCGATCGGCCACTGCATGACGAAGCCGCCGGCCACCGCCGTGCTCATGAAGACGGCGATGCCGCGGATCGGCAGGCCGATGTCGGCGGCGAAGGCCGGGGCGAGGCTCCAGAAGGCGCCGTTGGCGAGGCCGATGGCGGCACAGCCCACCACCCCCAGCGGCGAGACCGCATAGAGCTCGGCGAAGCCCAGCCGCGGCGCCTCGATCGGCGGCGGCGCCGGCGACTGGGCGGTGCTCAGGGTCACCGGGATCATCGCCACCACGGTGAGGATCGCGACCAGGCTGAAGAGCACGAAGGCGCGCGGGTCGGCGAGGCCCAGCAGAAGCTGGCCGACCGCCATCGCGGCCATGTTGATGGTCATGTAGACGGCGAAGATGCGCCCCCGGGTGTGCTGCTCGGCGCGGTCGTTGAGCCAGCTCTCGACCACCATGTAGAGACCGGCGAAGGAAAACCCGGCGGCGATGCGCATCAGCCCCCAGATCGGCGGGTTGACCACGATCGGGTGGACCAGGACCGCCGCCGCCAGCAACGCCGCGAGGGCAGCGAAGGTGCGGATGTGCCCGACCCGGCGGACCACCGACGGAACCCACTGCGAGCCGGCGAGAAATCCGATATAGTAGACGGCCATCACGACGCCGATGACCAGGGTCGAGAAGCCCTCGGCGCGGGCGCGGACCGTCAGCAGGGTGCCGAGAAGGCCGCTGCCGAGCAGAAGCAGGGTGACGGCGCCCAAGAGCGCGCCGACGGAGATCAGCGTGGAGCGCAGCACAAGCCCTCACCGCCCGACGAGCCGCGCCGCCGCCCGGTGGCGGACGCCGCGCCGCCTTGATCGCCCTCGCCCGCGGTCGGCGTCAAGGAAAACCGTTCGGCTGGCCACGGCGGTGCTGGCGCTGGTCGCGCTGGCCGCCTGCAGCGACGGCGGGGGCACCGGCTTCCTGGCCACCAAGGCGCCGACGATCCGGGTCAAGCCGGTCGTCGCGCTCGCCGATCGCGAGGCCGTGCTGGCGGCCACCGAGGCGCTGAAGGCCAAGCTCGCCGGCCTCGGCTATCGGGTGGTCGAGGACGACGACGAGGCGGTGGCGGTGGCGAGCCGGTTCGATCTCCGCCTGCCCTTGCCCGAGGCGATCCGGTTCTCCGGCGAAGGCGCCGGTGTGTGCACCATGGTCAGCGATCTGAGCCGCCGCGGCGCCTCCCTCGGCGAGGCTCAGGCGCGCCTCGGCGTGCGCTTCACCGGGCTCGACGCCGGCGGCGAGATCCCCCCCGCCAACATCGCCACCGTGATCCGCCGCTGCGCCGAGCGCCAAGCCGAGGCGATCGCCCGAGCCCTCGGCAAGGCCGGCCTCTAACCCCTCACCGCGCCAAGTGGCGCTTGGCGATGGCGGCGCCGACGGTGTACTTGGGGTCGACGAAGTTGCCGACCCGGGTGCGGCCGCACTGGCTGAGCATCATGTAGGCGTCCCACTTGTCGAAGCCGTAGTCGGCGACCATCCAGTAGACCAGCTCGCGGTAGGCGATGCGCATGGCGTCCTCGAGCGGGCGCGCGCTGCCGACGGCGATGATCAGGTCCTCGGTCTCGATCCGGGGCCAGGCGATGTTCCAGCCCTTGATCAGGTCGACCCGCACGGTGGTGATCGAGGCGAACTCGACCGCCACCCCGCAGACCTCGCCCTCGCCCTGGCAGGCGTGGCAGTCGCCGAGGAAGAAGCGCGCCCCGGGCACCTTGACCGGCAGGAAGACGATGTTACCCGGCGAGATGTCGGGCATGTCCATGTTGCCGCCGTGCTGATCGGGGGTCAGCGCGTTGATCGAATCGATCTCGGGCGAGCAGCTTATGGTGCCGATGTGGGGCTTGTAGGGCAGCGTCACCCGATCGGACCAGTGGACGTGATGCTCGTCGAGGTCGATCTTGCGGACGATCTCGGGCAGGGGCTCGTTGAGCGTCGCCGTGTAGGTGGTGCCGGTGAGCCCGCCGAACTCGCGGATCAGGCAGCAAGTGCCACGCGGGTTCTCGCCCCGGGGCCGCATGGACTCGACATAGACCGCGAGCGCATCGCCCTTCTCGGCACCCTCGACCAGGATCGGCCCGCACTGGGGGTTGATGAAGGGCATCTCGAGAATCTCGGAGGGCTTGTCGGCCTCGCTGCGGATCCGACCCTCGAAGCAATCCTTGGTGAAGAAGCGGATGCGGTCGCCGGGCGCGACCGTCATCACCGGCTCGGAATAGGGGCCGATGGTGTAGTGGTAGGTGCCCTGACGCGCCTCGGTCAGCTCGTGCAGGGTGCCGACCCGGGGGCCGGCAAGGCCCCGCGTCGCCGGCACCGAGGACGCCTGCCACGCGGAGGCTTGGATTATAGAGACATCGTTCATCGTTCCATCCTCCCTAGGCGGGATGCGGCGGCGAGCGAGCGCCGCGAGGGAAGCCGGGACAGCACGAAGCGGCCGACCTCGTGCCGCTCGACCAGGCCCGCCGGGCGCAGGATCAGCATGCCGATCAGGGCCACGGCGAGGGTGAAGTCGGTCAGACCGACGATGTTGCCGGGGAAGACCTGCATCACGTTCAGCGTGTTCTCGGTCCAGCGCAGGCCTTGATAGACGATGGTCACCAGGAGCGTGCCGACGACCCCCCCGGTCACCGTCGCCGGGCCGCCGATCACCAGCATCGCCAGGATCACGAAGGTCTGGCTGAGGAAGAAGGCGCGCGGCGTGAACGAGGTGATGAAGTGGGCGAACAGCCCCCCGGCGATGCCGGCGGCGAAGGCACTGAGCACCAGGGCCAGCCAGCGCACCATGGTGATGTTGATGCCGATCGCCCGGGCCGCGACCAGATCGTCGCGCGAGGCGCGGAGCTGGAGCCCGGCCTTCGATTCCTTGAAGACGACAGCGATCCCGATGAAAAGACAGGCCCACACGGCGGTGTTCCACAGGCCGGTCCGGCGGGCGACCCCGAACAGGGTCTGGGGGCCGTTGGTCACCTGGTTCCAATGGGTCAGCACGACATGGATGACGATCAGAAGGGCGAAGCTCGCGATCACCGCGGCGAAGTCGGAAAGCCGCATCAGGGGCAGCCCGGAAACCGCCGCGACCACCGCGGTGAAGGCCGCCCCGGCGAGAATGGCCGGAAGGAACGGAATGCTGATCCCGGCGAGCACCGGGTAGAGATCGGGCAGGCTGAGCATCTTCTGAATCGGCGTCATCGAGAGCAGTACCGAGGCATAGGCGCCGATCCCCATGTAGCCGATGTGGGGGAACCACAGGATGTTGGTGTTGCCCATGAACATCTGCAGGCCCATCACCAGGACGACGTCGATGAACATGCGGATGACGAAGCGCGTCAGCACCAAGGAGCCGATCGCCTGGGTCACCACGGCAACCGCGATCAGGACGGCGATCAGAACCAGCCCTGTGACCAGGGCGTCGGCGCGCTCGTGACCGCCGGCGGCAGGGTTATCGGGCACGGACCAGTCCCTCCGGACGGACGAGAAGAATCAGGATGACGAGGGCGAAGGTGAAGGCCTGGCGGTAATCGACCAGGGCCTGGGGCAGGAAGCTGTTGATCCCCACCGTCATCAGCGCCAGCACATAGCCGCCCACCACCGCCCCGAGCAGGCTGTTGATGCCGCCGACCACCACCGCGACGAAGGCGACGATCAAGGGCTCGAGGCCGATGGTCGGGGTGACCGAGGCGGTCCGGCCGAGCCAGAACAGCGCCACCACCCCGGCGAGGAAGCCGCTGATGGCGAACGCCGTGCTGATCACCAGGTTGGCCGGCACCCCGAGCATCCGGGTCATCCGGAAGTTGTCGGCGGCGGCGCGCAGCGCGATCCCCAGCACGGTGCGGTTCAAGAGCGTGGTGAAGAGCACCAGCATGGCGACGGCGACGACGATGCCGAGGATGTCGCGCAGCTGGTAAAGCTCGCCGGCGATGGTCACACTCTGGCTGAACAGATCGGGCAGCGGCACCACCCGCGCCCTGGGCGAGATGAACAGAAGCGCGGCGTTCTGAAACAGCGTGCTGACCGCGAACGAGGTGATCAGCATGGCGGTCAGCGACTTCTCACGCACCGGGCGGAAGGCGATGCGCTCGGTGGCGACGCTGGCGAGCGTCGCCGCGATCAGGGCGCAGAGCGCCATCACCAGCCACGGCAGCGGGCTCTTGTTCAACAGATAAAGGGTGTAGCCGGCGATCATGATGAGCTCGCCGTAAGCGAAGTTGACCAGGCGCAGGATGCCGTAGACCAGCACCAGGCCGAGCGCCATCAGGGCGTAGAGGCTGCCCAGGTTGGCGACGTCGAAGGCGAAGCGGAAGAGATCGCTCATGGGGCCGCCTCCGCCCGTTGGCCGCCCAGGTAGACGCTGGCGACATCGACCCGGCGGCGGATGTCCTCGGGCGTCCCCGCCGCCTCGATCTCGCCCATGTTCATCAGATAGGCGTAATCGACGATGTCGAGGGTGCGGGTGACGTTCTGCTCGACCAGAAGGATGGTGCGGCCCTCGGCGCGCAGCCGCGCGATCAGGGCGAAGACCTGCTCGACCAGGCGGGGCGCCAGGCCGAGCGAGGGCTCGTCGAGCATCAGGATGCGCGGGCGCGACATCAGCGCCCGGGCGATCGCGAGCTGCTGCTGCTGGCCCCCCGAGAGGGTGCCGGCGGGCTGGGTCAGGCGCTCGCCGAGGACCGGGAAGAGCGCCACCATCTCGTCGAGGTCGTGGCGGAAGCGCACCCGGTCGTAGCGGACGAAGGCCCCCAGCCTGAGGTTCTGCTCGACGGTCAGCGCGGGGAAGATCTCGCGGTTCTCGGGCACCATGGCGACGCCCTTGCGGACGATCGCCTCGGGCGCCAGGCCGACCAGGCTCTCGCCGGCCAGACGGATGGTCCCGCGGCTCGGCTTGAGCACCCCCATCACGGTGAGGAGCGTCGTCGATTTGCCGGCACCGTTGGCCCCGAGAAGCGCCACCAGCCGGCCCTCACCAACCTCGAGCGAGACCCCGCGGAGGGCGGCGATGGGGCCATAGCCGGCGTGGACACCGTCAAGCGTCAGCACCGGCTTCCTCCTTTGGCGCGCCCAGATAGGCCTCGATCACCTCGGGCACTTGGCGGACCTCGTCGGGCCGGCCCTCGGCGATGGTGCGGCCATAGTTGAGGACGTGCAAGCGGTCGCACAGGCGCATGATCAGGCGCATGTCGTGATCGACGATCAGCATGCCGAGCCCCATCTCGCGCGGCAGCACCGCGAGCTCGGTCAAGAGGGCCTCGCCCTCGTCCTCGTTGAGCCCGGCGGCGGGCTCGTCGAGGAACAGGAAGCGTGGCGCCATGGCGAGCGCCCGGGCGATCTCGACCAGGCGCTCGGCGCCGTAAGGGAGCGCGGTGGCCGGGACGTCGGCCCAGCGCTCGAGGCGGAAGCGGGCGAGAAGCTCGCCGGCCCGCGTCGCCGCCTCGCGCCGCCCCGCGCCGACGCTCAAGGCCGCGACGAGCACGTTCTCGAGAACGCCGAGGCCGCCGAACAGCCGGACCCGCTGGAAGGTGCGGGCGAGCCCGGCGCGGGCGATCCGATGGGCCGGCCAGCCGGTGATGTCGGTACCGGCGGCGATCACCCGCCCGGCGCTCGCCGGCATCGCCCCGGTGACCACGTTGATCAGGGTCGTCTTGCCCGAGCCGTTGGGACCGATCAGGCCGAGGATCTCGCCCGCGTCGAGATGCAGGCTGACGCCGTCGACCGCGCACAGCTCGAAGAAGTACTTGGAGACGCCGTCGACGCTCAGCCCGTCGCGATCCATGCCTCGATCACCCCGCGCGAAGGGTGGGGCCGGCCCGACGGCCGGCCCCGAACCATCCATGCGTCACTGCTGCTGGAGGAACTTCACCAGATACTCGGGCTTGGGCACGTTCTTGGGCCTGACCCAGCCGAGGAACGAGGTCTTGCCGTTCTCGAGCGCGACCATGGCCGTGGCGATGTCGGGCTCGTGGCCGGTGGCCGCCGACGACCACTTGAGCTTGCCGGTCAAGAGGTCGAACTCGGTCGTCTCCATGACCCGGGCGACCTTGGCGCCATCGGTGGTGCCGGCCTTGGCGACCGCCTGCGCCATCACCTGGATGGTGTCCCAACCGGTGGCGACGAACGAGGTGTCGGGGGGCTCGCCGTACTCCTTCTTATAGAGGGCGAGGAACTCGGCCATTCCCGGGGCGACGCCGGGGGCCATGTAGCTGTGGGTGACGAAGACGATGTTGCTCCCGAACTTGGGGCCGAGGGCGTCGAACAGGCCCTGGTCGTCATAGGAATCGCCGCCCATGATCGGCAGGTCGATGCCGGCCTGGCGGATGGTCCGGATGATGGTGCCGAGGTCGGGCATGTAGGACGAGATGTAGAGGACGTCGGCCGGCTCCTTGGCGAGCTTGCGCTTCATCCGGGCGAGCTGGGCCGAGAAGTCCTGCGCCCCCTGGGTGTACTTGTCCTCGAAGATGACCTTACCGCCCAGGTTCTTGAAGTGCTTGATGAAGAACTCGCTCAGGCTGGTGGTGTAGTCGATGAAGGTGTCGGTGACCACGTAGGCCTTCTTCCAACCCTTTTTATTGAAGGCGTACTCGGCCGCCGCGCCACCCATGGTGGTGTTCCACATCGACAGCGTGAACTGCTTGTCGCCGAGTGTCACCGAGCCGTGGAGCGGCGACGAGGCGCAGGTCGAGATGCCGACGAGCCCGGCGCTCTGGGCCTCGCGGTTGGCCGGCCCGCCCATGTCGAAGTCGCAGGGGGCGACGATCAGCTCGGCCCCGTCGGCGATCAACTGGGCGGCGTTGTTGCCCACCGTTACGGGATCGCTCTTGCCGTCGAGGTTGACGAACTTGAGCTTGCGGCCGAGCACCCCGCCCTTGGCGTTGATCGCCTTGACGGCGAGCTCGGCGCCGCGCAGGCCGGGCTCGTCGAGCGGGGCCTGGATGCCGGTGCGGCAGAGCGTACCGCCGATGAAGATCTCGTCGGCGGCGAGCGCCTTCGGCGCCCCGCCCAGGCCGGCGACGAAGGCGAGGACGAGGGTCCCCGTCCCGCCGAGCAAAAGCGTGCGGTGTTTCGTCATGAGTGACCTCCCTTGGTTTGCTGGCTGGCCTTGGCTTGCTGGCTGGCGGGGGCGCGCGCCCCGGCCGCGGGCCGGGCGGCGGTCCGCCACGGGCTCTCAGCGAGCGGCGCCGACGGCGCCGCGCCGAACCCGTCGAGGCCCTCGTCGCGGCGAGCCGGTCGCCGGTCCGAGAGGCTGACGGAAACGATCTCGGCATCCTCGTCACCGTCGGTGACGAAGGCGTGCCGCATCAGGCTGTCGAAGTAGGCGCTGTCACCGGCCGCCAGCGTCACCGGGGCATAGTGCTCGGTGTGCAGGCGGACAGTGCCGGCGACGACGTAGACGAATTCCTCGCCCTCGTGGGTGCTCCAATCGGTGTGGTCGGGCACCTCGCGGGCCTTGATCCGCATCACCAGCGGCACCATCGCCCGGGTGACCAGCTCACCGCCGTGGACGCGGTAGTCATAGAAGGCGGTGGGCAGGGTCTCGGCCTCGCCGGCGCGGGTGATCACCCGGCGCGCCGCCGCCGTCGGCACCGGCTCGGGACCCATCAGATTGTCGAACAGGACGCCGAGGCCGCGGGCGACGCGGAAGACGCTGTCGATGGAGGCGTTGATCTGGCCCGATTCGATCCGGCTCAGGGTCGAGACCGCGACGCCTGAGCGCGCGCTCACCTCGGCGAGCGTCATGCCCTTGCGATTGCGGATCGCCTTGATCCGGGCCCCCAACCGAACTCGCGTCGCTTCAGCCCTCCCTCGACGCGATCCTGCGCCTCGCGACGGCGGCGATCAAGGCAATTGTTTTCCTGAGGCGCAAATTTTTGGTTCATGCGCGATTTCCGGGAAGACCCGAAATCGCCCGGCTCGTTCGCCCGCAAAGCGCCTTCGCTTCGATGGATACGGATGGCTCCGGACATCGGGCTCGTCAAGGTCGCAGCCGCGCGGAGCGCGGTGGGCCTTTGGCCCAACCTTGACGAGCCCGATGTCCGGGGCGAAAGGGCCATCATCGGTGCTCAAGGCGCAAACCGGGGCCACCGCCTCATGCCCACCGTTACGCGCACGCCGCTTTTCCCGGAAGAAGCAAATTTTTGGCGGAGGCACCGCCTCGGCGCGACGGTTCGTCGCGGCCGCCGAAGCGAAAAAATGATTCGCTAACGGAATAGTTCGTAAACTAAATTATTCTCATTGCCCTCTATTATTGCGAGGCCCCATGCCCGCCCGACACGATGCCGACCGCCTGTTCCTGTTCGCCATGCGCTTTGGCGAGACGGCGCGGCTGTGGCGCATCCAGATCGACCGCCGGCTCAGGCCGCTCGGCATCAGCTTTCCCCAGTGGATCACCCTCATCCGGCTCGCCCGCGGCGGCGACGGGCCGGTCCAGAAGGAGCTCGCCCGGGCCACCGGGATCGACGGTCCGACCATGGTCGGGGTCCTCGACCGGCTGGTCGCCGCCGGCCTGGTGGAGCGACGCGTCGCCGCCCACGATCGCCGCGCCAAGACCGTCCATCTGACGCCGCGCGGGCGGGCCTTCCTCGACGAGGCCGACCGCGAGATCGCGGTGCTCCGCGCCACCCTCCTGGCGGGGGTTCCGCCGGCCACGGTGGCGCGCTGCACCCGCCTTCTCGAGACCATCGCCGAGCGCGCCGAGGCGATGGCCGACGAGCCATGAACGACCAGCCCCAGCGGGCGTCGCCGGCCCAGGCCCCGGTGCGCGGGCGCCGGGCCTTCCGCCTCATCCGGGTGACCCTCCTGGTCGCCGCTCTCGGCGGCCTGGCGCTGTGGGCGGGCGACTGGATTCGCACCGCTCTCCTCTATATCCACGAGACCGACGCCCGGGTCGCCGCCGACATGGTCACGGTCAGCAGCCGGGTGGCCGGGCGGATCATCGCCCGGCCGGTCGACGAGGGGGCCCGGCTTTCCGCCGGCGATGTCATCGCCCGGCTCGATTCGCGTGAGGCCGAGGCGACGCTGGCCGAGTACCTCGCCCGCCGCGAAGGCGCCGAGGCCGAGCGCGCCCGCCTCGACGCCGAGATCGCCATGGTCGACGCCGAGACCAAGAGCGGCGCCGAGGGCGCGGCGTCGCGGCTGCGCGCCGCCGAGGCCCTGGTCGCCGCCATCACCCACGAGTTCACCTTCAGCGAGGCCCAGTACAAGCGCGCCCGCTCGCTCAACGACCGCGGCGTGGTCCCGGTCAACGCCCTCGACCAGGCCCGCACCGATTACCTGAGCACCCGCCAGAACCTGGTGCGTGCCAAGGCCCAGGTCGCCAACGCCGAGGCCGCGCTGGCCGAGGCCCGGGCCAAGCGCCGCCGGATCGAGGTGCTGCAGCGCCAGCGCGACCGCCTCGACCGCCGCATCGCCGAGCTCGCCGCGGTGGTCGAGCGCCAGCTCGTCACGGTCGACGACCACACGGTGAGAAGCCCGCTCACCGGGGTCGTCGACCGGGTCTTCGCCGAGCCCGGCGAGTACGTCGAGCCCGGCCAGCGGATCGCCCTGATGCATGATCCCTCGTTGGTGTGGGTCGAAGCCAACGTCCGCGAGACCGATATCCGCAAGCTGGTCCTCGGCCAGGCGGTCGAGGTTCGGGTCGACGCCTACCCCGATGTGCCCTTCGCGGGCCGCATCATCCGCATCGGCGCCGCCGCCACCAGCGCCTTCGCCCTGCTGCCCAACCCCAACCCCAGCGGCAACTTCACCAAGGTCACCCAGCGCCTGCCGGTGCGCATCGCCGTCGCCCAGAAGAACGGCATGCTGCGCCCCGGGATGATGGTCGAGGTCCTGATCGATGTCGGCGATCGCTGAGGCGGGCGCCCGGCCCGCGGTCAACAAGTGGGCGGCGACCATGACGGTGATGATCGGGATGATGGCCACGGTCATGACCTCGACCATGATCAACGTCGCCATCCCCCACATCATGGGTGCCTTCGGGGTCGGTCAGGACCGGGCGCACTGGCTCTCGACCGGGTTCCTCGCGGCGATGACGGTGGCGATGCTGCTGAACGCCTGGTTCGTGCGCAACCTGGGCCCGCGCAACACTTACGTGCTCGCCAACCTGGTCTTCGTCGGGGCCTCGGTGATGGGCAACCTGAGCCCGACCTTCGGCGGCGTGATCGCCGCCCGGGTCGTCCAGGGCGCCTGCGCCGGCCTGATTCAGCCCCTGGGGCTGGGGGTGATCTTCACCGCCTTCCCCCCGGCCGAGCGCGGCAAGGCCATGGGGTTCTTCGGCATGGGGGTGGTCGTCGGCCCGGCGCTGGGGCCACTGGTGGGCGGCGCCATCGTCGATGCCATCGACTGGCGCTTCGTCTTCCTCGGGGCGCTGCCGCTCAACATCATCGCGGCGGCGCTCGGCGCCCACTTCATCCCCGGGCGCGACGGCGGCCGCGGCCGGCTCAACTGGGCGAGCTTCGCCCTCATCGTGGTCGCCGTGGCGAGCTTCCTCAATGGCATCTCGTCGGGCCAGCGCGACGGCTGGGAGGCCCCCAGCGTGCTCGGCCTGCTCACGCTTGCGGCGCTCGCCACCCTGGTCTTCATCGAGCTCGAGAGCCGCACCGAGAACCCGCTTCTGAACGTCCGGCTGTTCACCGACCGGGGCTTCGCGATGGCCTCGCTGGTCGGCTGCATGTTCGGGGCCGGGATGTTCGGGACCATTTACCTGGTGCCCATCTTCGTCCAGCAGGTCCAGGGCTTCACCGCCTCCAAGGCGGGGCTGTTGCTGATGATCGCCGGGCTCTTTCCGGTCGCCATGTACCCGCTGGCGGGCTGGCTGGCGCAGCGCTTTCACACCGGCTATACCATCGCCGCCGGGCTGGCCCTGTTCGGGGTCTCGTCGCTGGGCCTCGCCGGCGCCGACGCCGATACCGGCTTCTGGACCCTGGTCGGTTTCGTCGCCACCGGCGACATCGGTCTCGCCTTCGTCTTCCCGCCGCTGATGGCGACGGCGCTGCGCGGCCTCGCTCCGGCGCTGGTGGCGCACGGCTCGGGCACCCTCAACTTCATCCGCATGATCGGCGGCGCCGTCGGGGTGAACACCGCGGCCATCGTGCTCGAGCGCCGGGTGGCCTTCCACGCCGACGCGCTCGCCGCGACCCAGACCGGCGACGGTGGTCTCACCCGCGGCGTCCTCGACATGATCGGCGCGCTCGCCGGCGCCGGCGGGGTCGCCGTTCCCGACCGCCTGCCGCTGGCGCTCGATTATCTCGGCGAGGTCGTCGCCGGGCGCGCCGCGGTGCTCGCCTTCCAGGACTGCTTCCTGCTGCTCGCCGTGGGCTTCGCCGTCGCCACCGTGGCGACCCTGGTGCTGGTGCCGCGCCGCGCCTGAGCCGGCGTCGTCAGTTGACCAGTGGGGCGCAGTAGAGATCGCGGGCCTTGAAGCGCCGGCAGAGCGCCTTGGCCGCGGCGCGCCCCGCCAGCGGGCCGACCCGGACCCGCACCCACTCGCCCAGGGTCTCGCCCAGGTTGACCCGGGCGAGACCGACCTGAAGCGCGCCGATGAGGTCGGCGTCCTCGGCCTCGATCCGAGCGGCGAAACGCAGCGCCGCCCGGGGGGTGCGGAACGAGGCCACGTGCACCCACAGGCCGCCGAGGCGCCCGCGCGAGTCCGCCGGCGCCTTGACCCTCGGAGCCGTCTCGGCCGGGCTCTTCGCGGTTGCGGCCGTCTCGGTCGGGCTCGGGGTCGTCTCGGCCGGGGTCGTCTCGGCCGGGGTCGTCTCGGCCGGGGTCGTCTCGGCCGGGCTCGGGGCCGCCTCGCCCGGCTGGGTTTCCGCCGGCGCCGGGGTGAGGGCCACAGGGGCCGGTTCGACTGCGGGCTCGGTCGTCTCGGCCGCGGGCTCGGTCGTCTCGGCCGCGGGCTCGGTCGTCGCGGCCGCGGGCTCGGTCGTCTCGGGCAGGACCCCGGCCGCCTTGGCCGCGGCCGTGGCTTGCGCGGCCGGCGAGGGCGCCTTGGGCGCGGTCTCCTCGGCCGGCGCCGGGGCGGGCCCGGCCGCGGCGCCGGGCGGCCGCAGGCGGACCTCGCTGGGGACCTGGAGCAGGCGCTCGACCCCCGGCGGCACCCGGCCGAGGTTGCGCCAGCCATCGCGGGCGCGGGCGTACCAGCGCGCCGCCTTGGCATAGTCGCGGGCGACCCCGAGCCCGTGCTCGTAGTAATAGCCCAGGCGGAACTGGGCCGCCGGCTCACCCTGCTCGGCCGCGGCACGGAACCAGCGCACCGCCCGGGCGTCGTCGCGCGGCACCCCGCGGCCGCGGGCATAGAGCTCGGCAAGGGCATACTCGCCAAGCGCATTGCCCTGCTCGGCGGCGAGACGGTAGAGCCCGGCGGCGAGGTCGAGGTCGCGGGGCACCCCATCGCCGGCCTCGTACATCATCCCCAAGGCGACCTGGGCGTCGGCATCGCCGGCCTCGGCCATCGCCGCCACCGACTCGGCCGGGCGCGGCGGCGGTCCGTCGAGCGACACCCCGGCGCAGGCTGCCAGGCCGGCCACCGCCACGATCACAAGAAGATACCGCCACCCCTGGGCCATGACCCGCATGCTAGCGCGGAAGCCGCGCCAGGGTCACGCGGTGTCACCGGCGACGGCGCGCACACCGGCACCGCCCCATCGGGGGGCACGTGAGACGGCGAGGGCGCCCCCACAAGCCGAGGGCGCCCCGTCGTCGCCGGCCTCGCTCTCGGTCCTGGCCGTCGGAGCCGCGGGCCGGCGCGGCGCGGCTCCCCTATGAACCGCCGCGATCAGCGGTTCTGAAGCTCGGTCTTGACCTCGTCGAACATGGTCGAGAGCTCGTCGCCGAGCAGGCCGACGGCGGTGATGATGGCGACGGCGATGCCGGCGGCGATCAGGCCATACTCGATCGCGGTCGCACCGCTCTCGTCACTGAGATAAGCGCGCAGGAACTGGGTCATCGGTCGATACCTCCAAGATTGACGCCAAACGTTTCGCAGTATTCCAGGGTCGCTATGCGTTGCTGCTCCACGCCATGGACAGCTTCGTCTTCTCTGCCCGACGACCGGTATACAGGCCCGCGAGTTAAAAAAGGTTTAATGACGGCATCTAGGGATGACGACTACTTAAGATAACCAATAGAATTTTATAGAAACTTAATCGCCGCCCCATCTGCCGCAGTCTAGCGCCTCTCCGGGCGCGGCGGGCGAGGCGCGCGCCCGGCGCCCGCGCCGCCCCGACATCGTGCGCTGCGAGGAAGGCCGTCGTTTCGACCAACCGGCGCCATCGGGGACGCCGCCGCCGGCCCGCTCAGCGAACCGCGTGGACCTCGAGACGAAGGCCCTCGTGGCGCTGGCGATGGGTGATGATCTCAAAGAGGTTGTGGGCCTGGGGGGTTGCCTTCAGGCCCGAGCATGCGCATCAGGCTCTTCGGCGACTTGCCGGTCACCGCCGCGCCCGCCGAGGTGTTCAGCCACCGAACTCGGGCGTGGGCACCTCGGTTCGAGCGCTTCTCGGTCAACTCGCCGGCCGCCGCTGGCGCAGGCCGAGGCTGAGGCGCGGCTCGGTGATCCGGTCGACGAGGTGAAAGGGCCGGGCGTCGCTGCCGGCGAAGCCGGGGGCGCGCATCGCGATCAGCCGGCCCGGGGCGGCGTCGAGGGGGCGCGGGTTCCGCCCCGCCCGGTCGTCGCAGAGGGCGAAGCGGGCGTGCCCGGCCAGGGTGATCAGGCACACCAGGTTGACATAGCGCCAGCCGTCGCGATGCGGGGTGATGCCGCCGGCGCCGGCGCGATAGCGCTGGAGCATGAGATCGTCGAGCGCCAGAGGGCTCGCGAAGGGATAGGCCGGAAGGCGCCGCGCCGCGGCCTCGACGAGGGCGCTCAGCGCCCCGGCCAAGCGGTCGAAGGCATCGCCGGGGACGAAGGCGTCCGAGACCGCCATGTCCTGATAGACCACCCGATCGCCGCCGCCGACGACCGGGCGCGCCGGGCGGAAGGGCATCGCCGCGGCCGCCGCCACGAGATGCCGGCGGCAGGCGTCGGTCAAGAGTGGCAGCGAGACCGCGCCCTCGCGCCCGAGGCGGTCGAACACCGATTCCTCCAGGCGTTCACGGACGAAGGGCCGGGCATCGACGATCATGGGAAGGCGCCCCGCGGGCCGACGATCGGGGCCACCATAGCGCACAAGGCCGGGCCGCCAAGGCCTGGCCGGGATCGAACCTATCTTTGTCCCTCAGCCCCGACCGCCACCGCCACCGAGGTTGTCAGGCGCACCCCTTCGCAGCCGGCAACCCCCCTGCGGCGGATCGCGGTGCGATCGGCTCGGGCCTTGGTCATCGCCGACCGTGCAGCCTGAGAAGACCGTCGAGGATCGGCGCGGCGGCGGGCGGCGCCTGGCTACCGTGCTCGGGGCAGGCGCACGCGCTCGTCGCAGGTCCGAGCCTAGTCGTTCGCCCCGCCGAGCGGTGATGGCGGCGCCCGCTCGGGGTCGTTGACGGCGCACAGGCGCTGGACCACGGCGCGGCGCTCCCAATCGTTGGATTCATAGGCGAGGATGCGCAAGCGCCCCCAGACGCGGGCGATCAGCTCGCCTTCCTCCAAGAGATGGGCCGGGTTGCGCGGGCGGCCAAAACGCTCGTTGCCGCGGGCGAAGGTCTCGTAGATCAGGAGCCCGCCGGGCGCGAGCGCCGCGATCAGGTGGGGAAAGAGCGGCCGGTGGAGATAGTTGGTCACCACCACGGCGCCGAAGGTTCGCCCGGCGAACGGCCAGGGCGCGGCCTCGAGATCGGCCGCGATCGCCTCGAGCCCCGGCGTGCCCGGCGGCGGCTCGAGCTCGGAGAGGTCGCGATCGACCGCGGTGACCGGGTGGCCGCGGGCGAGCAACAGGCGGGCGTGACGGCCCGAGCCGCAGGCGACGTCGAGCACCGGCGCCTCGGGCGCGATGTGGGCGGCGAAGCGGACCACCCAGCGCGATGGCGCGGCGGCGCGCGGCGGCCGGTGGCCGAGGCACGCGCCGTCTTGCGATTCTGTCGTCGCCATGGTGGAAGGGGTACAACCGAACCGTCGATCGAGGAAGCGCCGATTGCCGGCGACCGGTACGCTGACCTCTCGGCCGACCCACTACGGGGGAGCGTTTGCATGACCGCGGCGAAGAAGCGGGTGGTGGTGATCGGCGCCGGGATCGTCGGCGCCTCGATCGCCTATCACCTGGCGCGCGGCGGCGCCGCGGTCACCGTGGTCGAGCGCGCGAGGGCGGCGGGCGCGGCGACGGGCAAATCCTTCGCCTGGCTCAACGCCTCGCTCGGCAACCCGCGACACTATTACGCGCTCCGCCTGCAAAGCCTGCTCGAGTGGCGCCGTCTGGAAGGCGCGCTCG
>Ga0114931_10005663_pt1 | contig 15451 bp, 17 predicted proteins | sample 2SBtaG_FD_89579 | JGI IMG/M metagenome (GOLD analysis project Ga0114931, IMG submission 89579) | Deep subsurface microbial communities from Kolumbo volcano to uncover new lineages of life (NeLLi) - 2SBTROV14_V59a metaG | ecosystem: Environmental > Aquatic > Marine > Volcanic | place: Kolumbo...
AGACAAGGAGGAATACGATGAATGGAGGGTCAGCTTAAAAAAGCTTTTAGAACAATTGCTTGCGCGGTCTAGAGTGGTCTGGTATGGTTTGTAAATTTGGTGCCGAGGAGAGGACTTGAACTTCTCGAAAAACGAGAAAATATAAATACAAAACAATAAGATAGGGAATATTAATTTTTCTGCGTTCCACTCACGTTCCATATTGGCTCTTATCAGCAGCCACCTTATCGGAGCCAGTCTTAGCCTGAATCCCTCAGGAAGGTACAGCCCCCAATTATATGCAAAAATCTTGATTTGTTGTCGATTTACGCATATAAACGGGGAATGGCTTCTCTGGACCACTACCTTGATGAACTGCTTGCCCGCGGCCGTGCCTACTTTTCTCGCGAAGAGGCCTTGGAGGCGCTTGGGCTGAGCGCAGAGGCCTTCATCGCCGCGGCCAGCCGATTGACCAAGAAGCAGCGGTTGGCGTCCCCCCGTCGAGGTTTCTACCTGATCTTACGGCCGGAGGATAGGGTGGCCGGTGCGCCCGACCCAGTGCGCTGGATCGACCCCTTGATGAAATACCTCGATCTCGACTACCGGGTCTCCCTGTTGCGGGCCGCCGCTTTCCATGGGGCCTCGCACCAGGCAGCCATGGTCTTTCAGGTGATCGTTCCCAAACAGCTGCGAGGATTCGACATCGGCCGCCACCGGCTCCAGTTCATTTATCAGGCCCCGGTGGCCTTTGCCAAGACCAACCTTCCCGACTGGCTCGCGCAAATGAAAAGTGAGGCGGGATTCGCGAAGGTGGCCGGCGTGGAGCTGACCCTTCTGGATTGTGCCCGCTATTTCCACAAGGCGGCCGGCATCAACGGCGTAGCTCAGATCGCAAAGGACATCGGCGTCAAGGCCGATCCGCGCAAACTGGCAAAGGCCGCCATGGCTTATGAAAACGCCGCCGTTCGCCGACTCGGATATCTGCTGGATCGCGCAGGACATGCCCGTCAGGCTGAGGCACTGGAACCGTTTGCAAAGAAGGCCAAATCCATGAAGCCACTGGACCCGTCCGTTAAACCGTTGACCGAAGCGTTGGCGCCCCCGAATGAAAAAGAGGGGCACGAAAAGAACACCAAGTGGATGCTCGTGATCAATGAGCCTGTGGAGGTCGACTTTTGATCCCGGCCTCCTACATCCAAGAGTGGAGCAGCAAAGCGCCCTGGCCGGATTCGAGACAGGTCGAGCAGGACCTTATCATCTCGCGCGCCTTATGTGATCTGTTCAATTCACCGGTATTGGCGGGCAAGATCGCCTTTCGTGGCGGCACCGCCATCAATAAACTGCTGTTCCGACAACCACTGCGTTATTCGGAAGACATTGATTTGGTACAAACACAGCCGGAGCCCATCGGCAGCACCATCGATGCCGTGCGTGACGCGCTTGCGTGGTTGGGTGAATTTAATCGACATCAAGCCGGACACTCCATGCACCTGGTGTTCAAGTTTGCGCCCGAAGCTGATCCGGAGACCACCCTCAAAGTAAAGGTCGAGATCAATACCCGAGAACATGAAAGTCTGTATGGCATCAAACAGTATCCTTTTGAGGTTGATAGTCGCTGGCACAAGGCGAAAACCGATATCGCATCTTTCGAGCCGGAGGAATTGTTCGGAACCAAGCTTCGCGCCTTGCTACAGCGGCGTAAGAACCGTGACCTGTTTGACTTACATGAGGGGCTCAGGCAACTCTCGATGGATTCCGACAAGCTTATTGCCTGCTTCGAACATTACCTCGCGTTGGAGGGAACGCCAATCACGCGCGCCAACGCTGAGCAGCGTATGCTGGAGAAACTGCGTCGAAGCCTGACCGATGACATTGCACCGCTGTTACCTGCCGGCATCCGATTTGATGATGACGCCGCCATGGATGCGTTCAATCATGTTTGGCTGGAGTTGATTGTGCGGATCAAAGGTGACCCGTGGAAGTCATCCGAGCAGGTGATCAAGGAACTGCGCAATAACAAGATGCCGAACTTGCTTCGATAAGCTGTTACGTCGGTGATCGACGGAAGTCTTCCGTTCCCTAAATGATAGAGGGGTAGTGACAGTCGCCGTCAACTTTCGTTGTTAATTGGTTCGATCATACGTGGCTCATCCAGACCCGCTCGGTTAACGGCCTTGCCCACGGGATAGGACTCCATTTCATCAGCGGGGAAGGGCTGAAGTAACTGCTGAAGCTCACTGGAATTGGCATTTGTTGGATCAAGCCATCGGTCGTAGTCGTCTGGGGATAGGATCATGGGCATACGGTCATGAATCGGATTGACCAGCTCATTCGCATCCGTGACGATCACCGTACAAGACTCGATCGTCTGATCTTCTCTTTCCCAATGTTCCCATAGGCCGGCGAACGCGAAGGGCTGTCCACCAATCAAGCGAATGTGGTATGGCTGTTTTCCGTGCTTCGTCGGTTTCCATTCATAAAACCCGTCCGCGCAGATCAGGCAACGGCAGTGGCGGAAGGCGGCTCTAAAGGCGGGCTTGGTCGCAACCGTTTCAGCACGTGCATTTATCATCTTGTAACCGATCTTGGGTTCCTTGGCCCAGAACGGAATTAGGCCCCACTTAAGAGTTACCAGCTTGCGCTTACCATCAGCGTCGACGCGACATGCCAACACGTTATCGGATGGTGCGATGTTGAAGCGCGGCGGTGTCTCTATTCCATCCAGCGTGGCGTTGAATATCTGGGCGTAGATTTTGGCAGGCGTGTGATTCGTGTAACGACCGCACATGGCGACATCCGCTATGAGTCAACAGTACAGTGATTGTGGTCCGTTAAGGCGCGGACTCTATTTTTGACTCTTAGTCTCATTCTTGACTATCCCGTTGGATTGGCCAAAGCCCGATATGAATACATGCTGATGTGATTCCTCTGCCTGTTCCACCCAACGTCCATAGTGCCGAATGATCATCTCGGTTGTCTTGTGCCCCATCTGCTGTGCCACAAACAGTGGATTCTCACCACCTGACAGGAGTTGGCTTGCGTAAGTGTGGCGTGTCTGGTACGGATTTCGGTAGCGCACTTTTGCGCGTTTGAGGATGTACTTCCACGGACGTTCCAGATGCTCGTAGTCGATAAACGATCCGCGTTCATTGGGGCGCACAAATACGTATTCGCCGCCGACGAAGCTGTACTGTTTTTGATCTTTCAAGGCATCCAAGGCAGATGGTAGAAGAATGACGTCCCTGACACCAGCCTTGGTCTTCGTCTCTTTGACCTTTCGCTCAACCACCGCGCGCTGAACGCGAACAACAGAATGGCGCCAGTCGACATCACCCCACATCAAGCCAAAGAGTTCGGACGTACGCAGACCGGAGTAGAACGCAAATTGAAGAAGATTCCGGATGCGTGGATCGTACTCAAGCGCGATCTCGAGTACGGATTTAATCTCGTCTTCCGTGAATGGGTCCACCACATAGTCGGTCCGCGCTTGATGGCGGCTTACGAGCTTACTCACCTTGATCTTATCGAGCGGATTCTTGGCGATGATGTCATCGTTCAAGGCCTGGTCCAGCACCGCGCGCAGCGGCGTAAGATCGTTGCGGATGCTCTTTAAGGTGCTTGTTCTATTTCGAATCCACTCACGGATGGGCTGGGGACCGAGATCACGGGCGCGGAAACTGCCGAATTCAGGAATCAAATGGGCCTGGCAGCTTTTCTTGTAGCAACGGTAGGTGCTGTGAGGATGCGTTTTCTTGACATCCTTCAACCAGTTTTCAAGCAACTCCTTTATCGTGATATTGTAAACGGCATGGCCGAAGATTCGAGCCCGTCTTGATTCCGGAAAGTATTCATCGTAGCGGAATGTTTGCCGTTCAATGGCATTCTCGACTTCCGCTTTCAGATTGATGGCGTAGCGTTGATCGCTCTTTTTGTGTGGGTCGAGGCTGGAGAGCGTTTCTTTACACTGTACGCCGCGGTACTGGAATTGTATTTCTATGGATTCTTTGCCGCTCGCGTATGATCTAATCCTCACGCCTTGCGCGAGCTTAATAGACCGTTCTCCACCCATTTTTCCACTGCTTCTGTGTTTATCCATAGACTCTTATTCCGCACCTGGCAGTGAATCCCGTCCACCCAATGCCCCTTCTTGCGACGGGCATGCGCGGCGTTGGGTGTGTCACCGCTCAATTCACAATATTTCGGTAGCTTGACCCATTTCATCTCGAATTCACCGCCTTCATTGTCTGCACCGGTTGTTCTGATCGCCGACCGTTGGGAGCAGGGTGCCCTACAAGGGAATGCTCACGGCGTCATCAGTGTCGATGTGCAAACATTAGCACCAGGCTAATCATTCTGACAAAAGAGAATGTTTAGCAGGGCGATAAATTCATTAGGTCTCCTCTCAGTTGTTGTCCATACGGACCATTCACACCGTCTCACTCTTGAAAACCACGACACCCACAATGGTCGCAGACGTATCGAGCTCAATAATGCGGTTCGGCCAGTCCGGATTCAGTGCCTTCAGGTATTGTCGTTTCCCTTCGACAATCAGTTGTTTGAAGGTGGCCTCGTTGGAGTCATCAAGCCGCACCACAACGTATTTTCCATGTGTCGCTGCGACATCGGGATCAACGAAAATCAGGTCCCCCTCATGGAACTTTGGCTCCATGCTGGAGCCGCGCACGCGCAACACGAAGGATTCCGGGCTGCATATCACCGGGCAGGGCAGCAATTCAGTGCCGTACGGCGGGACGAAACCCTCGGAGATTTCCGACCATTCTCCCGCCTGTACCCAGGAGAGCAGGGGCCGCACGCTGCGGATATCGGGCCCTGCATCGGCGTTCGGCTCTTGGATCACGGCCGTATCATGGACCTCGTCCATCCAGCCCAACGGTTTTCTCATGCCGCGCTCCAGCTTTTCCGCCAAGTCATCGCCCATGCCCCGGGGTGTGCCTTTCTTGGTCGGCATTTGATTGCGGACCTGGCTCAGATAGGAACTATTGGTGCCGGCGATGCGGGCAAGCTTGGCCGCGGATCCGGCCTCGGCGATGAGCAGCTCGAGGTTCTGGAGCCTGACCTTTTCTGGTTTTCGCTTCATGCGAAATAGTATAGCACCAGTTTACTAAAATATTTAGCACTAAGATAAACACGTGTTGCTTGTCGGACAATTAGCTCAATGCTAATGTTTCTCCGCATGGAGCTAAAAGACTTTCTAAGGGCGGCAACCAAGCGGGAACGTGCCGAGATTGCCGAAGTTTGCAACGATTCCGTCTCGTATCTCTACCAGCTGGCGGGGCGGCACCGCTATGCCAGCGCCCTGCTGGCGGCCCGGATCGAGCAAATCACGCGGCGGGTGGCCAGGAGATCCGATGGTCGGCTCAAGGTGGTGCCGCGAGAAAGCTTGGTCAGGTACCCGGAGATTTTTGCCGGTGTGCGTGAGGAATCAGATACTGAGTATGGCGGATCGGCATGAGTAAACGCGCCGCCAACAAGACAACATCCCCGGCGAAGTCCTCGCTCCCATCGGCAACCGAGATACCGCCGGATGGGCCGACCCCAATGCGCCTGGAAGTCACGCGCATCAAGGCTTACGACCGCAATCCGCGTCGCACTGAGAACCCGGAATATGACCGCATTAAGGCCTCCATCCGTGCCGATGGCATGGATCAGCCCTTGGTCGTTACCTGTAAACCCGGTGAAACCGACTACGTTGTTGGCGCCGGGGGCAACACGCGGTTGCACATCCTACAGGCGTTGTACGGGGAAACGGGCGAGGAGCGATTCCAATGGGTCGACTGCCTGTTCAAACCGTGGAACCACGAATCGGATGTGCTCCTGGCACACTTGCGGGAAAACGATCTGCGCGGTGGCTTGAGTTTCATCGACAAGGCCCAGGCCGTCTTCGAGGCCAAGGAACTTCTGGAAGCGGAGAGAGGCATCGATAGCCTTTCACAGCGCCGACTCGAAACGATACTCCGAGACCGCGGCTACAGCTTGAGTCACGGGCTGATCTCTCAGATGGGTTATGCGGTTCACACCTTGCTCCCGGTGATTCCCCAAGCGCTGAAGTCGGGTCTTGGCCGACCACAGGTGGAGCGGATTCGCGCGCTGGACAGAGTGGCGCGCGCCCTCTGGAAAAAGCGCAAGCTGGGTGATGACGAATCCTTCGACGCGGTGTTCGCGGCGTTGTGTGAACGATACGACGGTCCCGAGTGGGATCTCGAACTGCTGCGCAATGCCATTGAGATCGAGATTGCAGAAGAACTCGAGGTGAGCATCCAGGCCATTCGCGTCGAACTGGACGCGCAGCTTTTAGGGCGCGAGATCGAAATTCCAATCCTCGAGAACGACCACGATGCGGATACACCAGAGGATAGAGACGCCTCTCAAAATGTTTCTTTGGTGAAAGGAAAACATGTCGCCGATGTGCAGATTCCTGGTGATCCACGCGGTCGTAACGCGGACGCGGTCTCCGAGGGTGAAGCATCTCCACCGCAACGACCGTCGCTTGTAGTCGCGCCCGATGAAACGGAGGAAGAGTCAGAGGCGGATTCCATCGAGAGTGCGATCACGCTCAGCCAACCCAGTGCCACGGACCTCAAATCTTTGCGTGCCCGGGCCTGGACGCTGGCCGCGCGTCTCGCGCAACGCAACGGTATCGGCGGCCTGGTCGCACCGCTGTCCGGCAAGGGACTCGGGTTCATCCTCCGTGACGTACCGGATTCGTCCTTGGCCGATCAGTTGGACGCCGACACGCTCGGCCAGGTCTCCATGTTGTGGTGGCATCTGGCAGCTTGTGCGGAGATGACCGTGGCGCCACTGGATGCCGTCATCGCCACTTTGTCCGACGACTCGATGCTGCGTCAGGCGCTCGTGAACCAGGATACTGGCTTGCTCTTCAACAGCGTCTGGACGCTGGACCCGGGGCATACCGGCTATCGGCTGTGGCGTCAGATCGGCGACCAGGATTGGCAGGATCTGCTCAACCTGATGGATACCTACCGTCGCATTCACCGTGCGGCGGAGGCCTCGCAGATTAGGCTCTGGGGGTAGGGGTGATGGAGGGCACGAAAGAATCCGATTTGATCACGGCCGTGCTGATGTACGCGATCCGTTGCCTGGCCGAAGGGGATCAAGCGGCGCTGCGCAACATGAATTTCGGCCCGCGCGAGATCGAGGCGTTGCGCGAGATGAACCTGGCCGATCTCTATCGTGTCGAATCCTTGCGCGCCCATTGTCTGGATATCGTTCTCAATAGGGACGTGTACTGGCCCATGATCGAGCATCTGCGCCGGCAACGCGAATCCGAGGAACTGCAACAAGTGCTCATCGCCGCCGACGCACCGTTGGAGATGATGCAAACGCTCTTCGGCTTGGGCTCCCGCGAATATACACGTTTGCGCCGGATGCTCACCGTCGATCCCTCGGTCGGCCGGCCGGCGGAACCCGACGAAGCGAGCACGCACAAGCTCTGGAACGCCTGGGTCCAACGGGCTGATCGCGAAGACGACGGTCCGCTCGCGCCGAGTGAGTATCTTACTATTCATCGCGAAACCGGCATCGCGATGCGGGCCATCTGGAACTTGACGCAACGCTGGAATCAATACGGTGATCTGACAGGCCGAAGCAGTCACGATTCTGCGGAGCGAGCGTGTTCGGATGGGTGAGGGTTCTCGCGGACTCCGACCCGAGACCCACGCACTGGATGCATTGATACAGGCGACCATCGAGCGTGCACAACAGGATTCGGGTAGCACGCACACCGATACCATGCTGTTCATGGGGAACCGGCATCAGGCCTTCCCCACGTTGGTGGTGCAAGACCCCGTGCTAGAACCCGTGGACAAGCTGGTGTGGATGGTCATCATGCTGCAGGCCCAGGAGACCGGCGGTAGCACCGCGTTCCCCAGTTACGAGTATCTCGCCAAGAAAACCAACGTCTCCTCCACATCGACCATCTACCGGGCCATAGCCATTCTGCGCGCCACCCGTTGGCTGACATTGTGCGCGCGGCTGCGCGAGGCGAGCGGCCGCTTCCGCGGCAACGTTTATGCACTGCACGATGAACCCCTGCCGTTGCCGGATGCTCTGCACCTGGACCCTGACTATATGAAGTTCTTGCAGCAGTCGCTCGGGCATCATCACGCGCGCGTGCGCCGGGTCGCCAAGGGGGTGTTGGATACCATCGACGAGGACATCCAGGAGGGTATTGATATCTGCGCCCAAGGCCACCCGCTTGAACGTCGCATGCAGGCGGCGGAGGCGATCCGGCAAGATTCACCGCGGCGCTATTTTGCCTTCAGCGAAAAGGTGATGACGCAACTGCGCAACGTGGTCAGTGAAGACGGGGCGGATCACCGGGACCAAAATTCAAAGGCGGATGAGACAGGGCTCCAAATTTCGAGCCCACAAAATTCAAAGTCGAGTAGTTGTAGTAGTTATATAAATAAAACTACAACTACAAAAACCACTGACGAGACCAAAATTTCAGGGCCCTTGGATGGGGAGCCGGCTTTGATTTATCCCAAACGCCTCTCCGAAAACCAGCGCGAACTGGCAGATCGTTACTTGAAATCCGTACCCGTAGCTGTACGCCAGTCTATTCTCGATGAGTTGGAAGGCCGGTTTCGTTCGGAACAGAAGGGCATGAAGCCGGTGTACGACGAAATGCGGTTCCTGCACTTCTTGTGTCGGGCCGCGAATAAGGGTGAGTTCGTGCCCAATCTCGGGATCAAGGTGCGTGACCAACGTAGTGAACAGGAGAAGGCGCGATTGAGGTATCTGAGGCAACAAGAAGAAAGTGTGGCAGAAGCAAAACGACGAGATAGTTCAATCGTATCAGGTCAAAGACAACTCGCCGAGCTACGCAAGTCGCTCAACCTGCCGGCACGTCCAAAGACCGACGACGGGTCGAGCTGACTGATAACGGGAATGTAGTGGTCACAGTGTAACCGTTATCTGTACTACACAGCCTGGATCACTTTTGTCGGGATTGATCCCCATATCCTCGCCAAGGTGAGCGCAAATAACTAAAAAGCGGGACGAGCGCGATGGTGGCAGGGGCACGCTCGTCCCGTGCTATTTCGTTCAGGCGGGTTTCGGTGACAGTGTACCGCCATGATGCTGCGTGCGCTGTTCGGTTTTATGAACCATGGTGTAGGCATAGTCGACCCCCATGCCGTAGGCACCACTGTGTTCCTGCACAATGGCAATCGTCTCGTTGTACGTATCTTTGCGCGCCCAATCGCTTTGCCATTCAAGAAGTACCTGCTGCCATGTCACAGGCACCACGCCTACCTGTACCATACGTTGCATGGCGTATTCGTGCGCCTCGGTGGTGGTGCCTCCGGAGGCGTCCGCAACCATGTAGATTTCATAGTTGCCTTCCAGCATCGCGGACAGCGCGAAGGTGCAGTTGCAGACTTCGGTCCAGAGCCCCGATACCACGATCTTGTTTCGCCCGTTCTTCTTCAGGGCGCCACGGACCTTTAGGTCGTCCCAGGAGTTCATGGATGTGCGCTCCAGCAAGGGCGTCTCCGGGAACACCGCCAGCAGCTCCGGATAGGTGTGTCCAGAGAAACTCCCTGTTTCCACTGTCGTGATCGTCGTCGGGACGCTGAACGCTTTGGCGGCTTTCGCCAAGGCAACAACATTGTTCTTCAGCGTTTGCCGGTCTATGCTCTGCACGCCGAACGCCATCTGCGGCTGATGATCGATAAAAATGAGCTGACTGTTTTCAGGGGTTAGTATTTCGAGTTTTGGGTTAGCCATCGTTCTTCTCCTTTCTGCCAATTGATGAATCAGGGTGCTAGCCAATCGTCAATACCATATCCGTTCCGACAAACCCTACGGTCATCGCAACGACTAGTAACGCACCGACGAGCTTTGGTGGTGCAGGGAGTGGAATATCAATCCAGCGACAACTGGCCCCGATACCAAGACCGAGAAGTATCCCTAGTATTGACGCCATCATGCTTCCTTCTCCATATCGGATGTGCAGGATCCTGTCGGACCGCCGCAGTGCTTGCTGTGCATCGCAGGCCTGCTCATGCACTGGTCGGCCAAGAGGTAACCGATTGTCATCGCCAGTACCAGTAGAGCGCCGACGATCGCCGGCGGCGCCGGAACCGGAATGTCGGCAATGCGGCAGCCAACCCCGATTAACAGCGCTAAAATAAGCCCCAATGCGATTTTCATGACTTGTTCTCCTTGCGATCCGGTGTCACGTAATGCTTGATCTCTGGTTTGCTTCCTGGAACCAGAAAACCGCGTAGGCGGTCCTGCAACACCCGATCCGCATTTGTCACGCGCTCATGCTGACGCAGATGCTCCAGCCACGACTCGACCATGAAATACTCGACGAAGCGGTTGGGTGTTTCTGTGTCTTCTATGACGCCCCAGACGAATGCACCGTCACGTTTGCGGCGTTTCCCAAGATCACGAACAAAGGTCAAAAAAGAGCCTCTTTCCGCTTCATTGACCTCATAACCAATGGTCACCATCACAGGCCCTTTGTCAGGTGTTACGCCCTCGTGCGTCACTGGACTCGGCCAATGCATCGAAGGCGTCAGATCGATCTCATCGATCGCTCCGATCTTCCAGCGCCAGGTCAGTCCAATCGCCAGCACCGCGCCCACGGCCGCGACGACCAGAGCTGTCGCGATAGTCGTGTGCTGCGCCACGTTGCCCCACATGAGGCTCCCGAGCGCCATCGAACCCATGAAGGTCGCCATGAAAACTGCCAAGCCTCGCGAGCGCACCCAGTTCGGCAATGCAAGTTGCGCCGCGACTTGCAGAGACGAGAGCACCGCGATCCAGGCCATGCCACTCAAGATCATGGCAACCACCAGCGCCGGTAGATTTGTCAGGAAAGCGAGCGCGAGCATGGCAACCGCGTAAAGCACGGTGGCGCCAGCGACAAGAAAATCTTTCGTGATTTTTTTGCGCAGCCGCGGCAGCACCAGAGCCCCGAGGACTGCCCCAGCGCCGATCGCCGCCACCAGGATACCGAAGGTCTACGGTCCCCCGCCGACCAGGTCTTTCGCGATCAACGGCAGCAATGCCCACGGCGCGCTCGCAAACAGGAAAAACCCGGTTCCACGGATAACCGCGCCCTGCAAAGGGCCGTGGTGCCGCGCGAACCGGAATCCTGTACGCAGCGCGGAGAAAAACCGTTCCGCCGGCAATGTCATTTCCACAGTCTCGCGCTTCCAAACGAACAGCACCGCCATCACACCGAGAAATGACAGGGCGTTCAGCGCGAACACCGCACACGCGCCTGCGCCTGACACGATGACGCCGGCGATGGCAGGCCCAATGGCGCGCGCGACATTCATGCCCATGCTGTTGAGCGCGATCGCGCTTTGCAGTTCCGAGCGAGGCACGATCTCCGGCGTGACCGCAGCCCAGGCGGGCATCATCATCGCTGCGCCGATCCCCATCGCGAAGGTCAATGCCACGAGCATCCAGGCCGTCATTGCTCCCACGATTGTCAGTACCGCAAGCATCGCCGCGACGCTCGCCAGCCACACTTGGATGACCAGCAGATACCGCCGTCGATCGATGATGTCGGCGAGCGCCCCGGCCGGTAACGCAAGAAACATGATTGGCAGCGTCGTCGCCGTCTGCACAAGCGCCACCATGACCGGCGCTGGCGAAAGCGATGTCATCAGCCAGCCGGCGCCGATATCGTGCATCCAGGTTCCGATGTTGGACGCGATTGTTGCAAGCCACAGCGCACGAAAAAGCGGAATTTTCAAGGGATTCCAGGCCGACGCATCCTTGGCGTCCGCTGTCATTTCGTTTTTGGCTGATGACTGAACCACCTCGATGTTCTCCCACTGCTGCTGATCAGAAGGCAAAGCAGCTACAACCGCGCGCGCCCCAAAACCCGTCCGCGGGACCCGACACCCAGGACGCATGGCTATGGTTGTGCTCGACACAGCGGTGCTGATGCGGGACGTGTGGCACTGCCAACGCGGCCTCACGATGAAAATGCCCGCCGAAACTACGCACCGGCGACCAGTCGGGACTCGCTGGCGGCAGGGGGGGAGCAAGGTCATTGAACCCGCCGTCGCCGTGGACGATTTCGCCGCCCACCATCGTCAGGACCGAGTACAGGTTCTTGATCTCCTCGTCAGGGATCGAGAAATAATCGGCCGACAGCACGGCCAGATCGGCATACTCGCCGACCCGTATCGCGCCTTTCCGGTCATCCTCACCAGAGAACCAAGCACTGCCCTTGGTCCACAATTCGAGCGCCTTGGTTCGGTCGAGCCGATTGTTCTACGGGTATAGCTCGAGCCCGCCGCGCGTCCGCCCGGTAGTGAGCCAATACAACGACACCCAAGGATTGAAACTTGCCACCCGGGTCGCGTCCGTCCCGGCCCCGACAGGAACCCCGGCTTGAAGCATCAGCGCCACGGGCGGTGTGATCCGTGCCTCGTCGGCACCATAACGCTCGACAAAATACTCACCCTGGAACGCCATCCGGTGTTGAATTGCGATCCCGCCGCCAAGCGCTTTGATCCGGTCGATGTTGCGCGGGATGATCGTTTCCGCATGATCGATGATAAAACGCAGCCCGTCGAACGGCACATCCTTGTCGACCTTCTCGAATACGTTGAGAAACCGTGTGATCGACTCGTCATAGGTGGCATGAATACGGAATGGCCAGCGGTTTTCGACGAGCAGCCGCGTGATCCGCGCAAGCTCGCCTTCCATCCCCGTATTGAGATCGGGGCGAGGTTGCAGGAAATTCTCGAAATCGGCCGCCGACCAGGTGAGGTTTTCGCCGGCGCCGTTCATCCGCAACATCCCGTCGCCCGCGCCCGGTTCCACGATGCCGGTAAATCGCTTGTAATCCTCGAACTCCGAGCCTGGATTCTGCGCAAACAGGTTGTAGGCGATGAGCAGCGTCATCTCTCCGCGCTTGTGCAACTCCTGAATGACTTTGTAATCGTCCGGGTAGTTTTGTCCACCACCGCCGGCGTCGATCGCGCTTGTAATACCAAGGCGGTTCAGCTCCCGCTGAAAATGCCGCGACGAATTAAGCTGATCCTCGAAGGGCAACACCGGGCCTTTTGCCAGCGTGGAATACAGAATCAATGCGTTCGGTTGCGCCACGAGCATTCCGGTCGGGTTGCCGGAACGATCCCTTCTAATGACGCCGCCCGGTGGGTCTGGCGAGTCTTTCGTTATCCCGACTGCGCGTAGCGCCGCCGCATTTAGCAGCGCGCGATCGTACAAATGCAGAATGAATACCGGCGTGTCCGGTGCCGCGGCATTGATCTCCGACAATGTCGGCATGCGCCGTTCTGCGAACTGGAACTCAGACCAACCACCTATCACGCGCACCCATTGCGGTGCGGGTGTCCGGTCGACCTGTGCCTTCAGCATACGCAATGCATCGGCAAGCGAGGGCACGCCATCCCAGCGCAGTTCCATGTTGAAGTGCAGACCGCCGCGAATCACGTGGGTGTGTGAATCGTTAAGACCGGGGATAACCGCGTGTTTCTTCAGATCGATAATGCGAGTGTCAGGTTTGCGAAGGCGCATGATCTTGTCATCTGCGCCGACGGCGGTGAAGCGTCCGCCGCTTATCGCTACCGCAGTCGCCGCGGGTCTGGCCGGGTCGAGTGTCGTGATCCGACCGTTCATCAGTATGGTGTGGGTCATCCCGGTTCCTTGTCGTTGTGTGGCTACGTGGCGCGACTCACCAGCCTTGTCGCCGCCACACAACCGGCTGCGGCAGCTTGCATATAGCTGTGCAGCCCGATTGGCGTGGTGTGCTTGAGGTACTACTCATGTATTTGCCGTGCTGCCTTCACCAATGTCAAACAGCAACACCTCGGCGAGCGGTGAACCGGTAAGGCGCAGCGTGCCCGGCTCTGCAACGGACACCCCGTCGCCGGCATGCAAAGACTGTTCGTTGAATGTGACTGCGCCACGCGCGACGTGCAGCCAGGCTAGGCGGCCATCGGCCACTTCATAGGTTACCGAGTGGTTGTCGGTCAGCACAGTGGCGTACAGATCGACGTCCTGGTGAATCGTGACTGAACCATCCCGACCGTCACGGGAACCGATCAGTCTCAAGCGTCCGAGTTTTTCCTCATCTGCAAACGAGGTCTGCGCGTACCCGGGGTCTAGACCATTCCGCTCGGGCAGAATCCAGATTTGCAGAAAATGTACGAGTTCGCTGTCAGAGTGATTGAACTCGCTGTGTGTTACGCCTCGGCCAGCACTCATGCGTTGTATGTCGCTACGCCGGATGATGGATGTATTACCCATGCTGTCCTTGTGTTCCAGGGCCCCATCCAGAATGTAGCTGATAATCTCCATATTCTGATGTGAATGCTTAGGGAAGCCGCCACCAGCAATAACCCGGTCATCGTTAATTACCCGCAATGCGGAAAATCCCATATGCGACGGATCATAATAATCTGCAAACGAGAACGTGTGATGGCTATCCAACCAATCAAGCTCTGTACGCCCTCGATCCTGAGCTTTCCGAATTCGAACACCGGCAACTCCTGTTTAATCGATTGTGTTAAAAAATTAGTCATACACGGAAGATAGATAAATATTCCTTCCGAATTCTAAAGAATCGTTTAACAGCTAAATGTCAGTCGCATTGTTCCGCCAAAGATGCGTCTTTAATGGCGCGCGGCGTAAATGCCCAAGTGAAAACGAGTAAGCGCGAGGGTGACATAAGCAGCAGAAAATAATAACTATCAGAAATGATAGGTGGGGACGGATGATGTGGAGTATTGGGGCAGGATGAGACCGAGAAGGACTGCTTTTGCTACCGCTTGGCTGCGATTGGTGACATGCAGCTTTTTAACAGCATTCTTAAGATGAAATACCACAGTTGCCTCGGAAATAGTCAAGATAGTAGCGATCTCTTGGGCCGTCTTCCCTTCCGCCGTCCATAAGAGGCAATCTTTCTCGCGTTCTGTGAGCTGGATACTTTCGGTATTTACGCCGGAGGATCTTGTCAGGATTCGAATGCGTTCGTGAATATAGGGCTGCAGGGAGTTAATGCACAGTGTTATGTACTTGGCGGTAAAAGTATCGGGGGCCAAGTGGTGATCTACTGCCATGCTGATGAGCCCGCTTTCTCCATCGAACCGAGGCATCCCAACGCTGATACCATCGTACAATCCAAAGTCGCGTGCTTCTGACGCAAAAGCGCGGACGGCAAAATCATTCTGCTCTTTGAAACCGTTCCAGGAATAGGGCGCCTGCGAGGTAAAACAGTGCCGTGCGACGGGGTCGATATTGACATATCCGCACTCGGCATAGCGCTCCATCCACTTTTCAGGATAATCGCTCACAATCAGGTTGGCGCTGCGGGTGAAGCTATTGGGAATCTTGATGGCATATAAAATGTGATTACAATCGAGCCGCTCGCGGATATCCACGAGAGCTGTTTTTATATCCTCCAGCGCGTTGCTTCCCTGGATGTTCTCAA
>Ga0114931_10005664_pt1 | contig 15450 bp, 19 predicted proteins | sample 2SBtaG_FD_89579 | JGI IMG/M metagenome (GOLD analysis project Ga0114931, IMG submission 89579) | Deep subsurface microbial communities from Kolumbo volcano to uncover new lineages of life (NeLLi) - 2SBTROV14_V59a metaG | ecosystem: Environmental > Aquatic > Marine > Volcanic | place: Kolumbo...
ATTCAGATAGTAAATTATTTTGACCTGATAAGGTTAATTTTTGGAATATCTCTTTTACTTCTCTTTGTGTTATCATATCGCAAATATACATATATTAGCTGATATAACTAGAACTTAACTGTTACTCTTTTAACTCTAACTTCTTATGCGCAAGAGATAAAAGTTAAAGATGTGAAATACAAATTTAATAGTGGTGAAAAATTTGCCCTCCAAGTTAATATCCATTCTGACGACATTAAAGATGTAATGAAAGCGTTTAAAAAAGAAGCAGAAAAAGATGCTGGAACTATTGTAGAGAAAAAAGGAGAACTATTTTTAGATAACACTATTATTAAATCAATTAGCGAAAGTAAAATTGATGTTTACGCCAAAGTAAAAAAAGAAAAAGACGGCACTTCAAAATTGATTGCTTCATTTGAAGTGAACAATGAATACATTATTCCCAAAAGCAAGGAATATAAAAATGCCGAAAAGTTTATGAAGAAATTAGCCAAAGAAATTTCTATTATCGTGCTTGAAAAAGAATTGAAAAAAGAAGAAAAAAAGCTAGATAACATTAAGGATAAAGTCCAAAGTAAAAAAGACAAGATTAAAAATCTAGAAGATGACATCAAGAAGAAAGAAGGGAATATTGAAGATGATAAAAAAGAATTAAAAGACATATCGGCTAAAGAAAAGGATGTGGTAAAGGACATCAATAACGGAAAAGGGAAATTAGATAAGTTAGCCAAGGAAAAAGAAAAGTTGGATAAAAAGCATGAGAAATTAACTGGACGAATTTCAAATAATCAAAAAGACATTAAAGACAATCACAAAAAGATAGAAAAAAACAAAAAAGACATTGAAGATTTAGAAGATAAAAAAAGTAAACAAGAAAAAGTGGTACAGCAGGCACAGCAAAAACTTAGTGCCGTCAAATAAAAGGTTAACACTTATTTTAAAAGTACCTCAGCTATAATTAAATCTTCTTCTGTAGTAACTTTAATGTTTTCCTTATTCCCTTCTACTAAGTGAATAATTTTTCCCAATTTTTCAACAACAGAAGCATCATCAGTAAATGTTGAATCAAATTCTTGTTGGTAAGCTTTCTTTAATAAATCCGATTGAAAACATTGTGGGGTTTGCACACTTTTATAACAACTCCGAGGAACGGCCTTATTACTTCCCTCTTGTTTATTTAGAAATCGTAAAGAATCTACCACGTCAATTACAGGTATTGCGTTCCCTTCGGCTGTTGCTTTTTCAAAACAAGTTCGAATTGTTTTTTCACTTACCAATGGTCGAACACCGTCATGAACCGCAATAATTCCTTTTTCGTCAATCTGAGTTAAGGCGTTTTTTACAGAATGAAAACGTGTTTCCCCTCCCTCTACAATTTGATGTGCAATAGTAAATGAATGCTCTTTACACAAAACTTCCCAATAATCCATTTGATTATTGGGAAGTGCTAGTATAATCTGAATGTCTGGAAAAGTAGATTTAAACTTTTCAATAGTATGCATTAAAATAGGCTTGCCTTTTAGTTGAAGAAATTGCTTAGGGACTTTAGCCCCCATCCTTTCTCCTTTTCCTCCGGCAACTATTATTGCATACTTATGCATTAGGTGTTAATTCTTCCGTACTAAAAAATTCATCGGCACTTGCTGTAAAAGAATTTCCATCAGGTTCCGCTTCAGTAGTATTACTTTCTACTACATTACCATTAGCTTCGGTTTTGTTATCAGCATGCTTCGAATAATTGGCATCTTTTGGTCTACCAATTGAACGAATGTATGCATTTAACATTCTATGAATCTTTTCTACAAACTCAAGCAATTCATCTGCTTCATCATTAGGTACTAATTCTCTCTCTTTCGTTTTCAATAACCATCCTTTAGTTTTTAACAAATATCCTCTTGATATATAGCAATAGTGCTTTTTGTCTTTAAAATTATACCTTCCATATCCAGAAGCTATATTTCCTGATATTGCATCAGCAGATTGCACGAAAGATTTTCCTATCGTATCCTTATTAAATCCTTCCCATTGATTAACGATATTCCATATCTTTTGTTCAAAGTCTAAACATTCTTGATATAGTTTTAGGTCTTCTAGTCTCATTTAATTAAATTTTGTTGTATGAATATTTCCTTTTTCTTATTTCTTATATTATCAACATCGCATCACCATAAGTGTAAAAACGATATTTTTCTTTTATTGCTTCTTGATAAGCCCTCATGATTAAATCATACCCTCCAAAAGCAGCTGTCATCATTAGCAAAGTAGATTCTGGAGTATGGAAATTAGTAATCATACAATTAGCAATGCTAAAATCATACGGAGGGAAAATAAACTTATTCGTCCACCCATCAAATGGTTTTAATAAACCTTCAGTAGATACGGGGGTTTCCATAGCTCTCATTGATGTGGTTCCAACAGCACATATTCTTTTATTATTTCTTTTACCTTCATTAACTACACTAACACAATCTTCATTTATATGAAACTCTTCTGAATCCATTTTGTGTTTAGTTAAATCTTCAACATCAACAGATCTAAATGTTCCTAATCCGATATGCAAAGTAACGTGAGCAAAATTAACTCCCTTAATCTCTAATCGCTTTAACAAATGTTTACTAAAATGTAATCCTGCAGTTGGAGCTGCTACAGCTCCTTCATTTTTTGCATAAACCGTTTGATATCTTTCAGCATCTTCAGGTTCAACTTCTCTTTTAATATACTTTGGAATTGGAGTTTCTCCTAACTTTTCAATAATTTCTTTAAACTCTTCATAAGAACCGTCAAATAAAAAACGTAGCGTTCTTCCTCTTGATGTAGTATTATCTATTACCTCAGCCACTAAATCATCGTCTCCAAAATACAATTTGTTTCCAATTCTTATTTTTCGAGCTGGATCAACCAATACATCCCATAAGAAACTTTCTCTATTCAACTCTCTCAACAAAAACACCTCTATTCTTGCTCCTGTCTTTTCTTTATTTCCATACATTCGTGCTGGAAATACTTTCGTATCATTCATCACCATCACATCACCATCATCAAAATATTCTAAGACATCTTTAAATAAACGATGTTCAATCTCACCAGTATCTTTGTGCAACACCATTAGCCTAGATTCATCTCTCTCTTTTGCAGGGTGTTCTGCAAGTAATTCTTCTGGTAAATCAAACTTAAACTTAGATAATTTCATGTGTCTTGGTTTTCTTGAAAATAAGGCTGCAAATGTAACAATATATAACCAAAAATCAAGTGCTTTTTCGTTTTAGAAATAATGCATTTACATTCCTATTTTGGAAAGAAAATGAGTTGCCCTATTTTGATTTTCCGTTTTTGTTGGCTTTTTTGATATACAACTCCAATGCCTTAGTCATAGAAGGAGATTCTGGTTTTGGTGCAGCAATATTAATGTCTAACCCTGCTTCTTCCGCAGCTTTTGCTGTTGTTGGACCAAATACCGCAATTCGTGTATTGTTTTGCTTAAAATCAGGAAAATTTTGGTATAATGATTTAATTCCGGAAGGACTAAAAAATACTAAAACATCATAATTGACATCTTTTAAATCTGACAAATCACTACAAACTGTTTTGTATAATGTCACACTTTTAAAATCAATGTTATTTTCTTCCAATAAATTCGGAATATTTTGCCTTAAAATATCAGAACATGGTAACAAAAACTTATTGTCTTTGTGTTTCTTCAATACTGTTATTAAATCAGCAAAAGTTTGTTGTCCATAAAATATTTTTCGTTTTCTATAAACAATGTATTTCTGTAGGTAAAAAGCTGTAGACTCCGAAATACAAAAATATTTCATGTCATCAGGTATTTGAATACGTGCTTCTTCTGCAGCTCTAAAATAATGGTCAACAGCATTTCTACTCGTGAAGATTACAGCAGAAAAATCTAAAAAATTAATGCGTTGTTGACGAATTTCTTTTCCAGAAACGCCTTCTACATGTATAAATGGACGGAAATCAATTTTAACTTTGCAATCATCAGATAAATCAAAATAAGGTGACTTTTCTGTAACTGGTTTTGGTTGTGATACTAAAACACTTTTTACTTTCAACATCTTCCTCTTGTTTAATATTTTAGTCGAACAATCGTTATTTTAAGATGAAAATCTTAATCAAAACGATTAATGGTAAAATTTCAAGGCTGCAAATGTACAAAAATATATAGAAATACGAAACCCCTTTTAAATTGCCTATCACAACCAACCTAACGACCCGAAATATAAAGGTAAATAACAGCACTGGTATAGCTATATAAGAAAGAATTTGAACTTGTTCCATTGTAGTAAAATACAATATACTTAAAGTAGGAAGTAATAAAATACCCAATAAATTATTGAACAAAGTGATTGTGAAAATATAGTCATTTACTAATTGGGGGGTATTAAATACAAATGCCAAAAACTGAGCGAAAGCAAGCTTTAACACAACTATTGAAAGTAAAAAACCTAGTATAATAAAGAAAAACATTCCTGAAGTAACCTGGCTATTACCGTAATTAAGTAATTCCTTTACCTGAAGTATTAATAATGATATTGTAATTAGATAATTAATGGTGAGCAAGACGTTGACACGGTGAAAAAAGACTTTTTCTTCATTACAAATAGCTTGAGCCACTCTATAGTTAAATAAAGACTTATAAGTCTCCTTAAATCTATTCGTACTAAAAGCTTTTGCCAAACCCACTAATGTGATAGTTAAAACTAGTAATAAGGTTTGCCATCCAGCAACAACTATTTCTCTTTGCTGGGGTTCAAACAACTGTTTAACCAAAGGAATTACATCTTCTTTCTGAGTTTGGTAAGTACGGACTGGTATATGCTCACTACCCTTAATTCCATAAACCACAGTATCTCCCTCAAGATTAATAGGCAATGAATCATTTCTTACTCCTACGTGTTGAATTGATGTGTCACTATTTTGATATGAAGATACAGCCATAAAACAATGTAAAAATACATTATTTCAAACATAAAAAAAGCCCTTCACTTGAAGAGCTTATCTATTGATTAAACAAAGGTTTAATCTAATATTTTATCTGTCTTTTTGGTAGAGTAATTAATCTTTAACGCATTAGCTTTCCTTAGCTCTTGCTTCACATCAGTTACAATTCCCATTTTCGTTTTCTGATCTACTTTTAACGACCAAGTAATCATGTTACGTTCTACCTCATCTCTTTCATCTCTTTCCATTTCCACGAACTGAAAAAGATCTTCTTTTGTTTTAAACGCATCGTTTAACTGAATACGAGGTGCTGTACCAAAAGCACTTTGCAATGCTTTAATGGGTTTTCCGATATAAATATAACTCACTAAAGATTTACGTTCCAACTTTGAAACCTCGGTAGCTTTAGGGGTTACGTTAATTACTTTTAAAGATGTTTCTCTCATTACAGTGGTTACCATAAAGAAAAACAGTAACATAAAAACAATATCCGGCAAAGCAGCTGTATTTACTGCTGGCTGTCCTTTTTTTCCTTTTTTTCTAAATTTTGACATTATTCAGCTCCTCCTACTCTTTTAGGTTCTGCCTCTGAAATTCGTTGAGGGTAAACTTTTTTTATTGCTTTCTTCTGCTCTTTTATCGTTTCAGAAGATCCTGCTTGTTTTTCTATCTCATCGTAAGATTTTCCAAACTTCTGATTCGCTAATTCGTTTCTCAACTCTTTATAAGCTGCAATCAATTCATTTTGAACTTTTATGTACATTTCATAAGAAGTTCCATTATCGTTCTGTAGAGATATCACTTGCTTTGAAACTAACATATTTCCAAAAACAGGTACCTCTTCCATTTTAAACTCAGGCATATCAGGATAAGATGCATTCGTCTTATCAGCAACAACAGGGAAACTTGGGTTACTCTTAATAAACTCTTTTGCTTTTTCTCTTAACTCTGTTACCTGAATATAATCTCCTTCTACTAATAATTGATCATTTGCATTTACTAAAATTTCAAAGATGTTTCGTTGTTTTAAAATAATATCTTCTGGAATATCTTCTGGCGGAGGAGGCAATCTTCTAATTAACCCAGTATCCGTATCCATTGTGGTAGTTACCAAGAAGAAAATCAATAGTAAGAAGGCAATATCAGCCATCGAACCTGCATTAATTTCAGATATTTCTCTTTTAGCCATACTGCTTAATTATTTTAACATTTTAGATACTTCAGCATAAATAATTGACCCTATTGCTCCAGCAGCTAATATATAGAAAGCGATTAAACCTGCTTCCGACATTTTTGCTTCTGATGCTGTAGCTAATAGTTTTCCGTCTACATCTAATGTTTCAGTTCCTGAAGCCAATGCATAACCTAAACCAAATACTACCACTAAACCAACTACACCTATCAATGCATTTTTAGCATTAGCCGGGTTTTTAGCCATTGTAATTACAGGAAACACAATAGCACTCACTGCAGCAATTGCCAACAACAAATAACACCAACCTATTAATACTCCTTCAGAAACAACGCTGGCAAAAAACAACACACACAACAAGGCAGAAACACCCAATAATGCTATTAATATGATACTAAATAACTTATTATTATCCATGTTGTTATTATTTATTTGTTAGTTTGTTTTTTACTAATAAATCAATTAATGAAATAGAAGCATTTTCCATATCGTTAACAATACTGTCTACTTTTGCAACAATGTAATTGTAAAAGATTTGAAGAATAATCGCTACAATTAAACCGAAAACAGTAGTTAATAAGGCTACTTTAATACCTGTTGCAACAACTGCAGGAGAAATATCTCCAGCCTCTGCAATCGCATCAAAAGCTCCAATCATACCAATTACTGTTCCCATAAATCCTAACATCGGTGCTAAAGCAATGAACAACGAAATCCAAGAGATTCCTTTTTCTAATAATCCCATTTGAACACCACCGTAAGAAACAACTGATTTTTCAACCATGTCAATCCCTTCATGACTTCTGTCTAACCCTTGATAGAAAATACTAGCAACAGGACCTTTTGTATTTCTACAAACCTCTTTAGCTGCATCAACTCCACCACTATTTAAAGCATCTTCAATGTTCTTCAACAATTTCGTTGAATTAGTAGTAGCCATGTTTAAGTAAATAATTCTTTCGATAACAATTGCTAAACCTAAAATCAAACAAACTAATACAATCCCCATAAATCCAGGACCACCTTCAATAAATTTTTGTTTAATGATTTGTGTAAAAGATGCTTCTTCAGCAGGAGCTTCTTCCATTGCTGTTTCTTCTGCTGGCGCAGCAGCTTCTTCCGCTTCCTCAGCAGCAGCAGCCTCTGCCTCTTCAGCTTCTTCAGCAGCAGCCTCTTCAGCTTCTGCAACTTCTTCAGTAGTTGCATCATCCTGAGCATAAACTGAATTAAATGTTCCGAAACTTAAAAATCCGGCAATTGTAATTAGTGTAAATAACTTTTTCATAATTCTTAAAATTGTTTTTATTCTAACAGTTTTTATTTTAATTTATTGTTTTTCTATTATTAAATAGGTCGCCAAGATACAAAAAAATATAATTAATGATTCACTTTTTTTATTAAGATTACATTAAGTCAATTTTAGCAAATCGATGCCTATATGTTAAACGCTTTTTTAACTTTGGTTACATAGTTTAATTCTTCCCATGGGAACAATTTAACTTTCACTTTCTTCGTTTTTCCTGAACCATCCTTAAATGTTTTTTCTACTGTTTCTGTAGTTCTACCCATGTGCCCATAAGCAGCAGTTTCAGCATAAATCGGTGTTCTTAATTTAAATCTACTTTCAATAGCGTAAGGACGCATATCAAATATCTTCTCCACTTTCTTGGCAATCTGTCCGTCTGTTAATTTTACATTCGAAGTACCATAAGTGTCTACAAAAATCCCCATTGGCTTAGCAACACCAATAGCATAAGCTACCTGCACCAACACCTCATCACACAAACCTGCTGCCACTAAATTTTTAGCAATATGGCGTGTAGCGTATGCCGCAGATCTATCCACCTTACTTGGATCTTTTCCAGAAAATGCTCCACCACCGTGAGCTCCTTTTCCTCCATAAGTATCTACAATTATTTTTCTTCCTGTTAATCCAGTATCACCATGAGGCCCTCCAATTACAAATATCCCTGTTGGATTAACATGGTATTTAATTTTATCAGTAAATAATTTTTGAATACTTTTTGGTAATCTCTTTTTTACTCTAGGAATTAAAATATTAACTACATCTTCTTTAATCTGCTTCAACATTTTTGCTTCTGTATCAAAATCATCATGCTGAGTAGAAAGAACTATTGCCTCAATTCTAATTGGTTTATTGTTGTCATCATATTCGATGGTAACTTGCGATTTAGCATCTGGTCGTAAATACTTAATTTTTTTATTTTCCCTTCTTAAAGCAGCTAACTCAACTAATAACAAGTGAGAAATATCTAATGCCAAGGGCATGAAGTTTTCTGTTTCATTGGTAGCATAACCAAACATCATCCCCTGATCTCCTGCCCCTTGGTCTTCTTTTTTCTTTCTTTCTACTCCTTGATTAATATCTGGAGATTGCTCATGAATAGCAGAAAACACTCCGCATGATTCTCCGTCAAATTTATATTCATGTTTTGTGTACCCAATTTTGTTAATTACATCTCGTGCAATTTGCTGTACATCCAAGTAGGTTTTAGATTTTACTTCTCCTGCTAATACCACTTGACCCGTAGTTACTAAAGTTTCACAAGCTACCTTTGATTCTTTATCGAAAGCCAAAAAGCTATCAATTAATGCGTCCGAAATTTGATCTGCCACCTTATCTGGGTGACCTTCTGAAACTGATTCTGATGTGAATAAATATGACATTTATATATGTTTTAAGTTTTTAGAAATGTAAATTAAAAATTAACAACCCTTTAAAGGGTTATCAATTAACTCGGTCAAAAGTCGTATTTTTTTTTAGTTAGAACAACTCTGGTCAGAAAAAATAATCAGTTAAAACTTGGGCTCCTAATAATGTCTTATTAAGTCGTTAACTTTTTAAAGACATGCTCTAAACTCTGACTTTCTTTCTGCATAGTTAATACTACCATCTCATTTTGAACAGCAAACTGAAAGATATTATTTCTTACATCATCCTTTTCAATTTCGAATAACCACGTGTTTTCTTGAGTTTGTTTTACACGGTTAACCCCCTCAATTTTTTGTAACGCATCAACACTTGATGAACGATTAAACTCTACCATTAACACTAAGTGACTTTTTGTTTGTTGTTGTAAGTCTTCAGTCTTGTCATCAGCAACTATTTTCCCTTTGTTGATGATGATTGTTTGATCACAAATAGCTTCTACTTCTTGCATAATATGCGTAGATAGCATAATGGTTTTTTCTTTTCCAATAGATTTAATTAGTCCTCTAATTTCTTCTAATTGATTGGGGTCTAAACCCGTTGTTGGTTCATCTAAAATCAATACTTTAGGGTCATGAATCATAGCTTGAGCTAATCCTACCCGTTGTCGATAGCCTTTAGATAAAGCACCTATTTTTTTGTTTTGTTCAATTTCCAAGCCCACCATTCCTATCATTTCGTTTATTCGTGCTTTTCGATTTTCAATTTTATATACTCCCCCTATAAAATCTAAATATTCTTTCACATACATATCCAAATACAGAGGATTGTGTTCTGGCAAGTAACCTACTTGTCTTTTTACATCTATTGGGTTTTCAATTACATCGTACCCACACACGCTCACACTTCCTGAAGTTTGAGGAATGAAGCAGGTAATAATTTTCATCATCGTAGATTTTCCTGCACCATTTGGCCCCAAAAATCCAACGATATGACCTGGGTCTATCTTAAAAGAAACATCATCCAACGCTTTTTGAGTACCATAAATTTTAGTAACATTTTTTACTTCTACCGACATTCTTACAAAGTTGAAAGTTATAAAGTTGGAAAGTTGAAAGGCATTTTATTCACATACAACTATACCTAAATTTAATGACACGAATGTACCAAAAATAGCTTAATGCTTTTTATTACTTTTGATTTTTGAGTTATGAAAGGTGTTGTAATAAAATCTACTGGTAGTTGGTACTCTGTTCGTATAGAAAATGGCAAACAGATTGAAGCTCGGATGAAAGGAAAATTCCGATTAAAAGGAATTCGCACCACTAACCCCATTGCTGTTGGGGATAATGTTACGTTGAGTAAAGAGGAAGATGGAACAGCTGTTATTAGCGAAATTGCCGAACGCAAAAACTATATTATTCGTAAATCCATCAACCTCTCTAAACGATCACACATTATTGCTGCAAATATTGATCAAGCAATATTGGTAGTTACCTTAACACAACCCAAAACCTACACCGCTTTTATTGATCGTTTTATTGTTACAGCCGAAGCATACCACATTCCTACCGTTATCCTGTTTAATAAAATTGACCTCTACTCGGCTGAAGAAAAAAAAGAACTTGACTTTTTAAAAAATACCTACGAAAACATTGGGTACCAATGCCTAACCATTTCTGCCACTAAAAATGAAAATATGGCTGCTGTAAAAAAGCTTATGAAAGATAAAGTATCTATGATTTCTGGGCATTCCGGTGTAGGAAAAACTACTTTACTCAATACTATAGAGCCCGATCTCAATCTAAAAACTAATACCATTTCTGAAATTCACAAAGCAGGAAAACATACTACCACTTTTGCAGAAATGTTTGAGTTATCTTTTGGTGGGTATCTTATAGATACTCCAGGCATAAAAGCTTTCGGTTTAATTGATTTTGATAAAGCTGAGTTATCTCATTATTTTTTGGAAATGCGAGAACGATTGTCCAAGTGTCAGTTTAACAATTGCTTACACATTAACGAACCCAAATGTGCCGTTAAAGATGCATTGGCGAATCAAGAAATTGAAGAATTTAGGTACCTCAACTACTTGAGTATGTATAATGATGATGAAGAAGAGAATTATAGACCAAAAGGTTATTAGTTATGCGAGTAGTTATTCAACGAGTTAAAGAAGCTTCTGTAACCATTAACAACAAGGTTAAAAGTAAAATTGAAACTGGGTTACTCATTCTAGTTGGAATTGAAGCTGCTGATACTTTTGAGGATGTAAAGTGGTTATCGAAAAAAATAGCTGGGTTAAGAATATTTCCTGATCAAGAAGGGGTGATGAACTTATCTATACAAGATATTAATGGAGATATTATTTTAGTAAGTCAATTTACACTTCATGCCAACACCAAAAAAGGAAATCGCCCTTCCTATATAAAAGCCGCTCCACCAAAAATTGCCATCCCGTTGTATGAGAAAATGATTGAACAACTAGCTAACGAACTCAACAAACCTATTCAATCTGGAAAGTTTGGTGCTGATATGAAAGTTGCTCTAATAAATGATGGTCCTGTTACCATCATGATGGATTCTAAAAACAAAGAATAAAAACTTTTATGTCGATAATTTACTTCGAATAAGTTGGAGTTCTTCCTGATTATACTCCCCCTGTTCCTCCATAAAATAGATAATATAATCTTTCATCTCTTTATTTAAAGTAATGCCATCAAAACGATTTATGTGTTGAATAATATAAGTTTTATCTTCTTCTAAGTTTTCACTATAGCCTAAAAACGATGGAATGTTTTTTTGAACTGCAAAGCGTATAAATCGAATTTCAATATCGGTTGGCGATTGATTAACTGCAGCATTCATGGTATAATTTGCTTTCTTTAGCAATGCTAAAGCACTAAAAGGATTCCATTTTGTTTTTGCCAATATGGCGTAAGTTGCTCCTTCATACACTTTTATGGTTGATGTTTTTTCAGGAATCCTGTTTATACCCTTAAGCAGACTTACTGCTTTTTTACTATCATTCACTGCAACATAAAACCCTTCGCGAACTTTTGCTAAAGGAGTATGGGCATGTGCCCCAATAATCATAAGCAAACAAACTACAACTCCTATTTTTTTTAAACCATTCATACGCTAACAACAACCTCCTCCATCATAAAAATAGGTAGATTCTGATATAAATAAATGCTCCCGATTTAATTTTTGCAATGCTCCTGCTGTTTTATCACAAACGGCTAGTGGCATGTTTTGTAATAGGGTGTGCCCCTTTTTATCATCAAAAAAGGCTTCGTTTCCGGTGTATGTAGCTGTTTTCCCTGTAAACACACAAGGGCCATCAATAGGCATCGGATCTTTGATGGCGCAAACCTCAACACTTTCAATAAAAATAGGTTCAGCTGTATTGTAGTGATTAGGTGTTAATATTCGATATGGTCTTTTTGCTCTTACCTCTATTGTCCCAAATCCTACATCGGTTATCATTTTAATGTATTCATTTAAAGGTAAGGCTCCACTTAAACACAGGGCCCTCAATTTTTCATCGTTTTTAAGTGTTTCCGGCATTTCATTTTCACAAACTGGGTCCGATAATACTAATCTTCCATGAGGTTTCAACACCCGATACATTTCTTTTAATGCTAACTTTAAATCTTCTTTAGTGAAAATGTTGAACAAACAATTTTGTGCTGCAACATCTATCCTTTCGTTTTCTACCGGAAGATTTAGAGCATCTCCTTTTTTTAAATCGACAAATGCTGATTTGAACCATGGATTTAAGGCTTCGGCTTCCACAAAATTATTACGAGATGCTGTTAACATTTCATCTACCACATCAATTCCTATTACTCCTTCTTTCTGTCTGCTGAAATAAGCAAACTGTAACAATTCCATTCCTCCTCCTACACCAACATACAACACTTTAGGATTGTTTACTAAATCTCTTGGGTTAACGGTACTCCCACAGCCATAATTCATTTCCAACATTATTTTTGGAATATCCAATTCAGGCAATTGCCAAATAGGTGTAGTGGTACAACACAATCCCACATCCGGATTTTCTGCTGCTTCTTTGTACACATTTTTAGTAGTTTCTAAATAACTCATCGTAAAAAGATTTAAATTGCAAGTTAGTTGAATTATATTAAATAATATTGTCTTATAGATTACAAAATTCAATTTGATGGCTTTAATAAAAACACTTTTAGGTAAAACTCCTGTTTTTGGTGATAATTGCTTTTTAGCAGAAAACGCTACAATTGTTGGCGATGTAGTGATGGGTAATGATTGCAGCATATGGTTTAATGCAGTAGTGAGGGGAGATGTACACTACATTAAAATTGGCAATAAAGTAAATATACAAGATGGAGCAATCATTCATGCTACCTATAAAAAATCTCCCACCAACATTGGTAACAACGTATCCATTGGTCACAATGCCATGGTGCATGGATGTACTGTTAAAGACAACGTTTTAATAGGTATGGGTGCCATCGTAATGGATGATGCTATTATTGAAAGCAACTCTATTATTGCTGCAGGAGCAATAGTTATCAAAGGTACTCATGTAGAAAGCGGCTGCGTTTATGCTGGTACACCAGCAAAAAAAATAAAAGAAGTTGGGACCGATTTATTAGAAGGTGAAATTAACCGAATTGCAGATAGTTATTTAATGTATTCGAGCTGGTACTCGGAAGATGAGGGGCATTAAGAAGAGTTCTAAAAATTATGTTTTTAAATACACCCCCTTATCCTTCGACAAGCTCAGGATGACATCCTGATAGAGGAGATACTAAATGTTAATTTTAGACCTTTCCTTAATTCAAGTTTACGTTTCCATATAATCTTGCCATTGTACTAATATATACTTCGTTTTATTATTTTCTTGTTTCTCTAAAAAACCATATTCATAGCAAAACAAATACACATCGCCTTTTTTATTTTTCCAATAATGCGTAAAATGTTTTGGATTAAACCCTTCTTTTAACAACTCTTCTTTTCTTACGATAGATTTTCCTGCTTTATTAAAAATTTTTAAAAGCCTCCTGTTCAATTTCAGTTGTTTGTCGATCGTTCTAAACAAATTATCTTCTTTTGCAATATCCTTTTGATAATGATAAGAAGATTTACAATAAGGTGTACAGAACACTTTGTCTGACCTTCCTTTTACTTCTTCACCACAAGCTAAACATTTTCTCATAGTCGTATTTTAAACGTTTAATAAACGCATAAATGTACGGATAAATTTTATTTTAATTTAACTACCTCTTACATTTAGCACAAACAAATGAACTCTTCTTATCATAAAAACATCACGCTAAAGCACTTACTCATTGGTAATGAGAAGCAAATAGGCATTAAATTTTCTCCTGATAAACTGGTGCAAACGGTAATAAAAGGATTGCCGAATGTAAAGTGGAGCAAGGAATTTGGTATGGTCTATGTAAAAAACAATGCTAAAAATTTAAACCTCATTTTCGAAGATTTTAAAGGTTTGGCTTGGGTGAACTGTGCTCATTTTTTTCCAGGCAACAAAATAAAAAGCAATAATACTCCTGTAAAAGTTAATGATTTTAGAAGGCGAGATTTACCTGAAGGTTATAGGGCTTGTCCTGAAGAATTTTTACAAAAGCTCGAATTAAAGAAATATGCTATAAATACGGCAAAAACATACATTAATTTGTTTGAACGATTTATTAATCATTACAAAGACAAGGAGTTATTTCATATTGATGAAAATGATATTCGTCTTTATTTACAACTATTAATACAACAAGAACGATCTGATTCGTATGTTAATCAGATGATTAATAGCATTAAATTTTATTATGAAGTAGTATTAGAAATGCCCAATCGGTTTTATAGTATAGAACGTCCTATAAAAAAGGAAACCTTACCAAAAGTAATTAGTTTAGAAGAGGTTCAAAGCATTATAAAAAACACCAATAATATTAAACACAAATGTGTTGTAAGCCTTTTATATTCTGCCGGACTAAGAAGGGGCGAACTGTTGAATTTAAAGCTAGAGGATATTGACAGTCAACGTATGGTTATCACTATTAAAAATGGAAAAGGAAATAAAGACAGGCAAACTATTTTGAGCGAATCGGTTTTGAAAGATTTAAGGATTTATTATATAGCATGGAAGCCTAAAGAATATTTATTTGAAGGAGTGAATGGTGGGCAGTATACTGCTACAAGTATTTTAAACATTATTAAAAAAGCAGCAAAAAAAGCTGGAATTAAAAAAAACATAACTCCACATATGTTACGTCATAGTTTTGCTACGCATTTATTAGAAAGTGGGACAGATTTACGCTACATACAAGTATTGCTAGGGCATAACAGCACTAGAACTACGGAGGTTTACACTCAAGTTGCAATAAATAATATAAAAGCAATAAAAAGTCCAATTGAATTACTAAATTTGGGATAAGCATACAGTGCGAATAAAGAACACTAGTGTTCTTTATTCGGTTGTTAAGTGCAATTGTTTTTTAGATTCTCATCATCTTTTTTGCTGTAATTTTTTTTGTTTTTCTCTTTGTTTTGTTTTGGCAACTAAAAGCCCTCTATCTGTTACTTTCGGAGCAAAAGGTGTTCTTGTTGTTATGCTTTCTTTACG
>Ga0114931_10005665_pt1 | contig 15449 bp, 19 predicted proteins | sample 2SBtaG_FD_89579 | JGI IMG/M metagenome (GOLD analysis project Ga0114931, IMG submission 89579) | Deep subsurface microbial communities from Kolumbo volcano to uncover new lineages of life (NeLLi) - 2SBTROV14_V59a metaG | ecosystem: Environmental > Aquatic > Marine > Volcanic | place: Kolumbo...
ACGATACATGGCGCTGATTCTAAACACAGAATCGGACCTCAACGGGCTGTATAAAGTGGTATTATTTCACCTAAAGAAATGGTTTGGGCTGTTATAATATCAATGATTTTGGCATTTCTGGCAGGGATTAAATTACTCTCTATCTCTGTGGGTATTGGCACTTCTCTTTTTTATTGGTTTTTACTGCTTGGCTTGTTAAGCATACTTGCCGCTTATACCTATACCGCAGGTAAACGGCCCTATGGCTATGCCGGCTTGGGTGATATAATGGTGCTGATATTTTTTGGATTATTAGGAGTTGGCGGGAGTTATTTTCTTTATGCACAACAGTTCAGTTTAGCCATCTTATTGCCTTCGTTAGCTTTGGGGGCTTTAGCCACCGGAGTGCTTAATATAAATAATATTCGCGATATCGATGCCGATATTAAAGCTGGCAAAAATACCATTCCGGTTCGTTTCGGAAAATCTAAAGCAATAATTTACCATTGGCTTCTTATTATTATCGCCATTGTGGCAGGATCTACCTACCTAATTTTAATTGGTATTGATAAGTATAGTTGGATTGCCTTGACTGGTATACCATTGTTGGTGTTAAATGGTTATAGGGTAAGTAATATAAAAGCACATGAAAAGCTGGATCCACTACTAAAACAACTGGCCCTATCAACTTTTTTGTTTGTGGTTGTTTTTGGTTTGTCGATAATATTATAGAACGGGCAAAATCGCAACTTAAATTATTTCAATTTATAATTAAATTCACTACCTTAATCCCCAATAAAAGAAAAATACGATGAAAAAGATATTGGTACCTACTGATTTTTCAAAAGAAGCACAAAATGCTGCTGAAGTTGCTTGCATGTTAGCGCTTAAATTTGATGCCCAACTTGTTTTTCTACATTCTATTGAGGTAACAAGCAGTGAAACAATTAATGCCAGTGGAGCTCCATCTAATTTTGATTCATTTGCTGATTCCATGTTGGTTCATGAGTCAATTACCAGGGCGAATGAAGAAATGAGTAAATTACTGGAAGCAAGTTCATCTAAGGGCCTCAATATTGCTCAAGAGATAAAATTAGGGAGCCCGTTTAATCATATTTATGAGGCAGTAGAAGAGGACGGTGTAGATTTTATTGTGATGGGCACCAAAGGGGCCACTGGATTAAGTGAAGTACTCATTGGCTCAAATGCTGAAAAAGTTGTTCGTAGAGCCAAATGCCCGGTTTTATCGGTTAAGGATAAGGTTGACGAATCTATTTTTGATTCAATTGTTTACGCTACTGCCATGGGCGACCATGAAGATGGGGTAATTGCTACTTTAAAAGTGATTCAGCAAGCGTATGGTTCAAAAATTTATATAGTTTGGATAAATACTCCTAACAATTTTAAACCTGATAGGATTACCAAAGCTATGTTAAAGGAATTTGCCAATAAATATGATTTAGATGGTTATGAAATCCATGTATTTAATGATGTGATAGAAGAAGATGGAATCAGGCATTTTGCTGATGAAGTTAAGGCAGGTATGATCGTTATGGGAACATCTTCACACACAGGGTTAAGCCGCATTATAAGGGGTAGTATAGCCGAAGATATGGTAAATCATGCGAAAAGGCCTGTGTTAACAGTATCAATGAAGTATTAAAAATGGCCAGAAAGTCCCCAAATGATTGGAAGGACAGGCTCGGTGTCGTCTATTCAACCAATAATGATTTCTCTTATGATTATAATGATGAATCAGAGAATGAAACACTTGTGCCTGCGCAACAAAAACTTATAGTCGCTCTGGATAAGAAACACCGGGGTGGCAAGCAGGTTACGCTTATTACCGGTTTTGTGGGGCATGAAGATGACTTAAAAGCGTTAGGGAAATTACTTAAAACCAAGTGTGGGGTTGGTGGATCGGCAAAGCATGGTGAAATAATAATTCAAGGAGATTTTCGCCATCGTGTGAAGGATATACTAAAGAAAGATGGGTATGGCGTACGTTGATATTAAGATCTACCAATAAATTACTTACATACACAGCTCTTCTACGATAGTTAATAGGCTTCATCATTGATGTTCATTTCATGCGATTGTAATTTCAATTAACCTGCCATAAATTAATTTTACTCCAAGAATTATTATTGAATATTAATTGGCAATCAATCGTAGTTTGCTGACATTTGCTTGCTTTACAACTTATACTATTTTTATGACCACAGACCAACTGAAAGAGTTAAAGGCGCGCGTAATGGCCTTGAGGGGGTATCTTTGACTATGATGCCAAAATCAACGAAATAGAGGAATTAGAGCAGGTTTCAGTACAGCCAGGCTTTTGGGAAAACCCTAAAGAAGCTGAAGCTATCTTACAGGAAATCAGGCTAAAGAAAATATGGACGGATAGCTTTGCTGATGTACATTCTGGATTGGAAGACCTGGAAACACTCTATGAATTTTTGGAACTCGGAGAAGTTGATGAAAAAGAAATTGAGCAGGAGTATCATAGCCTGCAAAAAAAGATAGAAGATCTTGAATTCAAGCGAATGCTGAGCAATGAAGAAGATCAGCTGTCGGCCATGCTTGAGATTAATCCGGGTGCGGGGGGTACTGAAAGCCAGGATTGGGCTGAAATGCTTATGCGCATGTATATAATGTGGGGTGAGAAGCAGGGGTTTTCGGTAAAGACAGTTAACTATCAGTTAGGAGAAACAGCCGGTATTAAATCAGTTACTTTAGAGTTTGACGGCCCCTTTGCTTATGGTTACTTAAAGGCAGAGATTGGCGTACATAGGTTGGTGCGTATTTCACCTTTTGACTCCGGAGCTCGCAGGCATACGTCTTTTGCTTCTGTTTATGTGTACCCAATCGTAGATGATAGTATCAACATCGCAATAAATCAGGCATTTGTTAGGTTTGATACCTTTAGGTCAGGCGGTGCCGGTGGACAAAACGTAAATAAAGTAGAAACGGCTGTTCGATTACACTATACACCCCCTGAAATAGAGCCACCGGGTATAATTGTTGAGTGTCAGGAAGAACGCTCTCAACTTAAAAACAAAGAAAAGGCCTTAAAAATGTTAAAATCAAGGCTTTACCAACTAGAGATAGCCAAAAGGAACGAGGCAAGGGATGAAATTGAAAGTAATAAGATGAAAATAGATTTTGGCTCACAAATAAGAAATTACGTGCTACATCCTTATAAATTAGTCAAAGATGCACGCACCGGTACGGAAAGATCAGATGTGCAAAATGTACTTGATGGTGATCTCATGGACTTTATAAAGGCATATCTGATGGAATCTAGTAAAGAAGGTTAATAATAGAAATGATAAACCACCGCTTTATAAAAACTAAGAATAGTAGTCGCCTATGAAGAAAAAAGGTGGTTTCAGTAGGCAGTTTTGGTTGCTTTGTACCAGTTCATTCTTGTTTTTCTCGAGTTTTAACATGATGATTCCTGAACTCCCCGATTACTTGACCAGTTTGGGCGGGGCAGATTATAAGGGCTACATAATATCATTATTTACCCTGAGTGCTGCCCTCAGCCGGCCATTTAGCGGTCGGCTTGCCGATACCATTGGCCGGATACCGGTAATGGTGATTGGTGCCGGAGTGTGTTTTATCATGGGTTTTATTTATCCTGCAGTTGGCTCAGTTACGGCATTTTTGTTGCTGCGCTTTTTCCATGGTTTTTCTACAGGGTTTAAGCCTACCGGTACTTCCGCTTATGTAGCAGATATTGTTCCCATTGATAGAAGGGGAGAGGCGATGGGCCTGATGGGTGTTTTTGGCAGTTTAGGAATTGCTGCAGGGCCTGCGGTCGGGGGCTTCATAGCCAGTGCTATATCGCTTAATGCTATGTTTTATACCTCCTCTGCCTTTGCCATTATATCAGTGTTGATATTGTTGGGGATGACAGAAACTGTGGCGGTAAAGCACCCTTTTAAACCTTCGTTACTGGTTATTCCTTTCAAAGAAGTACTCGAACCCCGGGTAATAGCCCCTTCCATTGTAATGCTGCTTTCGGCTTACTCATTTGGGGTGATATTAACGCTTATTCCGGATTTTAGTGAGCATTTAGGTATTATGAATAAAGGTCTGTTTTTTGCCAGTTTTACCGCCACTTCTATTTTGGTAAGGGTAATAGCAGGTAAAATATCAGATAAGCATGGCAGGTTGAGTGTGTTGAGGGTTTCAACCTTAATGGTGGTGTTTTCTATGTGGTTTATAGGAATTTCCACGAATCCAACACATTTTTTTATTGCCGGAGGTTTTATTGGTATAGCCGCAGGAATGAACTCCCCTACCATATTTGCTTGGACCATCGATTTAAGTGATCCGATGTATCGGGGCCGAGCCATGGCAACCATGTATATATCTATGGAGATAGGGATAGGTGTTGGCGCTATTTTATCAGCCTATTTGTTTGATAATCGGGCGGTTAACCTATCGTTGGCGTTTAATTCAGCAGCAGTAATGGCAGGTTTAGCTTTTTTGTATTTAATTTTGGTTTATAAACCCCCAAAACAAGTCTATGAAGCGTAAAGACATAGCAGCAATACTCTTTCTCCTCGTAGCAGTACTAGAGCTGATTACAGAAATTTATGCCATGCATAAATTAAATATGGTAGTAAAACCATTACTAATGATTTCATTAGCAATCTATTTTATTTTTTCGGTGGAGAAAAAGAGCTCCATAGCTTTTCTGGTTGTCGTGGCTCTTATGTTCTCATGGTTTGGTGATGTTTTTCTTTTGTTTCAACACTTAAGTAGTATTTATTTTGTGTTGGGCCTGCTATCATTCCTGCTCGCTCAAGCCACCTATATTTATATTTTCCGTAAAACCTCCAGTAAATTTAAACCCAAACTATTTACCTATTCAACAGGGTTCCTTTTAATTCTTTATGGTAGTCTTTTATTATTACTAATGTGGCCTTCGCTTGGAGCAATGGAGATGCCGGTAGCTGTATATACGGGCGTTATTATCATCATGGGGCTTTCATCTTTATTTAGGCAAGCTGCAGGTGCAAGTTATATATTGGTAGGGACGATGCTCTTTATTACCTCAGATTCTATGATTGCCATCAACAAATTTTATAACCCCATTGATGGTGCTAGATTTTGGATTATGCTAACTTATATTTTAGCACAGTACCTAATTGTTGCCGGGATGATAAAGTATTTTTCCGGTTCCACGAAATGATAATCTTAATTACAATTTGTAGGGAATTAAATTTGATATATCACCTCCATATTGGTGCACTTCGCGTATAATGGTTGAGCTAATATGCGCATATTTAGGTGATGTAATAAGAAAGATGGTTTCCAGAGGTTCTCCCAAGTGCATATTTACCTGGGCAATACTATTTTCGTACTCAAAATCGGTCGTATTTCTTAGACCACGAAGCAAATATTGAGCTTTGTGTTTGCGGGCAAATATAGCGGTAAGCTCATTATAGGTTTCTACCGATATTCTGTCATTATCCTTATGAAGTTCAGCTATATGATTAACCATCAGGTCAATATCAAAATATCGGTTATGTTTACTGGAATTATAGCCGATGGCAATCACAATTTTATCAAAGATATTAAGCCCACGTAAAACAATATCCTCATGTCCCATGGTGTAGGGATCAAAAGAACCTGGAAATATGGCTATTCTTTCTTTCAAGGGAGGTGGTTATTGACACAAATGTACATTGTATAAGTCAAAGTAGTGATGATCTTGCAATTCATCAAACATATAGCCAAATTTTAAAAACTTTGGTCGATCACCAAACGATATATTTTTAATGTACTTGGTAAATTCATTATAATGCTTCGATTGCTTACCAATGTAACCCCAAATAACTACGTTAGTCTCTCGTTGATCACGGTTAAGTCCTTTCATAACCGTCATAATATATTTTATATAGTCATCAAATCGCTTAATATAAAATTGATTATAATATTCAAGTTTATTATTCTTAGAAGCGATAATATGTAACTTAAACCTATCTATATAGATAAAAATACTATCACTCGGATAATTAGGAAGCTGTGCCAGTACTCCTTCGATTAAAGTACTCGATTGATGTATATATCCGATTTCTATATCAGGGTATAAGGTCTCAAACCAGTTATATAACCTCTTGTTTATGGCAAATGAATTAACAGCATCAGATTTAATATGCCTGAAATATAATAATTCATCATAGTCCTTATTTACTTTACAATTAAACTTCAGGTAGTCAAATATAGAATCGGGGCTAAACAAACTGGCTGGTACCAGTGAAAATTTATTATTTTTTATGCCAACTTTTACTGATGACCAAAACCCGGCTTTTAAAAGATGATGATTATCGAAAATGTTTTCATAAACCTCAACAAGTTTAGCATATGAATCAACACTGGAGAGGATGAAATCTTCAACCAACAGACATCTGTTGTCTTTTTTGTTATTAACACTTACCTGAAGGTCGCGATTACCACAAAGCAAGTTGAGGCTGTAATGATGTAATTGTTCTACATCAAAATGCTCATCCTTTATTTTTTTTAAAAGTTTGTAATCTTTGGTGGCCGTTTTCAACTATTCCCAATTTCCTGCTGTGGTTACTTCTGTTCTTGAGCCAAATCGAAGAGGCTTTTTATTATTAGCCTCATTTTCTTCTCTTCGCTGAGGATTAATAGGAGCTACATCACGTACTTCTATTACGTTTACCGTTAAGCGATTCCTTTCTATACGGTCTGCATACAATTCAAATTTCTTCGGTGGATCAGAAAAAGGAATATATGCGAGCTGGGATAAATCTGTATTAGGGTCATAGACTTCTTCGGTCATAAGAAACAGTAATTCACCTTTTGTAAGAGGGTCACCGGCATTTAATTTAACCATGTCGTGAACACGTCCGGTTTCTTTGGCAATCTGGTTTACTTTTTTACCGGTGATCTTATTGGTCATGGAATATATTTTAGATCCCTTTATCACATATTGCCCGGGGGTAACAAAATATTCCCCAAATGTACCATCAGCAGCGGCATATACGGTGTGTTTCTTTTCGAATATATGTTTTTTAACAGGTACAATCTCAAGCGTATCGATAGTAACAACACTGCTGTCGGCACCATAAGCTAATTGGATAATCTTCTCTGTTCTTTTAGTAATCGGGAATTGGCCATGTTCAACAAAATTTATCAGGGTATCCCAATTATTGGTATATTCACCGTAAACAGCCTGATAAGCCTTTTCAGCATCACGTATAAGCTTTAATTTTTCAATGATCTGTGCTTCAGATTCTTTAATTCTTGTTTCTTTATCAATAGCACTTTTAATACTATTAACCAGGTAGTAGCCTAAGCCAATGGCAACGATCAAGAATACAATGGAGAAAATTCGCGTTTTCATATTAGCTATTTTTTTGCAAGTATATGTATTTTTTGATGTAAAACATAGCATGAAACAACTCAATTATCATACAAACGCCTGTTATTTAAGTTGTCCTTGTTTATCTAAAAAATCTATTGGATTATTACAATGCTTAAACATGCCATGTAGTTGATCAGGAGGAATACTGTTAATCTGACTTGCATTAAAGAACCCTAGCTCCTGAATTATCTCATGCTGACTAAATTCCGGGTCCTTCCCTAGGCTCAGGTTTCCCTTGAAAGACTTTATTTCAAAAAAGAATTCGATGGCATGCAATGGTTGCTCAATATACTCCATGAAGAACAAAAATCGACCAATTTTAACTGTTAATCCCGTTTCTTCCTTACACTCTCTTATTAAAGCTTCTTCTAACTTTTCGCCAAATTCAACCCCACCGCCAGGGGGAGCCCAAAGTGTGTTTCCGTCAATATTATGTTTTATTAACAGTAAAGCATCACCATTTAAGCAGAGGCCACAAACCCTAACCCGTAATTTATTGCCAAATAATGCTGCAGTTGATTTCATGGGCGAAAAAAATAATTCATTTTTGACCTTTCTTTTGATTTTACCTAAATTAATGCAAAATGGTGCTAGAACCTAAAAATAGTGATTTTAAGGCACGTGTTGAAAAATATTTATTAAAGCAGAATTTCATGCACCATATTGGTTTTAAACTACACACCATAGAACCCGGTTATACCGAAGGTGAACTTAAAATGGAACCTTTGCATCACCAGCAAGATGGCTTCGCCCACGGTGGTTTGGTGGCTACAGTTGCCGATATTGTGGCCGGTTTTGCTGCCTATACATTGGTAGGAGAGAAAGAACATGTGGTAACCGGTGAAATCAAGATAAGCTATTTTAAAAAGGGTATGGGATCGCTACTGCGAGCCCGTGGCACAGTGATTAAACCCGGCAAACGACTTAATTTTTGTGAAGCAGAAGTTTATTCGGTGGAGGAAATGCTGAGACGCTTATTGCTAAAGCTTCTACTACCATGATAACCCTGTAAATTGCCCCAACCTTCTTCCATACTGCTCCAAAAGTTTCCTTATTCACCTACAAAAGGACAAAAACATCTTTTTCATAACTTCAATACTTTTCTTGATAGTAAGGAAGAATATCCGATATTGATTTTACAGGGTTATGCTGGAACAGGAAAAACTTCTGTTGTGTCGGCTTTGGTTAAGACTTTGCCACTCTTTAATTATAAATTCATGCTATTGGCACCTACCGGCAGGGCGGCAAAGGTTATTTCTTTTTACACCAAGCGCACCGCCTTTACCATCCACAAAATCATTTACAAGCAAGTTGCTGATCCTAAATCAGGGCAATTGAGGTTTAAAAGAATGAAGAATTATAATAAAAACACAGTATTTGTGGTAGATGAGACCTCTATGTTATCGGTTGGCAACAGTTATGGTGAAAATGGCTTGTTAAAAGACTTGCTGGCATACGTATTTGAGCATTCATCAAATAAATTACTATTAATAGGTGATACCGCTCAACTTCCACCCGTTGGACAATCATTTAGTGCCGGTCTTGATAAAAAATATATTCATGGAATAACCGGTAAACCAGTTCTGTTTAGTAAGTTAGTTGAAGTGATGCGCCAAAATGAGAGCTCGGGTATTCTCACCAATGCAACTAACCTCAGACATTTGTTAGATGAAAAAAGCGTAGATATTAAGTTAATAACTGCTGGCTTAAGTGATATTTATAAAATGACCGGTGAGCGCTTACAGGACGGACTAAATTATGCCTATAACAAGTATGACATCCATGACACCATCGTGATCTGTCGATCAAATCGGGGTGCTGTAATGTATAATAAGCACATTCGCGAGGAATTACTTTATCGAACGGAAGAAGTAGAAGCCGGTGACATACTTATGATTGTACGTAATAATTATTTCTACGTGCCGGATGATGCGCCTTCAGGATTCCTGGCCAATGGTGATTTTATTGAGGTAACCAAGATTATTTCTTTTGAAGAGATGTATGGATTAAGGTTTGCTACCCTCCGGTTGCAGCTTATCGATGACTATGATTCTGAACCATTTGAAGCCAAAGTGGTGCTGGATACCCTTCATACGCATGCTCCGGCTCTTACAATGGAACAAAACAAGGCGTTTTATGAAGAGGTTACAAAAGATTACATCAACATAACCGATAAAAAAGAATTTAACGAAACGATGGCCAACGATCCATATCTTAATGCCTTGCAAATTAAATATGCCTATGCGGTAACCTGTCATAAATCCCAGGGCGGGCAGTGGCCGGCTGTTTTCATTGATCAAGGATATATTACCGATGAATTAATTAATACGGAGTTTGTGAGATGGCTTTATACGGCCATTACCAGGGCAACAAAGGAAGTTTTTCTGATTAATTTTCATGAAAAATTCTTTTAGAAAAACCCCATTACTGTTAATTGCGTACTAAGAATTATTATCTTAGTGTTCTAAAATTAAAAGATGATGAGAGGTTTATTCACAATATTATTTGGTGTCTTTGTAGTATTTTCTGCCTATGCTAAGGATGAAAAAGTTCAGGCGGATGGCCCGATTATCACCTTCGAAGAAGACAGCTTCGATTTTGGTGATATCTATCAGGGGGATAAGGTAGCGCATACCTTTAAATTTGAAAACTCTGGTAATCAACCTTTAATTATAACCAATGTGCAAACTACTTGTGGATGTACCGCCACCGAATAGCCCAGAGAGCCGGTATTGCCGGGTAAAACCGCTAGTATTAAGGTGAATTTTAATAGTGCAGGAAAATTTGGCCGTCAGAATAAAGTAATCAGTGTGATTTCTAATGCTGTTTCACCCTTAAATCAGGTGAAGATTGTTACTAATGTGCTTCCCTCAAAAGACTCTAATTAATCGCTTTACTGATTCCCATAATTAAGCTAATCCAACCTATAAGAAATGCAATGCCTCCTAAAGGGGTAACGGCTCCCCATTTATTAACACCCGTGAGACTAAGTATATATAGTGATCCGGAAAAAAGAAATACGCCTATAATGAAACCATACCCCGACCAAACGAATAGTTTGTGATCAAATTTCATCATTAATAATCCCAGAAATAGCAAGGCAAGTGCATGGAAAAACTGATATTTAACCGCGGTTTCGAAGGTCTCTAGCCGGTTATTATTTGCCAAAATGGTTTTTAAGGCGTGGGCACCAAAAGCCCCAATTGCTACGGAGAGTCCTCCCAGTGTGCTGCCTAAGATTAAGAATAATTTAGCCATCTATTTTACATGCTCGGGCACCAAATATGGCGGTACCAATACGAATCATGGTACTGCCTTCTTCGAGTGCAATTTTATAATCATTGGTCATCCCCATCGAAAGTTCTTGCATTTTAACATTATTAGGTAGATCCAATTTATTTAGTTCATCTTTTAGGCCTGCAAGGTGTTTAAACTCATTCCGTATTTGCTCCTTATTATCGGTAAAAGTTGCCATACCCATTAACCCTACTACCTTAACATGATTTAATTCAGCCCAATTGGTAGTTTTTATTAAGTCAATTAATTCATCATCATCTAAGCCAAACTTAGTTTCTTCGCTGGCGATATGAATTTGCAATAGGCAATTGATAACCCGTTCATGCTTAGCACCTTCTTTATTGATCGCATTCAACAATCTTAAACTATCTACCGCATGGATTAGATGGACAAATGATGCAATATACTTCACCTTATTTCTTTGTAGATGCCCAATGAAGTGCCATTCAATATCTTTTGGTAAGGCTTCATGCTTCTCTACCAGTTCTTGAACCTTATTTTCACCAAAAACCTTATTACCGGCACTATATGCCTCTTTTAAAAGCTCATTTGGTTTGGTCTTGCTAACGGGTATCAGCTTGCAAGAATAGGGTGCAAGCTCTTGCCAAAAATGATTTAATTGTTGCTCTATCAAAACGTTAGAAATTTTGGCTAATTTAAGTTAATTAATATGAAATCCTTCATGATATATTCATGGATGTTGAGCAAAATAAAGAGTAACCTAATCTTGTAAAATATTATTTATAAAAGTTGATTTAAGTAGTATCCACAACAAAAATAGAACGATCGCCCATCTCAGATAAACATAGTAAAAATCAGTAGTATCCTTGTAGCGGGTTTCTTTAATCTCAGCTTTCTCATATTTATCAATTAATGAGAATACTTGAGCGAGGGCTTGGTTATCTGATACTCGATAAAATTTACCATGGCCAATTTCAGCGATTTTTCTTAAGGTGGTTTCATCTAAGGTATTTTCGATATAATTAGGCTGACCAAAGAAATTCTTCCCAAACGGCACACGGCCTTCTTTACCTACGGCAATGGTATAAATTTTTATATCGTACGCATCTGCCAGGTCGGCTGCGGTAATGGGATTAATGTTCCCTGCGGTATTATCTCCATCACTAAGTAAAATCATTACCTTCGATTTTGCCGTGGACTCCCGCATCCTGTTGGTAGCAACGGCTAAAGCACTTCCTATAGCTGTTCCTCTACTTTCAATCATATCAAAATCAACATCTTTTAAATATGCTTCCAGTAAATCGTAATCGGTGGTGAGTGGGGAGAGGGAATAGGCGTCTCCGGAGAAGACAACAATACCTATACGGTCTTGAAACCTTCCTTTAATAAAATCACCGGCTACTTTTTTGGCCGCTTCCAACCTATTAGGTTTAAAATCCTCTATTTGCATCGACTCCGAAATGTCAATCACTAGCATGATATCAATACCTTCTGTCCACTGCTCTACTTTTTCATTGGTTTTTTGTGGCCGGGCCAGCGCGATAAGGATTAAAGCCATGATCAAGGCCATAATCACTCCAGGAATGTGTCGAAGGAGAACAGAAGGCGTCCATTTAATTTGCTCTTTGGGTAAAGCAAGTTCAAGGTTTTGTCCTAACGACCTTTGGATTAACCATTTAAAGAGAAAGATAAGTGGAATTAAAGCGATACCTAATAGAAACAACCTATTTTGCCAATCAAAAGAGCTTAATGTCTCTATTGAGAACCAATTTAATGAGAACCACGAATCAAGTATTTTATTATCCATGATTTATCTCTTTAATTTTACGGTGATACTGATCTATTGAATGCAATAAAAGGGCTTCAAATGCTGAACTGGAATCGACCTCTTGTTCTCCCCCATAAATATATCGGTCTATTATCCGCAATGAGTCTTCTATTTCTTCATTTCCTGCCAGAGAAACGATTTCTTTAGAAGTGAGTTTCGTATAAGGGTGACCTAATAATCGCTCCATATATTTCTTCCATCTGCTTAAGGTTTGTTCTACCGCAATGGGATCGGCCTCGAGTAAACTATCGAAAGATTTAATAAATTGCTTATGGCGCCTTTTTATCCACAATATCCTAATGGCATTTCTGATTTTTTTACCAAAAATCAGGTAAACAACCACAATTAATATGATTAGAATAATGATTCCAACTGTAAAATATGGATAGTTAAATGCCAGCGGAACTTTATTATATTGGGTGTTCACTTTTACGGCCACCGAGTCTGGTAAGGTAGTAACCACCTGCTGAAGAACAACAGAATCAAGAGTAGTGAACAAGGTGGTACTGTCAAACTCGTTGATAAAGAATACAGGTAATCTAAGATACTGCACCGTGTCTATTTCAAATGTTGATAAATAGTAAACGGTGCTGTCTAAACTATTTACACTATCAGATTTTGTGGTAAAATATTCCCTTCTGTCTAGTTCAAACGGGCTGAAATCATAGAGTGAATCTGGAAACACCACATCTTTTTCTTTTGGATATCTTACCCAAAGGGCATAGGGTAATTCTTCCCCTATTTTTATGCTGTCTTTAAGGAAATAACCATTCGGTGTAACTTCCTGGGCAAACACTGGCAAAGAAAACAGCCAGAGCAATATATAACTTAACCTTTTATCCACGTTTTATTGACTGGTTTCTCACTTTAAACATCCGTATTAGGCGTGGCACATAATCTTCGCTGGTATCAATAGCCAAATAGTTAATTTGGTGCTTTTTACAAAATTTTTGTAGCAATTGTGAGTTATCAACATACGTTTTCTTAATGCTGTTTCTAAAGAAACCTGAAGATGTATTTACCCACTTTCGGGCGTTGTTTTCTTTATCGAAAATAGGTACAATACCCAAACTTGGTATCTTGGTTTCTCGTTTATCACTAATATGCAATACTACCAGGTCATGCCGTTTGGCCATGGCTTTAAGGTTATCGAAATAGTTATCATCGATAAAATCAGAAATAAAAATAATGACACTTCGTCTTTTTATGGCGTTTAGGGCATAGATAATGGCTTTGTTAAGATTTGTCTTTGTTGAAATTGGTTGATGATCGAATAAGGCAGCAATGATTTCGTAAGCATGTTTATTGCCTTTGGCGGCACGTACATACTTTTCTTTAACATCTGAGTAAGAGATGAGTCCAACCTGGCTTGACTCTCGCAAGGCGACTAAAGCCAATACCCCACAAATTTCTTTGCCGATATCAATTTTTTGCTTGCCGGGCAAACCAATTTGTTGTGAAGCACTAACATCCATCAGAAAAAAAACCGACTGTTCTTTAGTTTCTTTATATTTTTTAACAAATGTATGGTTGTACTTAGCTGTGGATCGCCAATCGATAGCGCGGATATCATCTCCATACTGATAGAGTCTTACGTCTTCAAATTCAATCCCAGTACCTTTAAATACAGAATAAAAGTCACCCTGCATTTGTGAGTTAATGGCTTTTCTTATCTGAATTTCGTATTTCCTTAGCTTCTTTATAAGCTCCCGCATACCTGGCAAGATTTATGCTCTTAATTAATGTGCAATAATAGTATTTTTGCAAAGTGAAAGAATTATTTTTTACCATATTTATTTTAATGGTGGTTAGTTGTTCCGGTGATAACCCTCCTGAGTCGGTGATGAGTGAGGAGGAAATGGTTAGTTATCTGATTGAACTGCATATCGCTGAAGCTTCTGTACAAAATATACGATTACAGGCAGATTCTGCTAAGGTGGTTTTTTCGGCAGAAGAAAAGTATCTTCTAAAAAAACATCATATCAACGACTCAATATTTATACATAGCTACAATTATTATATCGAGCACCCCGAAAAACTTGAGGAAATTTATAGTGCAGTAGTAGATAGTATTAGCCTTAAAGAATCCTTACTCAAGGATAGAAAATGATATATCCAGAGAATATCGAGGAAAAATTGGGCTTCGATGTTATCAGAAAGAGGCTGGCGGACCTGTGCATCTCTGATCTTGGTCGTACATTGGTCTCGGAGCTTTCTTTTTTAATTGATATTGCCACGATAACTACTTTGTTAGATCAAATTCATGATTTTTCACGACTACTCAAAGAAGGCTCTCTCCCGGAAACTGGTAATTTTAGTGATGTATCTTCCTTTTTAGAGAAGAGTAGTATTCAGGACAACTGGCTCTCTGGTGAGGCCTTATTTTCTATTTTAACGAATATTACCTCTGCCAACAATCTAGCGGAGTTTTTACGAAATGCATCCACAGAATATCCGTCATTGAAACCATTGAAACCAGATATTAGTGGTTTAGTTACCTTGGAAAAAAAATTACTTAAAAGTATTGACAGGGATGGCACTATTTTAGACACTGCCAGTTCAGCCTTAAAGACTATAAGAAAAAATATTATTTCTGAGGAAGGTTCTTTAAGAAAGAAGGTAAATGCTATTTTTAAACAGGCTAAAAGCAGCGGTTATATTCCGGATGGAGCATCTATTGCCGTTCGTGACGGGAGGATGGTAATACCGGTAAAGGCAGTGAGTAAACGACAAGTTCAAGGGTTTATCCATGATGAGTCGGCTACCGGAAATATAGTTTTTTTGGAGCCGGCAATAGCGCTCGATTCTAATAATAAAATCAGAGAGTTACAGATTGCGGAGGCAAGGGAAATAAAGATAATATTATTGGAGTTAACCAACGAAGTATCACAACATCGTGATGCACTTGAACGGGCAAATTCATTTTTAGCAGGGATAGATTTGTTGTGGGCTAAAGCAAAGCTTGCTAGTATATTA
>Ga0114931_10005666_pt1 | contig 15449 bp, 14 predicted proteins | sample 2SBtaG_FD_89579 | JGI IMG/M metagenome (GOLD analysis project Ga0114931, IMG submission 89579) | Deep subsurface microbial communities from Kolumbo volcano to uncover new lineages of life (NeLLi) - 2SBTROV14_V59a metaG | ecosystem: Environmental > Aquatic > Marine > Volcanic | place: Kolumbo...
CAAGGCCGGCGACAGCAAAGCCGGCGACACCAAAGCCGGCGACACCAAGGCCGGCGACACCAAGGCCGGCGACAGCAAAGCCGGCGACACCAAAGCCGGCGACACCAAGGCCGGCGACAGCAAGGCCGGCGACACCAAGGCCGGCGACAGCAAGGCCGGCGACACCGAGGCCGGCGACACCAAGGCCGGCGACACCAAGGCCGGCGACAGCGAGGCCGGCGACAGCGAGGCCGGCGATAGCGAGGCCGGCGACACCAAGGCCGGCGACACCAAGGCCGGCGACACCAAGGCCGGCACGCCGGTCGCCGCCGGCGACTGCCGCCTCGAGCTGAGCACCAACGCCGTCAACGGCGTGTTGCGCAACCACGGCAAGACCCTGGGCAGGACGCCGTACAAGGGTCCCATCCCGTGCGGCGCCGCGCACCTGGTGTTGAAGCACCCGCGCTACCGCGACGGCGTGCGAAAGCTTCGCATCAAGCCGGGCAGTGTCACCAAGATCGAAATGAAGCTGAGCCGGCCCACCTACCGGCTGCTCGTCATCTCGTCACCGCGTGGCGGTGTTGTGTACGTCGATGGCCGGCGCGTGGGGAAGGCCCCGGTGTATGTCCGGCTTCCCGGTTACGAAAAGCACCGCGTGGTGGTACGGCGTCGCGGCTACAAGCGCTGGTACCGGCGGACTTACCTCAACCACCGGCTCCAGCGCTTGCGCGCGCGACTGCGGCGTTAAACAATGATCAGGAACAAGCGCAGACGTCGCCAGAGGAGCCGAATTTCGTCCGCCCTCACAAGAACCGGGCGGCGAAATTTGGCTCCCGACTAGGGCGTTTGTGTATAGCTACTTCCAGAACGCTCCGCGTGTAGACGCGCCGGGGTCGGGCGTGCCCTGGGCAATGGCCTCGAGCTCGTCCGCCGTCGACACGGCCAGAGCGGCAGCGTCGGCCGCGCCGGAGCGCAACTCATCGGCCAGCCGCTGGGCCAGTGGCGCCAGCGCCCGCACCAACTCGAGCGTGACATCGATGGACTGGAGGTCCTCGATCAGCTGGTGCAGCAACGCGGCGACGCGCTTGAGCCGCCGCTCGACATCGCCGTGGCCGGTGGCGCGGAGTTGCGCGACGAGCTCGACGAGACGGTCGAGGTAGGGCTGCAGATCCACCGGCTCGGCCGGCGCCGCCGGTTCCTCGAACGATGCGCCACCACCGCCACCGCGATTCGCCAGCGCTTTGGCGACCGCTACCGGGGCCCCCAACACCGCACCGATACCGGTGGCGACGCCTGCCGCGACCGCGCCCACCGGACTGCGTTTCTTCGGTGACCGGGGCGGTATACTTGCAACCGGCATAGCCGATGCCGGCGCCGCCATCATCTCCTTGGCGCTGCGACCACCACCGTAGCCCCGCATTTGCGCATGCATGGGTGCCCGCGCGGGGGCGACCCAACCGCTGGGCATGTCCACCGCCTGAGTCACCTGGTGCGGAAAACCATCGGCCTTAATCTTGCCCTCGCGATCAACCGCGACGAACGCGGTGAAACGACTCAGCACCGAGTGGGTGATGGACGTGGACACGATGCGTTGTTCCAGCTTGCCGTGCGCGCCGCGTACCACGTATTCGTCTTCGAGCTGGCGGATCAACCCGCGCGCCCACAGCTGCGTGACCGCGCGAGCCGCGTCGATGCGGCCGAACACCTCTTGCGACCACGAGCTGCCGATCAGGTCCTGGCCCGATACGCGCACACCACCGCGGGCTTTGCCGCGGAAGCGGCCCGTCACGGTGAGCGGCGCGTTGGCAAACAGGTCCGGCAGCCGCCCGGGCACGATGCTGTCCTCGATAATCGACAGGCCGTCGGCCTTCACAGACAGCTCGGTCACGATCGGGGTCGCGATGCGGCGGTGTATCTTGTCCATGACTTCGTCCAGTCGGTCTTCGGACTCGACCAACTCGCACGCGCCGGCGCCCAGCGTGGCCAGGCGGCGCAGAAAGCCGGCGTTGACCGCGCGATCGATACCCAGGGTGAAGATGCGCACGTTCTTGAGTCGTTTTTGCAGGTTGCGCAGGATGTGGTCCTCGTTGCCCACCTGGCCGTCGGTCACCAGCACGAGCACGCGCTCGCGTTCGGCGTAGCCACCGGCCAGAGCCCCCGCCGCGAGCTCGAGTGGCCGCGCCATCTCGGTGCCGCCGCGATAGTCCAACTTGGCGAGAAACTCGACCGCGCGAAACCGGTTGCGGTCTGTGGCGGCCACGAGCTGCGATTCGTCAAACCCGGCCGGGGTCTCGATGGTGTTGTCGAACGCCAGCACGTTGAACGTGTCGTCGTCGCCCAGGGTATCGACCATGCGCGCCACCGCGCGGCGCGCTGCCACCATCTTCCAGCCGCTCATGCTGCAGGAGCGATCGAGCACGAACACGACATCGCGCGGCCGCGTTGCGTCGGCGTCACCGGCCGGCGGCACCAGCGTGAGCATGAACGTGCCCTCGTCGCCTTCCGCATCCGGTGACAGCACCAGGCTGGTGCCAATGGCGGCCGAACCGACCGAGTAGCGCAAGATGAAGTCGCGATCCAAACGCTCCCCGGGTTGCAGGGTGATGCGGCGACTGCCGCCGTTGTCACGGTCGACCACCGCGTGCAGGCTGGAGCGCAGGTCGCGTACGGGCAAGTCGCCCGCTTCCACATCGATGCGCAGACCGAGACGCACCGGATTCGGGTAGCCCGGCAACAACACGGGCGGAGTAATCCGCGACGCGTCGGGCACCACATCCGTGTCCTGGGCGACGCCGTCACCGACGTTGTCGCCCGCCAGCTCGCGGCCGGGGATGTAGCGCGGCGCCACGACCAACGGAAACCGGAACGTCACCTCACCGTCGGAGACCGGCAGCGGTCCGGTCATGGTCAGCCGCACCACCGCTTTTTCGTCGGGTATCAAGTTGCCGACACGGATGGTGAACACACCGGAGCGCTCCTCTTCGGTGATGGCGGCGCGGTGTCCGGCTTCGATGGCCTCGTCGTACTCGCGACGCGCTTCGCCGCGCTCTTTGATCGCGCCGTCTACCACCCGACCGTCGACCTCCATACGAAAGCTGGTGACCGCAGCGCGGTCCGACAGCGGAAAAATGTACGTCGCCTCGATGGGCTCGTCGAACGTGTTGACAAACGTCTGGCGCAGCTCGAGCTCGGCGACGAGGCCGACGACCCGCCCAGTTACGTCCATGGCTTCAAGCGGCAGGTGACCGCGGGCGGTGGACAGAGAGCCAAACCCGGCGTCGTCGTCCGGGACGATGGCCTCGAGCTCGGGCTCCGGCATCATGGTGAGTGTTTCGTGGGTCATGGTCTTACCTCCATCTTGAGTTACGGGACGGGCAGGAGCCCGCGGTTTTCGAGCTCGTCGAGCAGGGGCGCAGCAGCGGCGGCGAGCGCAGCAGCGTCCTCGGCATCGACGTTGCGGTTGGTATCGATCGAGACGTTTACTCCCGGTGCGATTTCGAGTTGGATCAGTCGGCGCATCGTGACGACCGGCCGTTTCGGCGCCGGGGCCGGCGCTGGCGGGGCTTGGTCAGCGGGCGCCGCGCGCCAGAAGCCGTCGCGCGCCGCTTTCTTGGCTTTGCGCCGGCGCGTTGCGGGTACGCGCGGCAACTGGGCCAGCTGGGCCAGTCGGCCGTCGGCGACTCCGGTCAGCTCGGTCTGGATCTCCGACAGGCTGAGCCCTTCGGCCTGCAGCCGCTTGATGGCCACGAGCTGCTGCAGATGGCGCTGGTTGTACAGCGCCGTTCGCCCCTTCATCGCCGCCGGCTTGTCCAAAAGGCCCAGGCTCGTGTAGTAGCGAATCGCCCGCTTGTCCGGCACCGCCCTCACCTGGCCGTTGCTCGGCGGCTCGTAGCCCACCGCCAGCGCGGCTTCTACCTCGCGGCTCAGCTCAGCAATGGTCCATTCGGTATCGGTCCGGGTCATGGACCTAATGTAACACTGAATTAAACAGTGTCACATACATTCTAGTGTAAAATGCGCAGTACGCCCCATACGCCTTTTAAATTCATAGAGTTACAGGAGATAGCATTGCCCCGGGGCCGGGGGAGGCCCGGGGGAATCAGCGGGACAACAGGAAGATCAGCCCGCCGATGACCGCTGCCAGCACCACGATGAACAGCACGATCTTGATGATGCTGTACGGCGCCTTGCCGGTGACTTCGCCGGTCTGGCCATTGACCAGAAACCGGTAGACCTCGTCTTTGTAGCGATACGCCGAGATCCAGATGGGCAGCAGCACGTGCTTGAACTTCTCGTCGTAGAACTTGTTGGCCACGTTCAAGAACTGATACGTGTCCCCCGGAACGTCCCCGGCGCAGCGGTTGTGTTGGACGTGCTCGATCCGCTCGACCGCCTGTGCCCAGCCGTCATTGAGCTCGACTGCGTATTCTTCCGCTTTCCAGCCGGCAAGATACTGCGGGTCGTAGGACACGAGCTTGGCGGTATCAAAGGTCTCGAGCCGGTCGGCCAGCTCCCTGGGCAATCCCTTGGACGCACACACGAGCACGTCGTCGTGGAAATCCGACCGCTAGCCCCACGCGGGCTGCCAACGAATCTTACGCACCTGCCGCTGTTGCGCGTCGCCCTCCTCGTCGATGTAGTGCTCGGTCTCGTAATAGTAGTAGCCCGCCTCGGCGGTCCAGTCCGAGTCGACGTTGGCGTCGAAGGTCCAGTACGGCACGTAGACGCCGGACATCTCTTTGACCTTGGCGCGATGTTTCAGATCGTTGGGCCGAAACCACAGCCCCTTGAGCCAGCCCGAGAACTTGCCGGCAGCGGAATCTTCGTCCACCTGAAACGCCACCAGCGACTCGGGACGGATCACGTTGCGGTTGGCCTCTTGCTCCAGCACCTGAGACGAGTCGCAAAACGCGCACTTGGTGGACGTGACGTTCTCGCCGAAGCTGACCGTAGCGCCGCACTCTTTGCACATCGCCGACTTGACCGGCGTGCCGTAACCGCGCTCGGACGCCTTGGCCAGGCCGTCTTCGAGGTTGTACTCGACGATGGAGTGCTGGCCCTCTTCGCCGCCGACCGGCCGTGTGTTGTCACAGTGGGCGCAGCGCATCACCTGCGCGCCGGCGTCGTAGGTCATCTCGGCGCCGCACTGATTGCAGCGAAATTCCTTGCCGCCGGAGTTGGGCTGATCCAGATCGACTTGTTGTTCACTCATGGCAAATACACCGTGCCGCTCATGTAGCGGACCGCTGTTCCGGAAATCTCGACGCGATCGCCCAGGTCTCTGCAAAACAGCTCGCCGCCGCGCGCCGATACCTGGTGCGCGTGCAGCGCCTGCCGGCCCAGGCGCTTGGACCAGAACGGAATCAACACACAGTGGGCCGAGCCGGTCACCGGGTCTTCGGCGACGCCCTTGGCGGGCGCAAAAAACCGGGACACGAAGTCGACGTCGGTTCCGGGCGCGGTGACGATGACGCTGCGACCGAGCCGCGCGAGCAGGTGCATTTTGGGTTTCAGCGTGCGTACGGTGGCTTCACTGTCGAGCACGGCCAGGTAGCGATCCGCCGCCAGAAGCTCGCGGGGCTCGACGCCGAGCGCGTCGTTGAGCTCGTCACTGAGCTCGCAACGCTGGGGCGGCAACGCGGGGAAGTTGAGCGCGTAGCGATTGCCGTTGGTCCGCGATACCCGCAACTCGCCGCTGCGCTGCGAGCGGAACACGATCTCGTCGCCGGCCTTGGCGTTCTCGCCGAAGATCACCGACGCCGCAGCGAGGGTGGCGTGCCCGCACAGGTCGATCTCCACCACCGGGGTGAACCAGCGCAGCTCGCAATAACCGTCGCGCGGCACGTAGAACGCCGTTTCGGACAGGTTGTTCTCCGCCGCGATGGCCTGCATGGTTTCCACGTCAAGCCATTCGTCCAGGGGACAAACCGCCGCCGGATTGCCCGCGAACAGCTCGGAGGTGAAGGCGTCTATTTGGTGAATCGCTATCTCACGTGTCATTGCGCAAACCCCGTCGGGTCATCACGAAACACCAGGCGATCACCGCGCCGTTGACGACTCCGAACAGGACGAATAATGGCATACCCCCGGCGGTGGCAGCGCGTTTGTGAAGCGCAAAAAGCTGCTCGCTGCCCAGGGCGCCCAGGCGCAACGACTCGCGCACCACCACCGTGCCCAAAATGGCCATCACGGCGCCGATGCTGGCGAGGATTAACGGCGACTTGGCGAACCGCCGCAACCGCAGTTGCCAAGCCCACGCGACTAGCTGGCACACCAGGCCGACCACCAACACCACAGTGTACGGCCGGGCGAACGCGCCGGTCGTAAAATCGCGCTGGAGCGCCGTCAGGCTGTTGTAGTACAGGGCCGCGAAGCCGACCGCACCGGCGATGCCGACCAGCGCCGGGTACGCCACGGCTGTCACGCGGTGCTCACCGCCGCGCAGTTGCCAGCCGGCGATGGTTGCGAACACCGGCACCGCCCCGCACAGCCACACGCCCAGCCGCAACGGCGTGAGCCCGTCCACCGCAAACAGCGGGTGCTGCGCGTAGCGTTCGACCCACACCACCTGTCCAGACATGGCGAGCATGTGGTTATCGGCAAACGAAAATGCGACGAACAAGAAACACGCGAACGCGCCGACCGACACCGCAGCGCGCGCCCGGGCAGACCAGCCGTCGACGCTCTTGGCTTTGGCCAGATACAGCAGATAGAAGCCGGCCATCAACACGGGCACGATCGCCATCCACCGGTTAAACAGCAGCAGGTTGGCGGTGTAGAAGTACTTCTTGTACAGAATCTGCACGAACAGCAGCGGCGCGACCCCGGCGGTGATGGCCACGCCCAGACCAAACGGCAGCCAGTCGCGCACGGTCTCGGCCACTGGATCGCCGGCGTCGCCACGGCCCAGCCAGCGCCGCACGGCCCACACCGCCATGTAGCCACTGCCGGCGAGCACGTAGCTCATGAACACCACGTGCAACGCCAACGTGAGCGCGTACAGCACCATGTACATGGCCGTGGGCCCGGGCAAGCCAAACGGAAACGCGCTGGTCATCGCCGCCTCCGGTAGCGGTCCGTACGCCCTGGCTCGACGCCCGCCTGGTCCAGCCAGGTCTGGATACGCCCGAGCGCGGCCGGGTCCGTGGTCGACTTCCAGGTCCGCGGCTTGCCGGCGTTGTGCCAAATCAACAATTGACTGAGCGCCTCCACCTCGCCAGCGGTGCCGGCAAACGGTGGCATGAACGGTTTGGTGTGCTGCAGCTTGGCGATGTTGAGCCGGATCTGATCGGGTTGCCACGAGCCAACGAGGGGCGCCAGGGCGTTTGCCCCGTCCATGGTGTGGCAGACGCTGCACTGGAATCGGTAGACCTTGGCACCGAGGCGCAGCTGCTCGGTGGGGTACGCCGAAGCGTTGCGCAACGGGTACGGATCGTCGGTGACCGAGCCGACTCGGCGCAAGTGCGCCACCTCCGCCGGGGTAATGGAGTTGGAGTACAGGGCACCGCGCACTGTGTACGGCTTGCGCGCGCCTTCGCGAACGAACTCACCGGCGGCCGTGGCGCCGAACGCCAGCGCGACCAACACGGTGGCGGTCGCGCCGTTGATGTAGAGCTTCTGGCGCAACAGACCGATCAGGGAGTAGCCGCCGATCAACGTCGACGCGCCGGCGGCCACGGCGGCGAACAACATCATCGCCGCGCTGCCACCGAGCACCCACTCGCGACTGTCGGCGGGAATGACCAGCAGAAACCACAGCGCCAGCACCGGCATCGCCGCCATGGGCGCGAGGAAGTGCGCCACCTTGTTGATCAGCTTCGTCTTGTCGTCCCGATCCAGATCGGCCATGGTGTTGATGACCACGCAGCCGACGAGCGCGGCGATGGTCATGGCCACGATCGTGCGGAACACCAACGATGGCCAGAAGCTCGGATTGAAGAAGCCCGCCCACACACTGTGCGACTCGAGCCAATGCCCCGGCGTGAGTTGCCACGACAGAATGCCGTTGATCCAGAACAGGCTGAACCAGGCGGCCCCGGCGTAGATCATCAGCAGGCGCAGCCGCGCTTTGTCGTCGAGCCGCGGGCCGTAGCGGTAGAACAGGTAGCCCGACGTGACCTCGAGGAAAAAGAACGTCCACTCGATGGCCCACAGCCAGTGAAACTCGTCGACCATCATGCCGATGGTGCGCGGGCTTACCTGAATGGTGGTGAACCACATTCCCACGCCGGTGACCGCGCCCGCGACGAACGAGATCAGCACGAGCACGCGGAAATAGCCGTCCACGAACCGCCGTGCGTTGGGCTCGCGGCCGCTTTGGGCCAGCCACTCCAGGTAGCACAGCAGCATGCCGGCTCCGATGGCGAACTGGGCCAGAAAAACGTGGATAATGCCCATGCCACCGATGACCAGCCCCTTCATCAGCGGGCCAAAATCGTTGACTGGATAGTACGGAACAGCGCTGGCGAGTGCGTTCAGCATTCAATCAGATGAAGGCTGCAGCTGATCGTTGCCGCCCAATTGGCCCGTAGTGTAGCGTAACGGCGGCATGGACAACACGTTTCGGGTCGGAGCAGTCATCAGTCGCGGATTCAAGATCTACTTTCGGAACTTCTTTTCGTTCACCCTGCTGATGCTGGTGGTCTACTCGCCGCTGATCCTCGCGGCCTACATGATGATCGAGAGCACCTTGACCGACGAGAGCATCGCGTTGCTCGCGCTCGGCATGGGCCTGGGCAGCATGATCCTGGGCGTGGTCGCCAGCGCCGCGGTCACCCACGGCACATTCGAGCAGTTGCGTGGCCGCCGCGCCAGCCTGGGCTCGACCGTGGCGGTCGGGCTCAAACGCCTCGTGCCCGTTTTGTTGACTGCGTTCGTAATGGCGCTCGGGATCGTGCTGGGGTTCATCGCCTTAGTCATTCCCGGCATGATCCTGGTGTGCCGCTGGTGGGTCGCGATCCCGGTGGCCGTCGTCGAAAAACCCGGCATCATGGCCAGCCTCGGCCGCAGCGCTGAGCTCACCAAGGGCCACCGCTGGCAGATCTTCGGCGCCATCTTTCTGCTCGGGTTGATCAACAACTTCTGCAGCAGGCTGCTCAAGGTGGCGTTTTTGAACGACCACCCGACCATGACGGACGTCCGAATGTATTTGTTCGGCGTCCTGGCCGTGACGGTGTTCATCGCGGGCATCACTGCCGTGATCGCGTGCGTCGGCTACCACGACTTGCGCCAGAGCAAAGAAGGCATGGACACCGAAGAGCTAGCCAGCGTCTTCGACTGAGCCGAGTGGCTGCACGCCGTTGTCGCCGCCCAGCCGCGGCAGCTCGTCGCCGGCGCTGAACCACGGCAGGCGGCGGTCGTAATAGACGTGCGCCTGGGGCTCGCGGTCGACGGGCCCATCGAGGTTGGCGGCAGCGACGTGCACTTCCCCCGGCCAGCGCTCGCCGCCGAACAGCAGCGTGGTGCCGCATCGACGACAGAAGTGACGCCATGCCGCGGCCGATGAATCGTAGCGAACCAGCGCGTCCTCACCTTGCTCGTAGGTCAGCTGATGTTCGAGCACGCCCACCCACGACACCACCGGCGCCCCGTGAGCGCGCCGGCAATCGGCACAATAGCAGTGAGCAAAGAACCGGGTGGGAAACGCGACGGTGAACTTGATCGCACCGCAGTGACACGATCCGCCGACAGACGAGGGATTCGATTTGGTGGGCATGGCAGCTCTCCTGGGGCGAAAAATCCTCTTTTAGTGTATCGACTCGTCCAGCGAGTACTTGTCCTTGCGCTGCTTGCCGAACAACATCTTGCGCTCGAGGCGGGCACGCAGCGCGGCGTAAAAGTCGCGCAAGAACACCTCCGGGTCGACATGCCACTCGGCCTGATTCCACTGGATCTTGTGCTTGATGCGCTCGCACACGATCTCGAGGGCGCGCCGGTTGTCCAGGCGATCCTGGCCGCGCAACACGTTTTCGAGCACCTGCAGCTCGTAGATGCCGTACTGGTCGAGTTGGCCCGAGGTGAAGGTGTAGCTGGCTGCGCCACGGTCGCCGGCATTGAGGTTCGCCGCACCGATGTCGGGCAACAGCACGCTCTTTGGCTGCAACACCACGATGGTGCCGCCGATCATGTCACCGATGCGCAGCCGATCCTTGTTGAGCAGCGGCATCAGCATGAACACCAGCAGCCACAACATGCATAGCAGCCGCGCCCAGCCCGACGCGTTGGGCCACAGCTGCTCGGGCACGATCAAAACCTGCAGCGGCAAGAACACCTCGATGTCGCGTACCAGGTTGCGCGCAAACACCGCTCGGGCATCCAGCGGACCACCCTCGCTGTCGATGACGCGCAGCCCGACCACCCGCTTGCCGGGTGTGCTGCCCTGCCAGCGCAGCTCGAAGAACACGAAGTAGAAGTTGCGCAGCAAGAACGCCACCACGATGGCAAACGCGGTGATGAAGCTGGAGCTGCCACCGGTGGCAGCGCTGGTGAGCCACGCCAGGGCGATGGTCACCACAGCTATCAGGATCACGTCGATCAAAAACGCAGTGGCGCGCTCGCCGGCGTCGGCTAGACGCAGGCCCAGGGGAATGCCCTCAGGGGTGACGATTTCGCGCCGGCTGCCCTCGTCGCCGGGCCCGGCCAACACAAAGCCGCGTCTCATTCCGACTGCCTCTTGCCGACGAACCCGAAGTAGTAGATCCAAAACGCGGCCGTGGTCGCCGCCACCAAGTAGCGGACCGCCAGGTTGGTCACGGTCTGGCGAAAGATGCCTTCGATCAGGCCGGCGATGAAGAACATGATCACCGCGCCGAGGGCGATCTGGCCGGCGTCGCGGCCGCGCAGCTTCAGGTTTTGCAGCCGCGTAAACCTACCCGGAAACACCAGGCTGCGCGCCAACAGCAGGCCGGCGCCACCGCACAACGCAATGGCGGACAGCTCGGTGACGCCGTGGGGTAACAGCCAACCCCACAGATCGGCAGATAAGCCGCGATCGTAGTACAGCGCCGCGAACGCTCCCAGGGTCAGGCCGTTGAGGAACATCAGCACGAACACCGGCAAGCCCAGGGCGAACCCCAGAGCGAACGACAGGATGCCGATCTTGGCGTTGTGACTGAACAGGGACGCGGCGAACGTGGTCAATACCTGGGACGAGCTGACTTTGTCGTACAGCACCGCCTCGAGCTCTTTGGTGGACGACGCGGGGTTGCGCCCCTGGGCGTAGTCGCCGCCGACGAATGTGTAGAATTTGTCGCTGTCGTGGGCCGTCATGACGAACGCGGTCACGGTGCCCAGGATCATCGCCAGCGCGGCCAGCGCGACTTGCCACCTGGCCGCGCGCACCGCGCGCGGAAACGACTCGGTGAAGAACTCGGCGATCACCCCGCGCATGTGGCGCCGCGTGCCGTAAACAGCGAAGTACGCCCGCCCGGCCAGGCTCTCCAGGTAGCGGATGACGTTCTGATCCAGCGAGATCGTGCGCGCGACGCTCAGCGACGACAACGTTGCCCGGTACAGCACGGGCAGCCGCGACAGCTGTGACGACGACAACGACTTGATGCCCTTGCGCTCGACCAGCCCGACGAGCTCTTCCAGCTCGGCCCAGGTTTGCTCGCGCTCGGCGCGGAACTCGTAACTGCGCAGGGTAACCGTCACAGAAGCTCCCTTCGCTTGATGTCCAGGTAGCGATTGATCAGCTGCGTGGTCACCTGACTGGGCACCGCATCGATGGTGTGCACGCCCAGACGGTGCAGGCGCTCGAGCACGACTTCACGCTCCCGGGTGAACTCCTCGGAGACCACCGAGCGGTGCAGGTCCGCCAGCGTGTTGGGCGTCGCGTGGATCAGCTCGGCCAGGCTTGGATCGCGCAGGGTGACGAACACCACCAGGTGCTTGCGCGCCAACCGGGACATGTTTTCGATCATCAGCTCCGCGGTAATCGTATCGACGAAGTCGGTGAGCAAAATCACCAGGGACCGCCGCGACAGCCGCGCCGACAACTCGGCGAGCGCAACGGTGAAGTTGGTCTCCTCGTGCTGGTAGGACAGATCCGCGGAAAACTGTTGCAGTCGGCCGAATGCCTGGACGCCGCCGGCGGGATGGGCATAGCCGCGCACTTTGGCGTCGAAACCGAACAAGCCGACTCGATCGCCGACGCGCAGCGAAATGTACGCCAGCAGCAAGCCGGCGTTGATCGCATGGTCGAGCTTGGTGATGCCGTCGAGCGGCTCGCTCATCAACTGGCCGGTATCCATGGCGACGATGATCTGCTGGTTCCGCTCGGCGCGGAATTCCTTGCACACGAGCTTATTGTGACGCGCCGAGTGCTTCCAGTCGATGGCGCGATGGTCCATGCCGAGCACGTACTCTCGCAGCGCTTCGTACTCGGAGCCGCCACCGAACTGCGGCGCCACGCGAATGCCGTGCATGGCGTCGCGCGAGAAGAACTTGATGGCCGCGGCGCGCACCGCGCGGATGTTCGGCACGACCTTGATCGTCCGCTCCAGCTCGATCACCCGCCGCTTTTCCGCCAGGCCCAGGGGCCCGGTCCAGCGCAGCCATACGGTCTTGACCGTCGCCGTGCCGCGCATGCGCGGGCGCAGCACCAGCTCGATGTGGGTTTCGTCGTCGCGGCGCAGCACTGCCGTCTGCATCGGCTGGGGCTCGAGCCGGTTGTCGACATCGCACAGCACCTCTACCTCGACCGAGCCGCGCACCGCCGGCGCGCGAAAGCGCAGGGTGAGCGGGTCCTCCGAGCCGACGTACAGGGTGTCCGGCGCGTCCACTTCCATGGTGATGCGTTTTTTCGGCAAGGCCAGGAGCGCGTCACCCGCGAACACCAGGACGCTCACGCCGAGATACGCGGCCCAGATCGACCACAGCTGCGTGCTCAGAAGCACGGCGCCGAGCGACACGGGGAAGCCCGCGACGAACACCATGACTGTGCGCAACGTCGGACGCATCAGCGCGGAGCGGGCACCTGTTCGAGAATTTGTCCGATGGCGCGATACGGGGTGAGGCCCTCGATCTCGGCGCCGGGGGCGAGCACCACGCGGTGACCGAGCGCGGGTAAAGCCAGCATCTTGATGTCGTCCGGAATGACGTAGTCACGCCCGTTGACGACCGCGTAGGCGCGCGACGCCGTCGCCAGCATGTTGGCCGCACGGGGCGAAGCGCCAAACTGCAGCGCCGGGCTTTCGCGCGTGGCGCGCACGATGTCGACGATGTAATCGACCAGGGCTTCGGTGAGCGCCACCTGCGAAACCACCTGGCGCACGGTCAACAACTGCTCCAGGTTGGTCACCGGCTCGACTCCGAAGGAAGCGATGTTGTGCATGGCCGTGCGGTGACCGTGCTGGCGCACGATGGCACGCTCCTGATCCCGGCTCGGGTAGTCGATAACGACCTTGAACAAGAACCGGTCTAGCTGCGCTTCGGGCAACGGATAGGTGCCCTCTTGCTCGATCGGGTTCTGGGTCGCGATGACCATGAAGCCGGCGCCGAGATCGTGGTTCTTGTTGTCGATGGTGACGATGCGCTCCTGCATCGCCTGCAACAAGGCGGCCTGGGTCTTGGGCGGCGTGCGGTTGATCTCGTCGGCCAACAGCACCTGGGTAAAGATCGGCCCCTTGGTGAGCACGAACTGGTTGGTCTGGAAGTTGAACAGGTTCGTGCCGAGGACATCGCCGGGCATCAAGTCCGGGGTGAATTGGATGCGACCAAAGTGCAGCGCCAACCCGGTGGCGAACGTGCGCGCCAGCAGTGTTTTGGCCGTACCGGGCACGCCCTCGAGCAGGATGTGGCCCTCGCTGAGCAAGCTCACCAGCATGAGATCGATCGCGTGATCCTGGCCGACCACGACGCGGTGCACCTGCTGTCGCAGTCGGTTAGCCAGATCGTGAATTGCCTGCAGGTCCATGCAGCATCTCCTGTTTCCAGTAGTAGAGGCGGTTGGCGGCCAGAACCACCGACCGCGGTTGAACGCGTCGTACCGCGGTGACCGCCGCGACCTCGGAACGCACGTCCGCCAGACGCAGCTTGACACCTTTGTTGCTGCCTACCCGTTCGAGCCAGGCTTCGAGCTTCGCGTCGTCCAGGTCCGGGGCGTTGAGGTTGCGCGCCACGTCGCGCACGGTGGTGTTGTAGTAGCGACGCAGCGCGTGGGCAGTGTGACCGCCGAACTGCAGCAGCGCGGCGGTGTTGTCGATGAGGAACCGCTTGCCCGGCTCGATGGCGGGCCGCGGCGACCGCGGCGCGCCGAACCGGCGAATGCCCGACCACAGAAACAGCAGCGCAGCGCACAAAATCTGCAAAGTCGCCAGCACCAGAGGGAATTCGAGCAACGCCCGCCACACGCTGGGCTCGATCTGAAAGCCGTGCACGGTCTCGTCGAACACGACCGCGCCGTCAGCGCTGCGCAGGTGGTCGACCACGGCCAGAGCAAACCGAGCGTTGTCGCCGCGACCGATGCTGTGGGTCGCGATCACGTCGGGATCCGAAAGGACCCAAACCACGCCCTGGGTGCGGTTGACCTGGCCGAGCAGAATGCCATCCTCGGTAGCCACGATCGGCTCGACGGATTCGGAGCGCAACAGCTGCGGGTAGCGCAGCTGCGGCGTGATGCCGAGCTCGTCGGTGGTGAAGCGGTCCACGCGCTCAGGACGCACCACCTGGAGATCGACGGCGAGCACCTCACTGGCGACGCGCTGGATGTCGCCCTTGTCGTACAGACTCACGCTGGCAACCCACTGTTTGCGCTTGGCCTGGGGCACAGAGCTCCATTTGGGCAAGATCATCAGCACCGTATCGGCGTCGCTCGCCAGGGCGCGCGCTCGCTTCACCGCGTCGTCGTTCGGCCGCGGCTCAGCGAGGATCAACACGGCACCTTTCTTGGCTTTCTTGGCCGACTCGTAGCGGCTCACGACCACCGGTATGTCGAGTCGCTCGAGCAGCTCGACGAACGCCTTGTGGCCCACCGCGGAGCGCGAAAACGCGTTGGCGTCGCTGATCGGCGCGCGCGACACCTTGTCGCCGAACACCGCCAGACCGAGGCCCAGCACCAGCGAGCCGACCGCGACCACCCCGATGAGGATCAACATGCGCCGGGAGAACGGTCCGCTCGAGCTCATCGGCGCCCCCGGGTGTAGGCCGACGCGAACTGGTGAAACCGCTGCAGGCACGCGTTGTACTCGGGCTCGCCGGGCACCGCCTCGCCGAAGTGGCTGACCTCCACGGCCGTGATCAACCCCGATAGGGCATGACGCGCGTCGTCGGGCACGTCGACCCGACGCAAGATCTCGCGGCTGGTGAGCGAGTCCGGCAGCGGGTTGTCCAGGCGCGAGCTCAGCTCGAGCAAGGTGCGCAACAGCAGGATGTGGATCGCCTCGCGGAATTTACCCTGCTGAGCCAGCGCATCGGCGTCGCCCAGCGGTCGCGTCACTACCGCGTCGTCGTCGCCATCGGCGAGCCCCTCC
>Ga0114931_10005667_pt1 | contig 15448 bp, 27 predicted proteins | sample 2SBtaG_FD_89579 | JGI IMG/M metagenome (GOLD analysis project Ga0114931, IMG submission 89579) | Deep subsurface microbial communities from Kolumbo volcano to uncover new lineages of life (NeLLi) - 2SBTROV14_V59a metaG | ecosystem: Environmental > Aquatic > Marine > Volcanic | place: Kolumbo...
ATGAACATAATATTATAATATCAGCTTATCCTGATGATAAAGTTACAGTTATCAGAAATGTATATAATAATACTGAACATAATAGTTGTGAAATTACAATAAATAGAATTCCTATTGATCCTTTTATTATAACTGGACATAAACATGAAATTTCATTAATAAAACAAGATTTATTAAAGTCATTTGATATTAACGGTTGTAAAATAAAATTTATAGATAAAGAAAATCCATATAATTGGTTTGAATTATGTGGATGTTATTTACTAAAAAATGATACAAAAACTGAACTTCAAATTATTTATCGTGATATAATGTATCCTTTTGATACTCATGGTGGATTTATTATATGATAGTTAAAAATATTAAATCAGATTTATTACAAGCAAGAAAAGATAAAGATTTTTTTAAACGAGGTGTATTAATTACACTATTGGGTGAAGTTGAAAATGTCGGTAAATCTGCAGGAAATAGAAAAACAACCGATGAAGAAGCCAACAGAGTTATAAAAAAGTTTATAAAAAATATCGATATAAACTTGAAACATGTTAAGGATTCTACTCTTTTGGAAAAAGAAAAATTATTACTTGAGGTTTATTTGCCAGATCAATTATCTGATGAACAGTTAGAAAAAGAAATTTCATCAATTATAATTGATTTTAAGAATAAAGAACAACGTTCACCAAAAGTTGGAGAAGTAATGAAAAAATTGAAAAATCAATTTGGAACAATTTATGATGGTAAATTGGCATCAACAATGGTTAGAAATCTTTTATAAATAATTATGAAAAAATTTGAAAATAATCAACCGGTACTTTTCGAAATAAATGATGAATCTTATGGACAAGGAAAAATTGTTGGATTTGCTGCTGATTTGCCAATTGCTAAAATGTGGATTATTGAAGTTAATAAACAGCGGTCATCACTATTATTAAATGAAATGAAATATAATTGCATTGTTTGTCCAGAATCTTTGATATCTACTATTACAAAATAATATAAGGGACAGTGGCGGAACTAAGGTATACGCAGCAGACTTAAAATCTGCCGATCGAAAGATCATGTGGGTTCGATTCCCATCTGTCCCACCAAAAAGGATTAAGCATGGAAATATCTGGAGTATTATTATTATGTATGATATTTAATACTTTTGAATGTGCAGAATTTTGGCATACTGATCCTAATACACCAAAATATTTACAAAGTAATAAATATAAAGAAACTAAGATACATAAAAAAATGTATAAAAAAATGCATAGTAAAAAATATACTAAATGGCAAGATTATAGATTTTAAAATATTTTTATGAAAAAATTATTTATTATTATATTTATTTTATTACAAGGATGTGCATATCCAATTGTTACTGATTATTATGGTTATGATTCACAAATTTATTATGATGAACCATATTATGATTATGAATATTTTAATTCATATAACTACGATTATTGTTGGTAAAAAGGAATTATTATGAAAAAAATATTATTAATAGGCATATTATTATCAATATCTAATTTTGCAAATGCCACAAAATTTGTTAGAAATACCCAATTTTATTATAATGGACCAAATATAAGTATTGGTATTGATACCCATCATGGAAGACATTATAGAAGACATTATAGAAGATATTATGGTGAATATAGACCACCATATAGATATTATAAAAGATATTATTATCCAAATAGATATTATAGAAGACGTAAATTGCCTTATTGTCCTCCAAATTATAAAAGACGGTTACATAAAAAATATTATTATGATGATTAATTTTTATGTATAATCATATAATTTTTATAAATAAAAAGTATAATTAGTAAAGGAATAAAAATGTTATTAACCGAAATGTTTAATGGACCAAAAGATTTTACCAAATTAACTAGTGATGAATTAAGAGATATAGCTCGTAGATCTGGATATAAAGGACGTGATTCATATGGAATGATAAAATATCTTGGATTTAAAAATGGAAAACATTGTTATGCATTTATTTATGAAGATTTAAATGATGGCGATTTTGATATTGGTGAAATGTATGTATTCTTAGGAAAAAGATTTATCGAATCTGAATTTAGTGGTAATACATTAGGTAACGGTCCTTTTGATACTGAACAAGAAGCAGAACGAGCATTAAATAATATTAAATAAAATGACTAAAAATTTAGAAAATTTAGAAGATCTAGAAGATTGGTTTCCAGAAGAAGAATTTTATACTGAAAATTCTCAAGATTGGATTCCGGAAAATGGTTTTTATGAAGAGTTAATTAATAATGCATGAATATTAAAATTATATTTTTAATATTTATATGTATAATTAATTTGATTGGATGTCCAGATACATCTAATATAAAAAATAAAACTATTAATTCTAAAGATTCATTACTTTATACTCCAATATATCAATTAGATAAAAATAGATATAATTATGGATATGATGAAAAGGATCCTAGAGGATATAAACCAAGGTATGGAGATCCAGATTATATAGATTTAAATCATTAATTAGTAGCGGGATGGAGAAGTGGTTAACTCGCTTGGCCCATAACCAAGAGATCGCAGGTTCGAATCCTGCTCCCGCAACCAATTTTTAAAATATTATATAAAAATCAGTTTACAATTTATATAATTGATGTATAATATTTATATTGTTTTATTGTGAGTGGGAGAGATGGCAACTCATCGGGCTCATAACTCGAAGATACTAGGTTCGATTCCTAGACTCGCTTCAAAATAATAAGTTGCATAGAAAAATGTTACTTCGATATTGCTAATTGAGAGTCTCTATTTAGCTTAATGTTAGAGCACTAAAATTTCATTTTTCGACTTTAACTCTTATTATTAATTTAAGGAAATTGTTATGAAAAAAATCTTTTTTATCGTAATATTATTTTCAATCTCCACCATTGGTTATTCACATGAATATTATGGTGGAAGTGGTTTTAATTTTTCTGCTGGAGGACCTAATGGAAGAGTAGCAATCGGTGCTTCTTCATATGGTGGTTATATTAGTGGATCATCAGCTGCTGGTAATTTCAATGTTAGTTATGGCCGTGGTCATAGATCATATCATGAACATCATGGGTATCATGAACATCATGGTTATTATGATAATGTTCATCAAGTTCAAAGGATTAAAGAATATAATTATCATCAAAAACATTATAATGCTTGGCATAATCCTAGAAGTGGTGCATATGTTGTAAATAAAAGAGCTTATTTAGCTAGAAATCAACATAATTTAGATCATAATGGCCGTTGGCAACAACCTCGTCCAAGATATTATCGCGAATATCATAGATAAAATTTATTATAATTTTAGAGGCAATTATGGTGCATAGAATATCAGCTTTTAATGAAATTTTTGAAGATCGTTTACGAAAAATGGTTAACAGAATTAAAAAACTTAAAAATGATGATAAAAATGATCCTAGAATTAGTGTAATTTTGAAAGATGCAAAAAAATTACAAAAAATGCTTAAAAAAACTAGAAATCAAAAGTTTAATACATAAAAATTATATTGCATAGTATAGATATACTTCGTTATTGTAAACTATAATTATCTTTACGATTTTAACTTATAATTTTTATGTATATATTTTAATATTGCATATATAAAAGGTACTTCGAATGGAATCTGGATATCGTTGGTTCGAATCCAACTAATCAGCTAAATTTAAATAATGCGGGTTATAGCTTAGTTTGGTAAAGCGCCAGATAAAAAACCACTTTTATAGACTTTAACTTATTAAAATATATTTCTAATAACTTGGTATTTGTAATATCATTGCAATATGGAATCTTAATCATGTCTAAACTTAATCAAAAAAATAAACAACCAAGAGTGAATTCTTATCAAGGAAATTCACAATTTAAACATTCACCAAAACAAGATTTGTATAATTTAGCTTGTATGACATTAATAGGTAGAGATTCATATTATGAATCTGCTTCAGAACCAATTAAACGTATGAAAAAATTAATTTTTTCATTGGTTGAAACTGATGATATGGATTATATTGCTAATTTATGTATTCATGCAAGAACTAAAATGAATATTAGATCAGCACCTATTGTTATGGTTGTTTTATTAACAGAAGCATTACGTGAACAAAGTAAAACATATAGCTATATGCGATCTCTTGTTTGCGATGTTATTCAACGTGCAGATCAATTAACAGATATGTATGCAACTGCATTAAATGTTTTTGGTGATAAAAGAAAAGTACCAATGGCTATTAAAAATGGTGTAGCTGATGCTTTTAATAAATTTGATGAATATCAATTTGGTAAATATAAAGGGACTGGTAAACAATTATCATTAGCAAAACTTATTCGTATTGTTCATCCAAAATCAAAATCTAAAGAACAAGGTGCAATTTTTGAAAAAATTGTAAAAGAATCACTTGATATTCCATATACTTGGGAAACTGAATTATCTGCAGCAAATAAAGAAAAAAAAGTTATATGGGAAGAACTTGTTAATAGTAAACGTTTAGGTTATATGGCAACATTACGTAATTTAAACAATATGTTAAAAGAAAATGTTTCTTCTGATACTTTAGAAAAAGTTTGTAATTATATTTCTAATCCAATGGCAGTGGCCAAATCCAAACAATTACCATATAGGTTTTTAAGTGCTATTGGTGCAACAGCAGATCATGCTAATACTAAAATTAAATCATCTATTAGTAAAGCACTTGATTTAAGTTTAAATAATATTCCAGATATTGGTGATAATATTTGGATTATTATTGATTGTTCTGGTAGTATGGGATATAAATATGGAGCAACAGTTAATGTATTTGATATTGCTTCATTATTTGCAGCAGCTATTGCAAAAAGAAATGGCGAATCTGCTAAAAATATGAAGATTACTTTATTTAGTGATAATGCTGAACATGTTTCAATTGATACTAATGGACCTATTTTAAGTATTATTAAAGAATTTAGTTCTAATATTCATGGATATGGTACTAATTTAAATGCTGCTTTGAATGAATATAACTCATTAGGTTTTAAACCAGATACAATGATATTATTTAGCGATATGCAAGTAAATCGTTTATCAAATCAATCTAATGCTATATTAAATGATCATAATATTACTCGTATAGCATTTAATGTAGGAAATTATAATAATTCACCAGTAACAGAATTAAACGGTTGGTATCAAATTACCGGTTATTCAGATGGAATATTCTCTTATTTACATGCAATGAAAGAAAAAGTATCGGTAACTAAAATGTTAGATACTGAATACAAAACAACAATATATAAATAATTAAATGGATAAATTTGTTATACGACAAAATGAAAAAATTGGTAAAGACAATAAATTTGTTTTACAATTACCAAAATTTTTAGCAAATAATAATTCTTGGACTAAATCTAAAAGTGGACATAAAGTTTTTTCTGAAAAGGAAGGATTAAAACATATTAAATCATTAGATACAAAATTTAAGTATAAATTACAAGCTATTAAATAATATGGACAAAACATCAATGGATTGAAAAATGATTAATTGGTATAAAAATAATGATCCAATGTGGGTCATTATCATAATGATGATTGCAGTATTTAATATGATATTATTTAATCCAAATTTTATAGGATTTTGGATATTCATAAGTTGTAGTATTTTTTGTATTATCATTAGAAATTCTAAAATCTCTAAATCTAAAGAAGGTCACACAGAAGCTTCTTTCAGGCAATCACTTTTATTACTTGGAATGCTCATTTCAGTAATTAATATAATGCTCAATAATAATGGAAATAAATATATTATCGAGTTACATAATGCAATTCACAATGAAATAAATCAGCTTACTAGGTAAAAAAATAATAAATACTTAATATACCATATATAATTAATAATTTTAAGCAACAGGCGGACTCCTGGCTATATAAAATAAAGGATTTTTAAATGATTTTAAATGATATTTTTACAGAATCTGTTATAGGTTTTGAAACTAAGAAAAATAAAAAGAAAAGAGAACAACTTGATGCTTTGAGAAATGTTGATCATAAAGAAAATATGAAAAAGCTTAGTGATAAAATTAGATTGGCTAAAGTTGATTCTAGAAGATCAAATTTTAAAATAGTTAAATAAAAAATGGGAAACCGAAGTCTCCCATTTTCAGATTTTGGTTATAAGGCTCTGTTATACCTTAGATAATCATGCTGCAATAGCTACATTATCGAAAAAATTATCATTTGCGATTAATTTTAAGTTGATTTTAACGTTTTATCTTAACGATTGTTTTTTAATATTTTTCATTATCACGTCGAATCCAAAACATCCCCTAAATAATTTAATGTTTGTGGAGATGGTGGGATTTGAACCCACATCCGCGAAGCTTACTTAATAATAAAATACCACACAATTTTTTAAATTTTTAATAATTAAGATTTAAATCTTCACCATATTCTGTTTCTAATTCAAGATCTGGAAAATCTTTTATATCTAATTTTGTTATATCAAAATCTTTACCAACATCATAAGATAATGTTACATGAGGTTTATATTCAGAAAAATCAAATTTAGCATTATACTTTTTCATTAATTCTTTATGTCTAGCAACCAATTCCGGACATTTAAATGTTAATACTAATACTAATTTAGTATCACCATCATCATTTTTTGTATCCCAAATAAAAAACTTTTTTGGAATACCTATATAAGGTGATTCTAATTTACCAGCAGCTTTATAATTTGGTAAATTTTTTGTACTATACAATAATGTTGTATGTAATTCATTTTTATCTATTTTATTTGGTATCTTATATTTATTTATAAAATCATATAAAGAATTTTTAGTATTGGTTGAAAATCTATATCCGGCATATGTTCCATTAAGTTCTTTTATTTCATGTAATTTCATCATCTATATCCGGCATATGTTCCATTAAGTTCTTTTATTTCATGTAATTTCATCATCTATTATTGCCATAATAATTATTTTATTTATTATTCCAGCCAGTATTTTTATTATTTTCTTTTAACTCATATTTAACCATATATTTTTTAAGTTCTGTTATTGGTATTTTATTTCCGTGGCCATCAAATATAAAATAACTACGCGGCCTAGTATAAAAAGGAGTTGATTTTAAAAATTTATTTTAAAAATTTATTTTTAAAATTTTTTAATTCTTCATCAGTTACAATTTTATCTTTATTTTCATCGGCATATTTAAACGACCATTTTCCAAAATCTTCCCAAAAATAATATTCGCCATTTGGACAAGTATATCTAGTTTGTATAATAACAACTATAATACCTATTAATAATATTAAAATTCTAATTCTAGAAGAATAAAAAATAGTAAGTATTATTTTAACTGTATTTTCTTTGAGTATTCTAGGAATTTTACACCATCGCATAATTCTTTTCCATTTTTAATTTTGTATTTTTTAAATATAGAAATTGGGAAAAAATTATCACATTTCCAATCTTTTTCTACTAAAGTAACATAAATAGTATCAATATAATATGCTAAAGCTTCTGTAAATACTTTACCTCCACCAATAACAAATACTTTTTTCTTAAATAATTTATCATCAAAATTTATTATATTAAAACAAGCACGTAAATCTGGTTTAACCATAAGTCTATCTTCATGATCTTTAGGTAATTTAAAACCAGATCTTGATAAAATAAAACATGTTCGATTTGGTAAAATATTTGTTTTTTTACTAATTTTTGCGATATCCTCATATGTATGACGACCCATAATAACAATATTATCCATTGTTAATTTTTGGAATCTTTTTAAATCATCTTTTGCAAATGGTTCATTAATCCATGGAATTTCTCCATTTTTAGAATATCCTCCAAATTTATCTAATGCCACTATTATGTTTATTAACTTTTTTTTCATATAATTAATCCATCTTCCAATGTTGGTATATTATACGGACATATAATATTACAATTAAAATAAATAAAATCCATTAATCCTGGATGAAAAACTAATTCAGGATTTTCATTATAAATAATTGTTGGTTGTTGTGATAAAATCCAATAATATTGTTTTTTTGTCGGTTTTATAATTTTAACATTTTTATAATTACCAGAATACGAATCATTAGGATTCGTAATTATAAAATCATAATCTTTATATTTATCAACAGTTTGTTCAAATTTATATGCTAAATCAGATAATCTAAACGGAAAGAATATAGTCTTTTCTCCAATTTCAATATCAATTTTTTCTACACCAACCTTATCAAAATATTCTTTTGATATAACTTTTTGATTTACAACAACTTTATCTTCTAATTCAGGATATAATGATATTATATAATCTTTTTGGCATTGGTTTAAAACTGTTGTAATTTCTGCTTTTTTAATTGATTCGATATCTGAATTAAAAAATTTATCGATATATGATCTTTTGATATTAGGTAATTTTGTTATATTAAAATTATTACTAAAATTTCTTTGACCTGGATAACCAGTAATATCTGTTACAATATCTAAATTTAATTGATCTATTAATTTTAAATTATTAATCCAAAATGTATCCCTGGTATCAACTGCGTTTATACCATATTTTGCTTGTATTAAATGATTTGACGGAATTAAATTAAGATTTATAAATTCTAATAAATCTTTTGTATTATTTGGAATAACTAAATAATCATTATCTAAATCCATTCGGCATAAATGAATTTTTAAATTGCCATCTTTAAGAATCGAATATGTATTATCGATATGAGATCGCATTGAATATATTGGAATTCTAAGTTTATGCATTAAATAAACTTATCTATTAAAGATAATAATGCAGAAATTTCTTCAGAATTAGTTACCTTATTAGTATGAACTTTAAATGTAGGACAATTTAAATTTTCATATAAATCAATAATAGTATTAAATTGTTCATTAGTTGCTGATACTTGATCATCTTCAAAATCTTCAGAAATTTTATTTCTTGTTAAAATAATTTCTAAAACTTTAAAAGTATCTAAAAACCATTCTCTGAAACGTTCAGATTGACCGTCAGGAGCTCTATTTAATGCTTTATCATATACCATGTTACTTAAATAAAATCGGTCCAAGACATACGTATAATTAGAATTCAAATGTGGTAATAATTTTTCAACTATTTGAAATTCATTGGCAGATTGAATTCTAAATTTTGTATTATCATTATTACGACGTTCAAATTTTATTTCTTTAAATTTGGGATACCATCGTAATAATTTACCAACCAATGTTGTTTTACCAGCATCATCTGGTCCATCTATTATTATAAATTTCATATTTAAAATTTTTAAGTTTTTATAAGAGAATTTAATTTTATTGTTTATTAATTTTAATTATATAAATGTTTTTACATATTTAAAATCTCTTTCAAATATGTGGGCACTGACCATAGTACTTGAAAAATTACCAACTGGCAAATTTAATTCAGCTGCTAATGTTTCTAATAATCGACCTTGAAGATACATATCTAATTGTAACACAATTGCTGCATTCTGAGATCTCATATTACAATGAGAATGTAATTTTTTATTACGTATATAATAAGTAACATCCAAACAACATGGATATTCAATTGTTTCATCTTTATCTAAAAGAATATGGTCATTTTCACTTAAAATTAATATTACGGCTCTTCTAGAAGATGGATTATTAGTTAATTCTTTAATAATATCTGGTAATTGTTTTTTTATACGTGGTCCATATAATGAATTAAAATTATCAGGAAGTTCTGGATTTTTAGGTTTTTCTATAAATTTTAAAACTTGTGGATAATCTTTAAATGCTTCCATCGCATCGGTTCCGCCTTCAATCATAAAATTAAAAAATGTATCTGCATATTTGTAATTTATTCTAGAAATTTTAGGATCTGTAAATTGATATGTTGTAGCATCTTCTATTTCATAAGTAAGATTAGAAATTTCATTACATTGTCCTGTCCTAGATTCTAATTGAAATTCCGGAGTATTAAGAATAAACCGATTAATGCTTTTAAATGCTTGTTCGAATGTTGGAAAAATATTATATTTGTTAAGTTTCATGAAAAATCCTTAGTTAAAAATTCTGATAGGGATAAATTTTTATCATCAATATAAAAATCACCATACGGTTTACACATAATAAGTTCATCATATAAAACATTATGTTTTGCTAGCCATTGTATAATTACCGGTTTTAATTCTTTATGAATACGTTCAACATTTCTATTCATTGAACGCATTCCTCTAGCTGTGTAAATTGTTATATGGTATCCCTTATTATATAATAAATTAATTTTATCAATCATATCTTGTTTTGGAATAAAATTCAAATAATCTCTATTTTCATTCCATTTAGATAATGTTTCATCTAAATCTATAACTATAGTTTTAATTTATTTTCTCCCACATTTCATGTAAATCAGGGCTTCCTGTCGGTCTATATTTAGTTCCAGTTTCATTATCTATAAGAGTCCATTTATTTGGACACTTAGTATGTACTAAACATTTAACTGCATTATCTAATTCTGGAACTTTAGAACCATCTTTTAATATTCTTGTTTTAGGATTATCAAATTTATTTAAAATTATTTCTGCAAGATATAATCCATGATAATAAGCTGCTATTGCTTTAACCGGATTATTTTTATAATATCCACCTAAATTAATCCAAATTAAAGGTAACCAATAATAGCATTCTTCTGAAAAAATATCTAATTTTAAATATGTATTCATCCAAGGTTTTATATCAAATTCAATATTATTATTTTCTATTTTATTTATTGAAAAATCCCAATTAGAATTAAATTCATCATATCCACTACAAGCATATAATACTTTAGCCATATCATATGATTCTAATCCAAATAGTTTTGTATTACCAAAATATCCTCTTGGATCTAAAAATTTTATTTTTTCATCTTCATCAATCATTATATTACTAAAATTACAATCACCATGAATAAATGAATATGTTTTTGTATTTTCATTACATTTTAATATTTTTTCATATAATAAATTAGCAACTTCTAAATGGCTTCTAATTTTAAGATTATTAACTGTTTTTATTTCACCAAATGCTTTAACTATTTGATCTATAACACTACATCTATGAATAAGTTTATCTATAGCTTCTTTTGTAATATCAGTTTTTAATTGTTCTTTATTTATTTGTTTTTTTGGTACAGAATTATGTAATATATCTAATTGAGCTATTACTTTTGTAACAATTTCAAATTTATTTAATTTTGATTGAAAAGCCATTGTACCAAAAATTCTTTCCATTATAAATTCTTTATCATATTCAGATTTTGCCAATATTTTTGGTACAAGATTTTTATCAGCATATTTATACCATTTTAATTCATCTTTTTGTAATTTATGTCCTTTTGGATTAATTGATTTTTTACGAACAGTATTTCCATCTATTAATATTTCATTAAATTCTCTTTCAATATTAAATGTAGAACAAACTTGTTTAAATTTATCATATTCTCCAAAATCTGTAAGTAATTCAAGTTCTTGAACATCAAATGATAAAGTTGAAAAACATTTTATAAAATCTTCTCCATTATTATACATGCCATTTATATTTGGCATATATGGAATATAATACAATCCTATTACATTACCAGAATTAGATTGAAATACAACTTTAACATCATCTACCCGATATCTGCATTGATTGCCATGAGTAAATATGATTCTATTATTACTTAAATCCATTTTAGATTTTGGAATAATATCACACCAATTAAATAAAAATGTTTTACCTATAAATGCATGATTATTAACAAAATTTCTAATTGCATTAGCAGAACCTGAAATTTCATTTTCAACACATACTGAAATTCCCGTGTAATCATTTGCTATTAAATATCCTTCAACCATTTTTTTATAACGGCCATTAACAATAAGATAAATTTTATCTAAATTATCATAATTTTTTTGATAATATTCTATTTGATGGGCAAGAGCTGTTTTACTTCCAAGATTTACAAGACATTTTGGAATATAATTTGTAATATGATTAAGTCTACTGCCTAAACCAGCAGATAAAATTACCACATTTAATTTATTCATTTATTTAACCTAATCGTTGTTTAATAGTTACACCTAAATTTCCGCCTGGATGAAAAGCTAAAAAATCAGCTTCGGTAAAACCTAAATGATCTGATAAAACAATTCCTATAATATCAAGTATACATAATAACACAGATGTACTAGCGGTTGGTGCTAAATTATATCTATCACCTTCAATAACTTTACCAACACAAAGTTCTTCTAAAGTTGGAATATATTGTATTTTATTATCATTACAATGAATTAAAATTTGTGGAATATGCGGCCTATTATCATAAAGATGATCAATTAAAAATAACATTTCTTCAGTTTTACCACTTCTAGAAATGTGAATAATTGTATCTTTATCTTGTATAAATCCAGCATCACCATGAAAATAATGACATGTATTTAAATAAAAAGATGGAACACCTAAACTAACAAATGTTTCAGAAGCTTTAGCAGCTATATGTGCATTCTTTCCAACACCATTAATAATAATTTTACCTTTCCTAAAAATAGTATTTTTTAATAATTGTATAATTTTACTATATTCATCTGTATTAATAACATTATAAAGATTAGTTAAAGCAGAGATTTCATTATTTATACATTTTTTTGCTAAAGAATTCATTATTATACCGTTTTTTCTGATATAGTTTTTTCTGATATAGTTTTTTCTAATATTGCGGTATGATTTGGACCAATCCATGATTCTGGTTTTATAATATCAATTTTATGATTACGTTTTGGATTAATACCACGTTCTTTAGTCATATTAGCTCTTAATACCTCATCCCAATGAGCTTGTGGATCAACGCCACATAAATGAAGTGTTCCAGCAGCAATTACCATAATATCAATTAAACCATCAACTACTTCTTCTAAGTCTTTATTTTTAGTAGCTAAAACTGTTTCATCATATTCTTCTTTTAAATGAGCTAATCTTTCAGACATTAATGGAGTAATTGATGGAGTTTCTGCTCCATTTATAAAATCGTATTTCAAATACATTTTTTTTATATCATCAAATATTAATGTTGACATGATATTTCACCTTTATTATTGTTATTTAATATTATATAATTTAAAGTTATTAGTTTAAACTATTATTTTTATACTGCTATTGGAGCTTTTATAAATCCTTGTGATTGATAACCTATAATTTGTATATCATTAAATTTAAAATCATCAATTAATTTTATTTTATTTGATAATTTTATTGTTGGCGATGGATATTTTCTTATTTCTCTTGAAAGTTGTTCTTTAACTTGATCAAAATGATTAGAATAAATATGAACATCATTTCCTGTCCAAATGAATTCTTTAGCAGTATATCCAGTAATTTTAGCAAATATATGAGTTAATATTGAATATTGTGCAATATTATATGGAACACCAATAAAACTATCACAAGATCTTTGTGTTAATGCACATGATAATTCACCTTTAGATATACCAACATTATCACATAATTCCATGACTATTTTATCATTATTATTTGTTTTGTAATAATCACCATATGTTTTTGCTAACATTTCTCTTCTTTTTTCAGCAGTATAAGGATTACAATAAAATTGAAATAATAAATGACATGGTGGTAATCTCATTTTACTTAATTGCGCAACATTCCATGCAGAAATAATCATTCGTCTATCACATGGATTCGTTTTAATTGTATCTATAACATTTTGAACTTGATCAATTGGTTTACCATCATCACCAGGCCATGCTCGCCATTGAGCACCATATACCGGGCCTAGATCGCCATTTTCATCAGCCCAATCATTCCAAATTTTAACTCCATTATCGTTAAGATATTTAACATTTGTAATACCAGAAAGATACCAAATTATTTCATGAATAATAGAATTTGTATGAATTTTTTTTGTGGTTAGTAACGGTATACTATTATTGGTCAAATCAAATCGTAATTGATGACAAAAAATAGATCTTGCATGTATTCCAGTTCGATTACCTTTATCTATACCTCTATTTAGAATTTTTCGCAACATTTCAATATATTGATGATCATGATATTTATTCATTGAATTTATCCTTTTATTTTACTTAATATGAAAATTATTATATAATTATAATTAATTCAAGTAAACTTAAATAAGGGGAAATTATGAATTTAAGATTTTATTCATTTACGAATATGTATATGAGTTCTATTCAACATGGTATTCAACCAGCTCATACTATTGCTGAAATGATGGTAAAGTATATGTATAATAGTCCTATTCAAAATAAAATTTTTTATGATTGGGCAAAAGATCATAAAACAATGATAGTTTTAGATGGTGGATATTCATCTTCGTTACAGGAACTTGTTACTAAATTTGAAAATGTTGACAATAATTGGCCATGGGTACAATTTTATGAAAGTAAAGAAGCTTTAGATAATGCATTAACATGTGTATCTATTATTATACCAGATTATTTGTATGATATAAGTAAATTACAACTTGAATCAGGTGAATTTATATTACCAATTGTAAATGATTCTTATAGCGATTTTGATAAAGATTTAATTTCTATTTTAGATAAATTTAAATTAGCAGTATAAAAAAATCTTTTTTTAGATATTAAAACAACTTTTATAACAAACATTAGAAATATTAAATAATTAATCTCTAATAAAAATAAAGTTGATAGGTATGGTGCTATATTATTTAATGCAAAATTACAAAAAAAATATATTGGTATTAGCATCATACACATAATAGTTGAAAATATTATAAGACATTTATCTATTAATCTAAAATTTTTATTAGTTATCTTAATAATATTGATAAAATTGTATGCTACATATAAAAAATATAAATTTATAATAATTAATGCAAGAGTTAAAAATTTAATAAAAATTATTATAGTCACATAAATTCCTTTTTTAATATTTAATATAGTTATTTTTTATTTATTTATAGTATAAACATTAATACCATAGTTTTTCTCTTAATTTAACTAATTCTATTAGTTTTTGTTCATCTTCTAATTCCCAATCATGTTCAGCTTGTCTATGTTCTTTTGCTACGTCAGACCATTCTTTATATTCTGGTGTATTAATATACCTATCAGAAAAAATCCACATATCTGGTGCACCTGGTGGACCATCTGGTAATGCTTTTAATGTATCTTCTCTATAAGGTCTTTCATTTTTCCACCATTCATATAATCTAATTATAGAATACCATTCTTTAGCAGCATTCCATGAAAAAGTTTGAATGTGTAAACCTTCTTTTCGTTGAAAATCAACATATTCGACTAATAAATGAAAACATGAATGTATCATAAGTTCTACCGGATCATAATAACCAGGTTTTAAAGTTGTAGGCCTAATTATATTATATTGATGTTTTTTTATAAATCTGTATTTAAATCCCCAATATAATTTTTTTACAAAAACACGTTCTAA
>Ga0114931_10005668_pt1 | contig 15448 bp, 10 predicted proteins | sample 2SBtaG_FD_89579 | JGI IMG/M metagenome (GOLD analysis project Ga0114931, IMG submission 89579) | Deep subsurface microbial communities from Kolumbo volcano to uncover new lineages of life (NeLLi) - 2SBTROV14_V59a metaG | ecosystem: Environmental > Aquatic > Marine > Volcanic | place: Kolumbo...
GAGATATCAAGGAGATTCCTCCGCTGCGCTACGAACTCCTCCTTGACATCTCTTCCGCTCCAGTTAAAAGGTTGTTCATGAGCTGTTCCCAATTTCAGGCTCATTTCACATTGGAATAGACTCGGTCCGCAAAGCCAAATTCATTTATAAAACCTGGAGTCATTCGACCGCGCCGTCTATTGCGGCCCAGGAAATACTTCTTTTTTCCAACCGAACAGCGAACACAGCATCGGATTTTCACGGGCGGCTTGTAGGGCCCGATATCGGCATTTGTGATGATCCACCTATTGGTTCTGCCATGCCAGCTTTTACAAGTTACCTTTGCGCACATGAACAAGTTGCAATCGGAACGTATACCTTCGCTATCGACCGAGGTGATGTGGGCAATCGCCGAAGTTTGTTACATATCGAGATGGATAACAAAGGCTGGAACCAACTTGAGATCCGGGTTGGGGGATCGGCGGTGTTGGTGTCCAGCGGAGCCATGAATGTGCCGCACACATAGGGTCGCATTCAACAATTCCAGAAATAACTTCGCAGTGCCGCCAATGAACACCTTAGTCAGTACACCGGTTCCCGGTAGAACATTAAAATAAGACTTATCAAGAATATTCCTGATATTGACACAAAACCAGCAACCCGGCCAGCCGAATCCGCGAGCCTCAATTCCAGCCATCGGCCGCAGGCGATCACAATGGATAGTGCGCCCATCAGGGTATGACTAATTTGAATCAAGAACTCGGATTTGGCCTGGAATCCAACGTGAGAGTGGGTCAACAACAGTAATCCGCCAAATGCGGTTAGCATTGGGAATGCATAGGGTAGCCAGCTGTCTTTGTTTTTTGTTTTGCGTGCCTGGTATTCAAAAACGCCCAAAAAAAATACCAGCAACGTTGCAATACGGTGCTGAAGTATTTCGCCGTTGCCAAGCGTGCTTTCCCAAAAGCCGACGGGTCCAAGGGGCCATGACTCGGCGTCGCTACGGAAGAAAAGAAAGATACTGAGTCCTACGAAGCCTAATGGCCAGTAGTGAGTCCAGCGGTAAGGGCTGATATAAGACAATATGCCCATGATCGTCATGACAAACATGATAATGCCTGACATATTGTGGTTGTAATCCGACCAGTTGGTCGCGGCAGTTGAAGGGTTTTGCCCAATAATAGCGGTTCTCCCTGCCTCGCCCGCGAGCAGCTCCTGGTGGGTGGGTGAAGTCGTTCGAGGGATTCTGGGCTTGAAGGTTTCGACGACTTCTGAGAATGGTACCGTAAGGTTCGGAATATCTGCGGACGGCGGTTGAGAAGACAGGGCTGCCGCTGTAAACAGTATACTGACCAAAATAAATGCTTCCGCCTCGATAAAATAGGGTACGCGGTTATTGGTATAGGCGTTAAAACCCGTGAGTCTGGCGTATCGTGCGGCTCTATAGTTGTAATTAGCGAAACATAAAACCATACAAAGTAAGCTGATCTTAACGGTCAGTAGGTTGCCGTATCCGGTGCCGATCAAGCCGTCGAATGTATGGATATAGATCCACCCCATGGGAACGCCAGTAGAGAGTAGTATTGTGACAGAAGCGACGCCGAATATTGAAAACCGGGACAGTAATTGGGTCCATTCGATGTGCATGGCAGGATTGCGGTGTTTGATCGTCCAAATCGACAATAATTGCGCGATACCTCCCAGCCACAGTGCGGCACCGACCTCATGCAAAACAGTGAGCGCCATTAAAAATAGCTTATTGTCAAAGCGCCCTGCTGCGTGTATTAACCAGGCGCCGCTTATAACTAGCGCGACGGCAACCAGCGTTGTTCTTATCCAGTATTTGGCGCAGTCTGCTTTTGGTTGAAGGTAGATTTTAGCGACCAGGCCTAAGGTTAATGCTAACAGTACTCGTCCAATGCCCGCTCGGAATTGGATTGTATCGGCGAAGGCCGGAAACGGGAATTGATCCAATGTTTCCTCGATCAACCAGGTTTTTACGGCGAGTGTGATTACTTGAATAGCGGCTAATGCGAAAGCGCTTTTGTAAATTATGTTCACGCAGGCACTAGTCACTAGGTGATTAGGCGCATGAGCGGTTCGCCAAGGCCGTAAAATAAATTGCCCCCACATAACTCCGCCGACCGTAAGAGTGAAAAAGATCAGATCGGTGCCGCCGAGCAATGCGTCGAGAAAATCAGCCAGGCCTTCCATCGTTATTCCACGGAATGTGCAGCTACGCTAAAGCGAATGATATCTTCAGTAAGGTGACCATCGGCTGCAAATATTTTGTAGCGGATGGCATAGTTACCGGGTTTTAGTGCAGGGATAGACACGATAACCTGTCCTGGCTTGGAGCCAAGCTTTACGCTAACCGGTTCGTGCTTATCGCCTTTTCGTACCAGAAAGATTTTGGACAGCGCTAATTCAACGGCGGAATTAAAGTTGAGCAGAATCTGGGTTGCTTTTAGCGGTTCAAGGGTTTGTCCTTCAAGAGACGATTCGATTACGACTGCGTGGGCCAAAACGACGTTGGGTGCTAGCAGGCAAACTACAAAAATTAATGTAGCGGAAGTACGATGTACGAATTTACATGACATATTTCAACACTCCGATTTTATTATTTATTGCTTTTTAAGGCATGTCCCGCAAGCGTTTTGCCCAAGTCCCAGATCGATCCGGGTACTTTGTGGCAGTCAGAGATGACATCGTTAAATGAGCTGACGATATTATCTTTATCCTTTTCAGTGACAATCAGCGGCGGTAGAAGTTTAACCACGTTCATTCCGTGGCCGGCTACCTGGCTCAGGATGCGGTATTGGGCGAATAACGGAATAGTCACCATTTGACAGAACAAGCCTTTGTTAGCGGTTTCCAGTAGACTCCAAGCTGTTTTCAATGAAAAGCTGGTTGGCGTGCCGAATTCTATAGCTATCATAAGACCCTTGCCGCGAACATTCTTTAAAAATTCGTAGCGGTCTATCATCTCGCCTAGTTCATGAGTGATTTTGCCGCCTATATCCGTTGCGTTAGCGAGTAGCTGGTTTTGTTCGATGACGTCGATGGTTGCGATGCCGGCCGCCATAGCCATATTATTTTTTGCGAAGGTCGAACCGTGTACAACCGCACGGTCCATCCGGTTGAACACCTTATTCATGATCGATTCTTTCATGGCTACCGCGCCGACTGGAATAAACCCGCCCGATAAGGCTTTAGCCATCAATATCATATCGGGTTCTACACCCCAATGCTCGATAGCCCAAAATTTACCGGTTCGTCCTATACCGGTTTGAATTTCATCCGCCACAAACAGCGTTCCATATTTTGCGCACAGTCGTGCCGCTTCGGGCAGGTAATCGTCATTGGGTAGATTGACGCCTTTGCCTTGGATGGGCTCGACTATAAGTGCCGCGACATCTCTGCGGGACAATGCCTGCTCGAGTGCTTCCAGATCGTTGAATGGCACCGCGTTGCAACCCGGTAGTAGCGGCCCGAAACCCTGGCGAAATATATCTTCGCCCATCAGAGAAAGTGCGCCCAGAGTTAAACCGTGAAAACTGTGCTCGCAGTGAAGAATATTGGCTCGGTCGGTTGTATAGCGGCTGAATTTGATCGCGGCCTCGACGGCTTCTGCACCAGAGTTGCAGAAAAATAGGCGGTTTATGTCGCCTGGACAGTAAGAAATGATTTTTTCCGCAAGCAAGCCACTCAACAGAGAAACATCCATTTGCACCATGTCCGGTAATTCGGCTTTGATGACGTCCTGGATCGCGGCGGCAACGACAGGGTGGTTACGGCCTATCGCAAATACACCAAACCCGCTGAGTAAATCGAGGTACTCGTCACCGTCATCGTCGTAAAGATACTGGCCTTGTGCTTTGGTATATACGCGATCGTAGCCAATTGTTTTAAGTACCTTAACCATTTGAGGATTCAAGTATCGGTCGTGCAGTGCGAAATTCTCTCCGTTACGTGTTTGCAAAAGTTCAGCTATGGAATTCGACATGGGAACCTATAAATATGTTTGCATACAATATGATCAGTTCGGGCTCGGTTTGATTTCAAAAGCCGGCAATATAATCAGCGTGCACAAAAGTGTCAGAGTAATTCCGACTGTTAATAGTTGGCCAAGGCTGGCGGTTCCCGCATGGGAGATGAATGCGAGACTTGAAAAGCTTACAGCGGTGGTTAGATTGCTGAAAAAAACACCCCGAGCGGTGCTAGTCGTTAGGATATCCTGTTGATTTCCAGACATATGGTGTAAGCGGTGTACCATATGTATCGCGCTATCAACGCCAAGCCCAAGCAACAACGGAAGCGCAATGATATTAGCAAAATTGAAGGGATTGTTCATCACTACGGTCGACGCGCCCGTTAACACGCTCGCCAGGAATAGTGGCATAAGTACGCATGCGGTTTGGCGTATACTGCGAAACACCAGAAATGTAATCAATGCGATTGCGGATACTGCATTGAATAGTGCCTGCTGAAAGGCTAGTACAACTTCCTTACCCGATTCGGCGTAGATAACCGGCAGGTCAGTAGCATCAGGCGCGACTTGTTGGACTTGATCGACAAACTCACGAAGATTCTCGCCGTCATAGAGGTCTTTGCTCGGCAAGACTTGTAGTCGATAAATGCCTTGATGACTGATCCAGCGTGCGCGAATTTCCTTGGGAAGCCCCTCGATGTTATTAATAGCTTCAGCTTGAAGCGCTATAAACAAGCTGTTAATCGCAGTAGGTAAATTGCCGAGCAGATTGTGTTGCAAGCGTGTTAATAAGGCATTGTTAGCGTCTTTGCCATCCTGTTCCAATGCACTAAGAAAATTACTAAGCTGATTATTTAATTCAATAAGGGGTTCGCCTGGGTTCTGCGCATTCGCTGCATGCAAACTAGAATCGACGCTTTGCATCAGTTTTTTCAGTGCCTGTATCTGAGCGGCAACAGATTCTTGTCTAACATCAGGGAAATTCTGTAATTCAGGTCCCAAACTTTCTTCCAAACCGAGTAATAGCTCTAATTTATCGCTTTGTTCATCTGGAATAAAGCTGTCGATGCTGATTATTTTATCGACCGAATCAAGTGCCTTCAGTTTTGCCCTAAGTTCCACAGTGGCTTGCCGATTCGGTGCGAGTATCGAAATGGTAATTGGGGAACTATCTTTTGCTTTCAGCAGATCTTTGAATGTGGTGACGGATTCCGAACTCGGATCCCGCAATGAGATCGGGTCAAAATTGAACGATACCTTCGGTAATAAAAATAGTGCGCCTAGAGCCATAATCAGTGTGGTCCATTTTATCGGGCCCGCAAAGCGCATCGGAAAGGTAGTGCACCAGGTTGGCAGCTTGAATAAGTCCAGTTCAGATTGATGGGCTTTTATCGGCAACAGCACCAGTAATGCGGGCAGTAGGCTGAGCGTAACAAATAAGCCGATAAACATCGCAGTGCCGGAGATGATACCCAATTCGGAGACGCCTACGTATGCTGTTGGTATGAAAACGAAAAATCCAATGGATGTTGTGATTGTACATAAAATAATCGATGGACCGATGGCTCTAACGCTATAGGAAATTGCCTGGATTCTAGGTATATCAGCTTTGATGAAATCGCGGTATCTCAGGCCTAAATGAATCGCGTAATCGACACCCAAACCCACGTAAAGCACGGCAAATGCGACGGATATGAGATTGAGATGACCAACTGCCACGGTTGCGAAACCGGCGGAAAGAATCAATCCGGTCATCAGAGTCACTAGGGTTGCGAGTGCGAGCTTCGCTGAACGCAAGCCGAACAGCAATGCGGGACACACCAGGAGCAGTGACATAAACCCGGCTAGGGTGATATCTTCACTAATACTTTCTAGTTCTTCGTGTTCCAAAGCAACCTCTCCGGTAAGCCGGATTCTGACATTGGTATGGTTGGTTTGAAAATTTGTAACAATCCGGCGGATCGCTTTAAACGACTGTTCGGCGGGGACCATTTCGTTATAGTCAAATACAGGCTTCACCAAAATAAATTGGCGAATGGTATTCAGTTTTGAATCTGAGCCAAGCATCAAAGTTTGCCAGGAAATCGGCGCTAACTGCCCGTTTAGTGTGTGTTTTATGGCGGTACTCGTGCGGGAAACCAAACCCGCCAAATCGAACAGGAGTTTATCGCTTTTTGCGCTAATCGCGTGATCTAAAAGTGCTGCAAATTCGCTCAAACTGTTGTTGCGAGCTAGGCGTCCCAATAGCGGTTGGGCTCGGGTAATATCCATCGCTAGATTGTCTAGATCATCAATGTCTTCAAACAATAGAGCGTGTCTTCGAAGAAATTCACTTTCACTCGGGATATAAACGCTTTTGACGGCATCGGTTTCGGTTCGAAATAAAGTGCCTAGTTGCCGTGTTGCGCTGTTGGTTAGTTCCGGAGTAGCGGCTTCGACAACCACCAGAATGGTTCTTGCATCCTGTGGAAATGCTTGTTCCAGACGTGTGTGATTGACTCGAAACGGTAAGTCCGCCGCAAGCATCTCCTCGGTATTGGTATTTACTCCGAGGTTGTTGATGGTGTAGTAAAAGCTCGCCGCGCTGGCCAGAAAAAAAGCACAAACCCATAGCCATGGCATTTTTACAACGCAGGATGTCCATGCCAATAACACACGATCCAGCAACAAATCTGTTTTTCTCGGTTTGACCATCGTGAATCAGAGCTGTATTGCAGGGTCTTTACCCATTTGCTCAGGTATGCAGAAGTCAGGTTGAAGTATTTGTGCTACTTTTGTCAAGATTTTCTGAGCGGCTTTGAAGTGTATTCCTAATTGGATCAAAGCGTGGATATTTGACGGGTGTCTGGCGGTAAATATTAGAAGTTTTAAAATGTTTATGCTGCCATCCGGGGTCATGGCGATAGCTACGGATTCGGGGAGGCTCATAGACACCGGGTCGGCAATACAGCGGACGATGACAAAAGGAATGCTGTATTTCGATGCAACATCGGCAATTGCGGCGCTTTCCATGTCCAAGCCAACCGCACCGGTGCGTGCGCCCAGTGCATATTTTTCGTCCGCACTGGCAACAAGTTTTTGGCTGCTGACGAGCGGACTCGTATGGATGTGCATGGCGTTTGAAAGTCTGGCTTTAAGCTTGTTATGCCAGTCCTGATCAATTGCCAGGCAACTGGAATTATGCTCCGCAATGATTGAATCTGGAAGCAAACAGTCTCCCGGCGCCATAGAGTCAGCTAGAGCGGCAGCGCAGCCCCAGCTCATCAGGGCGTTGCAACCCGCCTTAATTAACATGTTGGCAGTACGATAAGCGTTGCTGGGACCCACACCCGACAAACAGACTCGCGTATCCGGGTTGTTTGTATACCCGGGTTTGTTGGTTAACTTAGATAGTGTCTTTTTTTCTCCGGGTAATGCGACGATAATGCCTATTTGGGTCACTTATGGGTCACTTATGGGTCAAAGTCCGGTACCGTGCCAGTGCCCAAAGCGGGAAAAATTTATCGTAACCATGATATTTGAGGTAGAAAACTTTGGGAAAGCCAGGTGCCGTAAAACACTTGTCGCTCCAAAAGCCGTCCGCTTGCTGATTGTTGAGGAGATAACTTATACCCGCTGCGACCTCGGGCGTTTCGGTTTCGCCGGCAGCCATCAATCCGAGTAGAGCCCAGGCTGTTTGAAACGAGGTGCTAAGCGAGTATTCGCCGTTAAACGAATCATTATGATAGCTAAGATTGTCTTCACCCCAGCCACCATCCATGCGTTGTTTGCTTTTCAACCAAACCACGGCACTTTGTACCATAGGGTCGTTGTTACTGATTCCAGCCTCGGCTAGCGCGACAAGTACCGACCATGTGCCGTAAATATAATTAGTTCCCCAACGACCGAACCAGGATCCATTCTCCTCCTGCTCGGATCTCAGATAGTCGATGCACTGATCTAATACAGGGCGATACTGCGGGTGCTTATCCAGAATTTTGGCCATGAACATCGCGCATCTTGCGCTGACATCCGCGGTCGGTGGGTCGAGCAGCGCACCGTGGTCGGCGAACGGAATATCATTGAGGTAATGGTGGGTATTATCAATGTCGAATGCGCCGAAACCTCCGTTGTTTGATTGCATGACTTCAATCCAACGTGCAGCTTGCTTGGTTGGTTCTTCATATTCAGTGCTGTTATCTTGCGCCAGTGCATAAGCCACCACCGCGGAGTCGTCCACGTCCGGATAATGCGGATTTTCGAATTCGAAGGCCCAACCGCCGCCGCCTTTGTATTCGGGGCAGGCGACTCGCCAATCTCCTGGTTCGTCATGAAGTTGCTTGGATACTATCCAGTCCAGACCCTTTTTGATTTGATCGGAATGTTTTTCGGTATTGGCCTCCTGAAGCGCAAGCACGGACAGCCCAGTATCCCAAATCGGCGATAGACAGGGTTGGCAATAGGCCTCATGGTCGCGTACGACAAGAAGTTTATCCAAGGCTTTACGCGCAGTTACGACATTTGGGTTGTCCTTCGGGATCCCCAGCAGTAGCATAGCCTCGTACGCGTTAACCATGGCCGGGAAAATACCACCAAGACCGTCTTCGCCGTTCAGGCGTTCCATAAACCAATGCTTGGCTTTGTTGAGTGCACGCTGGCGGATGAAATTCGGAATAATCGGGTCAATTGTACGACTCAGCATATCCAAGCCAAGAAAAATCTTATTCAACACAGTTCTTTTCGGGAAATAATGCTGTTCCTCCTCCGGGGCAACCGTAAAGAGTTCACGAATGCCAATATTTTTCGGATTTTTTGCCTTAGCTTTGAGCGAACACAGAACAAATAACGGTACCATTACAGTTCTTGACCAATACGAGACCTTATCTAAATGGAACGGAAACCAACGTGGCAAAAACATGATTTCGACCGGGATATACGGTACGGCGTGCCATGGGACCTGCTCGAACATGGCAAGTAAAATGCGAGAAAACACATTGCATTTGGCTGCGCCACCGTTTTCAAGGATGTAATTCCGAGCTTTTTGCATGTGTGGGCGTTCGGGTGAATCGCCGGCGAGTTTTAATGCGTAGTACACTTTTGTCGTGCAACTAATGTCGCCTTGACCCCCGATAAATAGCGAGTAACTGCCGTCTGTATTTTGTCGCGGACGCAGATAATTCGCGATTTTAGCCTGGAGGATTTCATCGATTTCGCCGATGTAATGCATCATGGTGATGTATTCGGAGGGAATCGTGCAATCAGCCTCGAGTTCAAATACCCAGTAACCGTCTTGGTGTTGTAACGCTCGCAGCGCGGTTTCGGCGTCCGCAATGGCCTTATCCAATGCGGTGTTGTTGTTATTGATATCAGAGATAGACTCCCAATCGATGGAGGCTTCTCGGATATCAATGGCTGTGGATTCTTCTAGCATGATTTATCCCTTGGTGTGGTGTATTTCTGATAAGAACTTGCTATGTTGTATCTTACTGATATTGTTGGATTCTGTGTTCGATAGTCCCCTGCCGTAGAACTTGAATATCAATTTCAACAAGACGTCGTGCTGCCCACACAAGCGTGAACAGAACACCGTGCCTTTGACACTATTACGCGAAATTTTGACTTGTTCTGAGCTGCTGAAATTTAAGTTGTTCTTGATTTTTCTGAGCGTTAATACAGCCATGCCCAAAGCCCATAGGCAAAAGTTGCGAATGCCGGTTTCGTGTTTTGGAATGAGCAGCGTAAACGACAACGCATTGGCAAGATGTGTGTGTGCAATGGCGATAAGGTGTTCGAGCCCGGCTCTGAAATTTTCACTATTCTGATTGGCTGATAAATCGACCAGATCGAAACTGAACTCGGAGAATACGTCTTGTGGCAGCCAGCACACGCCACGTTCGAGATCATCCCATATGTCTTTCAAAATGTTGGTCATCTGCAAGCCTTGGCCGAACGATACCGACAAATTCAGCAATACAGCCTCGTGCGGTGCGATTTCGGTGGAATATTCGCAAAATAACTTGGTTAGCATCTCGCCAACACAACCCGCCACGTAGTAGCAATACCGGTCCATTTCATCCATAGTTGGTAAGCCTTTATCAAGCTCCTGAGCTTGAAATTGCGGCATACCGTTGGCCATAGTTTCGACGCAACACGACAGAGTGCTGATCTGAGCGCCTGAGAAACTGCGAGTGATCCTGATTACGTCCGGAATTCGTTTGACCAGTTCGTGTTCGGCAGGAATGGTCTGGTCGGACAGTAATGGAGAAAGTTGTTGGGAAAATTCATTTGCGTCGGCACCGTATTTAACGACTTCAACAAACCCAGAGCAGAAATGCCGCTTTTTATCCGCTGACAGGCTGATTTCATCCTCGATGGTGTCAACAATGCGGCACAATAGATAAGCATTAGCGACTACTGGATACAACGGCTTGGGAAGCTGCGGGATCGTTAGTGCGAATGTTCTGGATACGCCTTCCAGTAACGCGGACTGTAAGGCTTCATCGGCCGCATGGTAGTTGCGTGCCGATACCCGAGCTGTGGGTTGAATTGCGTTCATTACGTAATTACGCGGTGGAAAGTTCCATTCATTTGATAGGTGTTTGATTAAATTTGTCAGGATTCAGTTCATCGCTGTTTGGCGTTATAACTGCGTCAGTCATGTTTAACTGCGAAATAGAAAATCCATATAAACTTTTCGTATTTTCCTCGGTCTGAAGCCAAGCAGCAGCCATTCGAACAGATACACAGATTTATTTGTAACGGTTATTCGAATCCAATGTTTTCGGGGCTCTCAATGCTTTCATTTCTTGTGCCGCCCCTATAATGCGCTAGTAAAAGCTCCAAAATTTGTTAAAATACAACAACTGCATAATGAGTCCGCATGACCGCCTTTTCAACAGGATACCATAACACGTTACAAATTACAGTGATGAATTCTATAGAAAAAATCTTTAGAGTCAAGCGGGCTAGGGTTTTATTGTGAGGAAAACCCATGCCTCACGAATTAACTATTTTGTTGCTATTACCCAAAACCGATAATTTCGCACCCTAATTTTTTCGGTGCTCCGCAACTTGCTGTTGGTAATTTTCTAATGTAGCAGTTAAAATACATCCCTTGTGTACACGTAAAAGCTTATGAAATATAAGCTTTAGAGCTTTTCGTTGGTTTGGACTAAGTAGAAAGTGCGTAATACTCATAAATGTTGTTTTAAAGCGACAGACGTATTTTAAAGCCTTTGGTTTCGAGGCTGCACCTTTAAATCGATATAATCAATATTATTTACTTAAATCTAAGGTTCTCCATATGGAAGTAGTATTAACTCAACCCCGGGGTTTTTGCGCGGGCGTTGTTAGGGCAATAGAGATAGTCGAATCAGCACTGGACATTTATGGTGCACCGGTATATGTCGTGCATGAAATCGTTCATAACCAACGTGTTGTGGAAGATTTACGATCCCGCGGTGCGGTGTTTGTTGAAACATTGGATGAAGTGCCTGAGAACGGCGTCATGGTTTTTAGTGCGCATGGTGTTTCTGATGCGTTGATCAAGAATGCCGAAAATCGTGGTTTGGACGTTATTAACGCGACTTGCCCGTTGGTTACCAAAGTTCATCTTGAAGTCGTTCGTAATGCGAAGGAAGGCCGAGAGGTCATTCTGATTGGGCATGCCGGTCATCCTGAAGTGAATGGGACCTTGGGTCATTACGACCGGAGTTTCGGTGGCGAAATATATTTGGTTCAGGATATCGATGATGTTGCAAAGCTGCAGGTCAAAAACGTCAATCAGCTAACCTTTGTGACTCAAACCACGTTATCGGTTGATGATACCGCAAATATTGTTCGGGCGCTTAAGCAACGTTTCCCAAATATTATTGAACCGCGTCGCGACGACATTTGTTATGCCACCCAGAATCGTCAAGGCGCGATTAGAAAGTTGGGGGAACGGGTTGATTTGTTGATCGTAGTTGGCGCACGCAATAGCTCAAACTCGAATCGCCTGCGCGAGGTTGGCGAGCAGATGGGGGTTAATTCCTATTTAGTACAAGACGCGGAAGACTTGAATCAATCTTGGTTTTTACCTGATTCGCGAGTGGGTATTACGGCCGGTGCATCGACGCCCGAAGTACTGGTTCAGGAAGTGTTGGAACAACTAAAAGCCTTGGGTGTTAAACAAGTGGAAGAAATGGATGCAGAACCCGAAGGCGTAACTTTTAGATTGCCGGCGGTTTTGGCTAAAAAGCGGGTCAGCCTAGAGAACGAATCCGCAAAAAACGGTGGTTAATAGGAGATTGAAATGAGTGTACCTTTGAGACAACAATTAGCCGTAGCGCATTATATATTAAAGCAAAAGATACGTGGCGTCGAACGTTATCCATTAGTTTTGATGCTGGAGCCGTTGTTCCAGTGTAATTTGGCATGCGCCGGTTGCGGAAAGATCGATTATCCAAAAGAAATTCTACAGAAAAGATTGTCGATCGAAGAATGTATGCAAGCTGTGGATGAATGCGGTGCACCTATCGTGTCGATCCCGGGTGGGGAGCCGTTGTTGCATAAAGAAATGTCGCAGATTGTACGGGGTATTATCAAACGTAAAAAGTTTATTTATTTGTGCACCAATGCATTGCTGCTCAAAAAGCGTATAAATGATTATGAGCCGTCGCCGTATCTCACGTTTTCTATCCATTTGGACGGTAACCGCGAGCGCCACGATGATTCGGTTTGCCAGGATGGCGTGTTTGACCGGGCTGTTGAAGCCATAAAGCTGGCGCTGTCTAAAGGTTTTCGCGTCAATATCAACTGCACGTTATTCGACGGTGAGAAGCCGGAAGAGGTTGCTGAATTTCTTAGTTATACAAATAGCTTGGGAGTTGAGGGTGTTACCATATCACCAGGATTTAGCTACGAGCACGCGCCTAAGCAAGATATTTTCATCAAGAGCAAAACCACCAAGGAGCTATTCCGAGGCATCTTTGCATTGGGTAAAGGGCGGGGTTGGCGTTTGAACCATTCTACTTTGTATCTAGATTTTCTAGCCGGAAACCAAAGCTATAACTGTACTCCCTGGGGTAATCCAACGCGAAACGTTTTCGGTTGGCAGAAGCCTTGCTATCTGTTGGTCGATGAGGGATATGCGCCTAGCTTTAAAGCGCTTATGGAAGAGACTGAATGGGATAAATATGGTTCTTCCAAGAACCAAAAATGTTCCAGTTGTATGGCACACTGCGGATATGAATCAACCGCGGTGGAAGATATGCTGAAACATCCCTTAAAAGCTTTATATACGTCTATCAAAGGGCCACGTACAATTGGACCCATGGTGCCTGAGGTTAAGCCTGAATATGAAGTCGGAATTGTTCCGCAAGTTATAGAAGCTAATATTGGTTTGGAAGTGGCCGAATAGTACGGTATCCGATATTGGAACGATTTGCTCAGGTTTGGTTTGTTGTTTAGGGCCTTGCGCGCATCTCTCACTAAAGGGAAAGTTTAATCCCCCACAAGAGATTTTTTCTCTGAGCGAATATGAGGGTATTTCCCCAGGATTGGCATTCTGGTGAGAAATCTTGGCTTGGTAATGTTGCATAGCTAATTGACGTAAGCATGTGGGTGATTAGCGCTTCGTTCGCTTTGGTTATCTGGAGCATCATTCTTCTTTTGCCCTGGCATCCATGGCGTACTCGAGAAGCGCTGGATACTATTGGATCACGCTCGCACCCCGCTTTAGATGATATTAGCGTCGTAATTCCTGCACGTGATGAGGCCGCGGTAATTGCTGCGACTTTGGAGTCATTGCAGTCGCAGGATAGAGGCTTGCGGATCATTGTGGTTGATGATAATTCAAGCGACGGAACTGCCGACATTGTCCGAAAATTTCCCTTGGGAAATATGAAATTAGTTCTTGGCACGCCGTTGCCCCCGGGGTGGACAGGTAAGCTTTGGGCTCAGGAACAAGGTATTCGTAGCGTCCAAACCCCACTAACATTGCTGCTGGACGCTGATATCGTTCTAAGCCCGGGAACGGTCAATGCTCTAGCGATGAAAAAGCAAGAGAGTGGGGCTCATTTTGTGTCATTGATGGCTGCGCCACATCTAGAAACATTTTGGGAGCGCCTGTTGATGCCAGCGTTTGTTTATTTTTTCAAAATGATATACCCATTCTCATTATCGAATTCCAGACATAGCCGGGTTGCGGCCGCTGCAGGTGGGTGTATTCTGATGGAAACTCGAATTTTCGAGCAGATCGGCGGAATAGCGGTTTTAAAAGGAGCGGTTATCGATGACTGTGCCCTGGCAAAACTGGTAAAGTCCGCGGGTAATGTGACTTGGACGGGTTTGACGCATTCAGCTCGTAGCCAGCGGCCCTATCAAAAATTCTCAGATATATGGAATATGGTCGCACGGACGGCTTATACACAGCTGTTTTATTCGATAGGGTTGTTGGTCTTGTGTACGGTTTTGATGTTGATTTTGTTCGTCGGGCCCATGATTGGAATGGTATTTACCCATGGCGTGGTTCAATTGATGTCAGTTTGTGCGTTTACGGCGATGTTGGCGTCGTATCTTCCGTGTTTGAAATATTACGGATGTAAACTGGTCTGGGTCGTGACATTACCGTTCGCGGCCGGTTTATATCTCGCGATGACGTGGAGTTCGGCAATCCGTTACTGGAAAGGTGAGCGAAGCCGTTGGAAAGGACGGGTCTACCAAAAGACTGAGTTATCCGGTCACGGATTGGTCAAAACTGAAAACAAATGAGTAACTTTCAAGATAACTACTCTGCAAACTAAAAAAACACCCGTGATTGCTCAGATTGCCCTCAAATTTATTCGAGCACAAGGAGAAAACGCGCAGTGTACTGGGGTACATGAGCATTTTTACTGCACGCGTCCATGCGTTCCGCCCTTTCGGGCCAGCCTTTGGCTGTTTCAAAAACGCTCCGGGCGTTTTTGTGACGCCGTAATCGGATAAATTTGAGGGTAAGCTGAGTAATTACCTTTCAAGGAGTACTGATTCAATAGTGCAATAAAGAATGTAGTTCATATTGGTCTAGCTTGGCGCGGCCGCCCAGATCATCCAACTCGATCACGAACGCACAAGCCACGACTTGCGCCCCAAGGTTTTCGACGAGGTCGCAGCTGGCCTTGGCGGTACCTCCCGTAGCAAGTAAATCGTCGATCAAAAGCACCCGGTCGCCAACGCCCAGCGCGTCGATGTGGGCTTCCAAACTTGCCGAGCCATATTCCAGATCATATGAGACGCTATGCACGTCGTACGGCAATTTCCCGGGCTTACGCAATGGAACAAAGCCGACGCCAAGTTCCCAGGCAACCAATGATCCAAAGATAAACCCGCGTGCTTCCATTCCCGCAACGGCGGTTATATCCTGACCCAAAAACGGATGCAATAACTGATGAATGGCCAACCGCAAAGATGCGGGGTCGTTAACCAAAGGAGTAATATCTCTGAAGAGGATACCGGGTTTCGGAAAATCGGGGATATCCC
>Ga0114931_10005669_pt1 | contig 15448 bp, 18 predicted proteins | sample 2SBtaG_FD_89579 | JGI IMG/M metagenome (GOLD analysis project Ga0114931, IMG submission 89579) | Deep subsurface microbial communities from Kolumbo volcano to uncover new lineages of life (NeLLi) - 2SBTROV14_V59a metaG | ecosystem: Environmental > Aquatic > Marine > Volcanic | place: Kolumbo...
CTCCTGGAAGACGTGGCCACGATCAGCCGCAGCCATGCGCCGCAATGGATTCGCGTTACCGCGGACGGCCGCGATGCCGTGCTCTTCCAGGTCTATCAACAATTCGACGGCAATACGGTGGAGATCGCCAGGCAAATCGCCGGCAAATTTTCCGAGTTACGCAAACTCCTGCCGGACGACGTTCGCATTGCCAACTGGTACGACCAAAGCGAACTCATTATTTCCTCCGGCAACAGCGTCAGCCATGCCGTGCTCTTCGGTGTCCTCATGGCCTCGCTGGTCATTTTGGTCTTTTTGAAAAACCTGAAAATCACCCTGATAGCCTTGATCACGGTGCCGACGGTGCTGGCCACGACGGCCCTGCTGCTCTTCGTCATGGACATGAGTTTTAATATCATGACCCTTGGAGGCATGGCGGCGGCCGTCGGTTTGATCATCGATGATATGATCGTCATGATCGAGCATATCATCCGCCGGCTGCAAGATGGCGCCGGAACTAAACACGAGCGCGTCATGCAAGCCGTATCCGAAATCACACAGCCACTGGCCGGCTCCTCAGCCTCCACCCTCATTATTTTTGTACCGCTGGCGTTTCTTTCCGGAGTCACCGGCGCTTTTTTCAAAGCCCTTTCCGTTACCATGGCCGCCAGCCTGGTTATTTCATTCCTGGTGGCCTGGCTGGCGGTGCCGTTATTGAGTTCGTTCCTCTTAAAACAAAAAGACCTCGAACAAAAGCCGGCGGACCGGCCGGGGAAAACACAACATCCGTTCTATTCCCGGATGATGCGTATGGTCTTGCCGCGCCCGTGGCTGATTCTAGGAGTCATTTTGCCCTTTCTGGCTTTAGGCTGGCTGGGGTACAACCAGGTGGGAACGGGATTTCTTCCAAGGATCGATGAAGGCGGCTTTATTCTCGATTACCGGGCCAGGGCGGGCACATCGCTTGCCGAAACGGATCGTCTCCTTCGCCAGGTGGAAGTGATTCTGCAAAAGACCCCCGAGGTGCAGACTTACTCCAGGCGCACGGGTTTGCGGCTGAGTGGCGGCTTGACCGAAGCCAATAACGGCGATTTTTTTGTACGCTTGAAAGGTTATCCCCGCCGGGACGTCGATTCCATAATGGATGACGTACGCCAGCAAATCGAACATTCGGTTCCCGGATTGTCTATTGAAATGGCGTTGCTGATGGAAGACCTCATCGGCGATTTGACGGCCGTGCCCCAGCCTATCGAGATCAAACTGTTTTCCGACGACAGTCAAACGCTAAGCGATCTGGCTGTCAAGACAGCCCGCGCCATTGAAAAAGTTTCGGGAGTCGTCGATATAAACAACGGCATCGTCATCGCCGGTGACGCCCTCATCGTAAAAGTGAACCGGGAAAAAGTCGCCCTGGAAGGCGTGTCTCCCGGCGCCATTACGCGGATGCTGAAAAATCAACTGACCGGCGCCATTGCCAGCCAGGTCGAACGAAGCCCGAAAATGGTCAACCTGCGTGTGTGGACCCCAAAATCCGGGCGCGACAAAATCAGCGGCCTGGGTGCCCTGCGGCTGCGTGCTCCTGATGGCCATTGGTTTCCCTTGAGCCGCGTCGCGGCGTTGCGGGTGGTCACGGGCCAGCCGCAAGTCATGCGCGACGACCTCAAACGAATGATCGCCGTCACGGGCCGGATCAGCGGACGCGACATGGGTTCGACGATTGCCGATATTATCGCGGTGCTCGACCGTCCGGATTTTCTGCCGCCGGGGGTGTACTATCAACTGGGTGGACTTTATCAACAGCAGAGAATCGCCTTTCGCGGGCTTCTCTGGGTTCTGGTTTCAGCCATCGTGCTGACCTTTGCGCTCCTGCTTTTTCTGTATGAAAGCTTCCGGGTGGCCGCCACCATGCTGCTGACAACGCTGTTAACAACGGCGGCGGTATTTATCGGATTATGGTTTACGGGAATGGAACTCAACATTACCGCCATGATGGGAATGACCATGGTGATAGGCATTGCCACGGAAGTCGCCATTTTCTACTATTCCGAATACAAGGACCTTGGGGAGCACACGGAGATGCAAGAGCGTCTGATTGTTGCGGGAAAAAACCGCATGCGCCCCATCGCCATGACTACGCTGGCGGCCATCCTGGCGCTCTTGCCCCTGGCGCTGGGGATTGGCCCGGGCGCCGCCATGCAGCAACCGCTGGCCATCGCCATCATATCGGGACTGGCCGTGCAATTGCCTTTTGTTTTAACCGTTTTTCCCGTCCTCCTGACGTTAATGAGCAAAAGGAGTGCAGGCCATTGACCGGTAAGCTATAATAATGGCTGGGTGTCGGCGAAAACCACCGGGACTTTTCAGCAATTCAGGTACTATACCGGCATAACTCCGGGGTCGCGGAGATGCGAGAAATGAGCTTCGACGATTACGACAATTTTTTTAAAATGCACCTGGAGCGCGTGCAAGGCGACACGGGCCAGTTAGTTCAATTTGCGGTGCGGTTTTTTCGCCTGGTCTGCTATCCGGAAAAGACCCTGGAGGAAATGGCGAAGTGCCCCGGCGATTGGGACGAAAATTTCGATAAAACGTAAAGGGAGATACGCAAACTTTTACGGCGAAATGCTATTTTTTTGCGCCCAGGGGTTTCAGTTTGACCGGCCGTGTGACCCCAGTGGAATCGGTGAAGACACCATCGACAAGAACGTTCTCAATAAATTTCCCCCGCATGACTTGGCCGTTGGCAAACTTTTTTGTTCCTTGAACCAGTTTATGATCCTTGAAAATTCCCTGAAAAACCGTGCCATCCGGGAAGACGACCTTTCCCTCGACGTGAACGCCGTTGACGAACCGGCCCTCCAAATAGGCGGGGCTGCCTTTAACGGCCAGTTTCCCGGTGCCGTCGATGCAATCGCCGCGGACGCATTCGTATTGCGCGTATCCGGCGGAGGCAAACAAAACCGGCATCAGGACGCCGGCAACCATGAAAATTCGCTTCAACATTTTCCGCTCATCACCGCAAAACAATTCCAGGGAGAGTCATGCTGCTTGCCATCGATGTCGGCAACACCAATAATCTGATCGGGCTGTTTTCGCAAAACCGGCTCTTGACGAACTGGCGCATCCGCACGGAATGGAACCGCACCGCGGACGAATACTGGGTGTTGATCAAGGAATTCATCGTGCTGAATTCCGTCGATGCCGAGACCATCGACGATATCATCATTGCCTGCGTTGTTCCGCCATTGATACCCGTGCTGGAGGAAATGTCGCTAAAATATTTTTCCTGCCGGCCCCTTCTGGTCGGGCCGGGAGTGAAAACCGGAATTTCGATATTGTATCACAATCCTCTGGAGGTGGGCGCGGACCGGATTGTCAACGCGGTCGCGGCCTATGAAAAGTACGGCGGGCCGCTGATCATTGTCGATTTCGGCACGGCCACCACCTTTGACGCCGTGTCGGAAAAAGGCGAATACCTCGGCGGCGCGATTTTTCCCGGAATCAACATCTCCATGGAAGCGCTCTTTATAAATACCGCCAAGCTTCCGCGGGTAGATTTGACAGCGCCCGAACGGGTGATCGGCAAATCAACCGAGGAAAGCATCAAATCGGGCGCCGTCCACGGGTTCTCGGGAATGATCGCCAACATCATCACCAAAATGCGTCAGGAGTTGGGCCAAGAGGCAAAAGTCATCGCCACGGGCGGCATTGCCAAATCGATTGTTTCACAGCTTGATATTATCGATACGGTCGATCTCGACCTGACTCTCGACGGGCTGCTGATTTTACATCGAAAAAACCGCTCTTCCGGATAAACACTGGAGGGAGGGGGAAACACCGGCTTTTCCTGGAGGAGGGAGTTGCAAGAAGCGCGAATCCGGAAATGGAGAAATCCGTCATTCACGCCGCAAGCGGAAAAGCCGGTGTGGGGTTCGACAGATGTTTCAAGCCTTGCCTCTTATCCCGCGGTTGCATTTCTTGATAAAAACCCGAATCATCCGGCTTCCATCGTCGATATCCGAAAAATTGTATCCGTTGGACCTGGCCCAGTTTTTAAAGGCTTCGGTGAAATTCCTTTTACGGTCAAGAATGATTTCCAGTATGCCGTTTTTTTTGATGCCGCCGAATTCCTTCACGGCAAGCTGAAAGCCGTTGCTAAAATGTAAACCGCGAATGTCCAGAGTCTTAAAAAGCACCATAACCCAAAGAACCTCCCTTAACTGAATAAACTCGTTTCCTGAATGACGGTCTCATTTTATTGAAAATAAGATTAACGAACTGTTAACAAATCATTAAATTATTTTAATATTTTATCTGGAGCGATATTTTCAAAGCGCCTTTCATGGCATAATAGGCTTGTGATATGTCCGCCCCGTTATCCGGTTTTCCGGAAATTCTTAACATCGGGGCAGACGACACGAAACTGAAAAACCGAGGCTTTAAATTTTCAGGGAGCAGTTTATGGCTATTATCCGCGGCGGAAATACGGAGTATCAAAGCAGTCAGTCCGGCCCTGGGGAAAAAAGCGCCCGCCTGTTGGAAATAATCCGCACTCAACTGACCCGGAACGGCAAGACGCTGAAACTTTCCGGGCACTATATTTCCACCGGCGAGCTGTCCGCGATCACTCAATCGGAACTCCTGTGCAGCGTTGAATCGCTTGATTTGAGCGACAACCAAATCGACGCTCCCGCCTTGCGAGTTCTTTTCGAATCCGACCGGCTGGGGAATTTGCGCGAACTGAACCTTGGGATTAACTACATCACCGACGCAGGCCTGTCTGATATCGCCTCCTTGCAACGGCCGGGGGGCAGCCGCCTTCAAGTGTTGACGCTCAACGACAACCGCCTGACCGATGCCGCCATTTCCGAATTGGCGGCATCGCCAAATTTTGCGACACTGATTTCGCTCAACCTCGATTACAACAAGGTGGGCAACGGAACCGCCGCGGCTTTGCGCCATGGCCGCCTGCGACTGAAAATCTTTTCCATGGAGAGAGGTTATCTCGATGACGCCGGAGTGGCCGATCTGGTACAATGGCCGGGCTTGGCCGCAGTTGAGGAATTGACCCTGTCTGCCAACAAAATCACCGATGCGGGTATCGAGCTTCTGGCCGCCTCGGAAAACGTCCGTGGACTCCGGGCGTTGCGTCTGAGCCACAACCTGTTCGGCGATCCCGGAGCCAGGGCGCTGGCCCAATCCACATCGCTTGCCGGCCTGACCGAACTCCGCGTCGGCAGAAACCGTTTTGGGCCGGAAGGCGCCAGGGCGTTATCGGAAAGCAGCACCCTGACTAAACTCAAAACCCTCATTCTCAGTGAAGGCATCCAGGATTCCCCCAATTTGGTCAATTATTCCAATCCGGATATGCTGGCGCCCCGGGAACCCTGAACGGACCGATGCCTATTGCCCAAAATGGCATGCTTTATCGCAAGCCGCATCTGAAATGCACCCATGACGGAAACAAACGCAAGAATCCTTATCGTTGACGACGAGCGAACCACTCGGCTGATGCTCAACAAAGGTCTGCAAAAAGAAGGCTATGAGATTGAGGAAGCCGTCGATGGTGAGGAAGCCCTCGGTAAAATGAAAGAATTCGACCCGCATGTCATCCTGCTGGACGTCATGATGCCGGGAGTCACCGGGGATGAACTGATCGGCACGCTCAAGGAATTGCAACCCCGCGTCGAGGTCATTATGGTAACGGCCATCGAAAAAGAAGAAATTTTGGCGGAATGCCGCCGCAAGGGAGCTTTCGGCGTGATTTCAAAACCGGTCAATTTCGGCGATTTAAGAACCAGGATAAAAGAAGCGCTTGAGCATCGGCGGAAACAGGCGGCAGAATAAAGGGCTGTCTTCGAGGCAGGTCATAATATATTGCCGACGCCCAGCCTGCCGCCGGGGTCGAGACGCTCCTTGATTTGCCGCAGTTCGCACAAAGCCCGCTCACCCACCATTTGCCTGAAATAATCCTTCTTCAACTTGCCGACGCCGTGTTCCGCCGAGATGGTGCCCCGCCACGTCAGGATTTGATCGACCAGGGACTGGCAGGTGTCGCGGGCGGCCCCGGCCTCCTCCCTGCCGGGCAGCAGGTTGATGTGAAGATGGTTATCGCCGATGTGGCCGAACATAACGTAGTCCAGCCCGCTTTGTTCGAGCCGGCCGCGGTAAAACCGCATCATGTCCAAAAAATGTTCATCCCCCACCGCCATGTCGGTGCCGATTTTTACCCGCCCCAGACGGCTGTTTTCCTCGTTCAGAATCAGCGGAATTTCATGGCGAAAGCGATAAAAATGTTCTTGATCCCTGGGACTTTGCGCGAACCAGGAATCGTCCAGGAGCACATCTTCGGCTTCCAGAAACCCGTACCAGGCTTGCAGCAAGGGATCGTAGTCCGCGGCGGCGGCCACGTCCTGCTCAAAAAACAGGGCCGCGGCGGCGCGGCCGGGTATGGCGCCGTATTTGGGCCGCAACCTCTGTAACGCATAGCGGTCAAAATATTCCAGCGAACAGGGGCGGACCAAGGGTTGGGCGCCGGTCTTGAGAGTTTTTACCAGTTGCCAGCAAAACTCCTCCCGGCTGAAAAACAACACGCCGCTGATGAAATCCGCCGGCCGCGGCAGAAGCCGCAATTTTGCCTGGGTAATGATCCCCAACGTGCCGTCCGAGCCGACAAAAAGGTCGATCCAGTCCATGCCCGGGCGAACGTAATATCCGGCGGCATTTTTGCAAAGCGGGCTGCGGTAGCGTATGTTGGGAAACTGTACAGGCGCACCGCCGGCACATTCCAGCGGCGCGTCGACCGTCTGGCCGCGTACCGGGCGCGCCAGGCGGCCATCGGCCAGAACCACCTCAAGCTCAACGACGTAGTCCCGCGTCGCGCCAAACTTGTAGCTCCGCGAACCCGAGGCGTTGGTGGCAATCGTTCCGCCGATGAACGCCAGCATCTCCGTGGGATTGGGCGGATAGAACCAGGCGGTGGACCGCAGATGGGCTTCCAGTTCGGCCAGCCGCACCGCGGGTTCCACGGTGATGACCGAATTTTCCAACGGGCCGATTTTATTCAACCGCTCCAGGGACACGACGATGCCGGAGAAAGGAATCCGCGAGGCGGTGAGTCCGGTGCCCGCGCCGGCAACCGTGATCGGTTCCTCATTGATCCTCAGAAAATCGATCAACTCGGCAACGGTTTCCGGAATAACCACTGCCGCCGCCTTGCCGCCGGAAAAGTTGGAGGCATCCTTCAAATAAGGCGCAACCGCCTGGGGATCGGTTTTTCGAATCATCGGAATACCTCGCGCCTATTTCCCTCCGGGCGCGGCCCGGCGCGTGGATTGCATCAGGCCGTCCGCCTGGGGAGGCAGAAACCCCTCGTAACCGTTGTGCCGTTCGATGAGTTCCAGAACCGTAAAAACCTTGCCGTGCCTTAACTCCGGACGGGTAAAAATCTGCCGCAGGTCGGAGCCTTTTTCACCGACGACGGCTCCGGCGAATTCGACACCGGAGGATGTCATCGTGTCGATGGCCGACTCGATATCCCCGACCCGGACGGCGATATGATGAAAACATTCCTCCCCATGCGCCGCAACCCATTCGGGAATCAGGCTTCCCCTGCCCCGTTCGCCGGCAAACGCCTGGTCGATGAACAAGGCCGGAAACCCCGGTTTGCGGTAAACCTTTGCCCACCAGTTGTCGAATTCCAGCACGCCGATGACGTCGTCGTATTGGTAACCGAACTGCCGAACCTGCCTGGCCCTGCGGTCAACATCCAGAGTCCGTAAGGTGCAGTGGTCCACCAGCGGCATGATGCCCGGGCCGCAGCGTTTGAGGGCCTCGGCCAGTGAGCCGGCCGCCCGGTTTTCCGCCAGGTACACTCGCAAATACCGCGAGAAAAACTCATCGGCCGATGCGATCATGGATCGTCCTCTCTTCGGCGGGCATCGTCTTTCACCGTCGGCGAATCCTCATCCTCGGGCTTTTTTTCCTCCTGGTTTTCATGGGGGTAACGGTGGATGAACCGGGCATAGCGAATCATCGAATAAACCATGAACACCAGAAAAGCGGCGACCACAATGGTGATAACAGTATCCATAAAACCTTTCCGCGAGGAGTCACGCCCTCGATAAACGCAGGCCGGCTATTTCCGGCAACCGGTTAATTTAAAATCGTCGGATCAATTTCGAGGTTGCGTTCGGCCACATAAGTATGGCGGCTCCCGTCACTGACCATGACATGGTACCAGGGCTTGTCCCTGGGGGGCCGGGTTTTCGCCATCATTTGGTACCAATCCTCGGTGCTTTGAAATTCCGGATCGACGCCGACAATCAGGCCGCAGTACTTGAACAGCTTATGCCGCACTTGCTGTCCCACTTGAAATTTTGGCTTGGATGTATTCACCGGGCTTTCTTTTAAATAAACAGGATCGGCTCAGCCGTGCGGCAATTTACTCAAAGCCACCGTTTCGGCTTCTTGCAGTTTGCCCTGGCCCAGCAGGCGCTTGATGTCCTTGTCCCGCAACAGATTCACGAGAAACCGTTTTCTGGTATCGGCGCCGGTCAATTTATCTTTCGCAACCGGGCGTATTTTTTCCTGCAAGCGGATTTGCAGGATGTCTTCCCTTGTCACCAGCTCCCTGAGAACCGGTTCGGCGCGGTCACGGATTTCCCGGGCCATGAGAGGGCTTTTGCCTTGCGTGGAAACGGCGATCTGCACGGCATCGTACAGATTGATAACGGCGGGATGGCGGAAGTCGCTGTGCTCCGGGTCGTCCACCGCATAGGCGTAACAACGCAAAGCCTTTGCCGCTTCCACCAGCCGGCGGTTCAGCGGGGCGTCGTCGGTTGCGGCAATGACCAGAAGCAGATTGTCAAATTGCCGCAGGCAGTCGCCGTTTTCGACGCGCCGCCGAAGCAGGCCGATTTTCTTTTCCGCCGCCCGGCGCAGGAGTTCCTCATCGACCTTTTCGGCGACGACGGTAATGCGGCACTCCTGAGTCAAAAGCGCATCGACCTTGCGGACGGCTTCCCGGCCGCCGCCAAAGACCACGGCCTGCCTGCCCTTTAAATTCAGATCGACAATCATGCTCTATTTTACCTTTCTGGAGGCATCGGGCGGACAAAAAGCGCTCGAAAAGTAAAATTAAATTTTCCCGCAACCCGCCGACCTAATCCATTTCCCGATACTGTTTGTTATAAAAATAAGTGAGGAGCGCCAAAAACAAAAAAACGAATATCACGACATAGCCCCAATCCCTTCGATCCTCACCCCTTTTTACCAGGCGGTCAATTTTCGAGTCGGTTTTCGCAATCAAGGCCAGCACGGGTTTTGCTTCGGCCTGGACACGAGGCACGTCGAAGGTATGAGAGACCATCCGCACCTGCCGGAGCTTTTTCCAGGCTTTATCCAAATCCTTTTCAACCGGGGCCGTGGGAAAACCCGCAATCAGTTTGACCTTGTCTTTTGCGGCATGAAATCGGTCGTGCAGCGAAGAAAGAACCTGTTTTAATTTTTCCGGTTTTGCATAACCGTGGCATTCACCGCATTTGTCCTCGTTGATGATTTCGAGACTGATCCGCTGTATGGTGTGCGACCCGTGGCAATCGACGCAATTCCTGGCTCCCGTTTGCCAATGAATGCTTTTCTTAAAATCCTTGGACAATTCCTGATGGCATTTGCCGCAAAAGGATGTGATCTGTTCCCGCTGGGGCACACCGTAAAAACGATTTTCTTTCGACATGGCATTTTCGCTGGAGTCCCGCGGATTGCCGCCATGGCAACCGTCGCAGGTGTTGCCCACTTGCGCGTGAACACTTTTCGACCAAAGGACAAAAGGTTGGCTCAGACGTTTATCGGGGCTGGCGCTATGGCAGTCGATGCAGGAGTTGGACAGGTCTTTATCAAAAACCCCTTCGACCGCCGGCGGAAAAGCCAACACTCCGGAGAGCAACACGCCCAGAGACAAACGGATTAGACCGGTCCTTATGCTGTTCATTGCACCGCTCTCTTCAGGATACAAACCCCCACACCGTCAGGCCGACAAAACTGGCGATGCAAGCAATAACCACCAGCAGGAATACCGGCCGCTTGCGAATATTTTTTTCTTGCGACCGGTCGATAAACGGCAGAAATATAAAAACCAAAATACCGGCGGTCATAATCAGCAAGGCGCCGAATTCGGAAGGAATCAGTTTCAAAAACTGATACGAAGCCAAAAAATACCACTCCGGCTTGATATGCGCCGGAGTGTTAAAGGGGTCGGCGGGAATCTCCGCGTCTCCGTAAAAAATGATTTCCGGAAAGAAAAACACAACCCCGAAGAACAGGGCCATAAAAACAAATATGACCAGAACGTCTTCCATGACGAATTCCGGGAAAAAAGTCATCCCCTTGGGGTATTTGGTTTTTTTAAACATCAGTTGTCCTCTTGCTTCGGCTTCCGGGACGCAGGCTCGGAAATCCCCAGAACCCTTATCAGATACATATGAACACCAACCAGCGTCAGCATCAGTCCCGGTATGACGACCACGTGCAGGGCAAAAAAACGATTGAGGGTGTCCGGGTTGATATCCTCCGCTCCGCGAATCAATTTCACAATGTAAGGACCGATGACCGGTATGGGTTTCGGAATGTTCGTGGCCACGGTGGTCGCCCAATAGGACAATTGACTCCAGGGCAACAAGTAACCCGTAAAACAGATGCCCAAAGTTAAAAACAGCAGACCACAGCCGGTCAGCCAGGTGATCTCCCTGGGTTTTTTGTAGGACCTCATGAAAACCACGCTCAGCATGTGCAGGGGAAGCACGACGATCATCATGTGCGAACCCGCCGCGTGCGAGGTCCGAATCAACCAGCCGAACGGAATATCCAGCATGATCCGCTCGACGCTGGCGAAACCCTCTTTAGTCGAGGGAATGTAATAAATCAGCAACAAGATGCCGGTAAAGATCTGTAACCCAAATATGAAAAGACTTAATCCGCCAAGCGAATACCACTTGTTCAGTTTCGGAGGGACCCGGTAATCCGTCAATTGATCGCGGATCAGGGCCTTCAGTCCGGTCCGGTAATCGATCCAGTCGTAAACGGATTCAAACAGCTGTTTCAGGAGTCGAACCATGGCACCTTAGAGGAAGACGATATTATTATCCGTCAGTTTGATTTTGATTTTGTGCAACGGTTCGGGCGGCGGCCCCGAAAGCACTTTCCCCGTACGGTCAAACCTCCCGGCATGGCAGGGGCAAAGGAAGATTTCCTCCTTGCGAACCCATTTGACGATACATCCCAGGTGGGTGCAGGTCGCATCGAATGCGGCAATCCCATTTTCCGTATGGATCACAATGGCCGGCGCGCCTTTATATTCGACGACCATACTTGATCCGGAAGGTATCTGGCCCGCGGGAATGGAAAGCTCCGTGGCTTTATATTCCTTGGGCGGCGGCAGCAAAAAACGAACGACCACATTCAAAGCCGCCAGGCCCATGGCGGCCAGCAATCCCAGCATGGACCATTGCAGAAAGCTGCGCCGGTCGATTTTGCCGCCCACTTCCTGACGTTCAGACGTTTTATCGGTTAATCCACTCACTGACTTCCTTCATTTTAATGTGAATCCGCGAGGCTTGAACAATTTTCGGCTCGTGGTTATAGAAAACCGTCACCACAACCTTTTTGACTTCGTTTTCGGGAACGAAAAACATGAATTCTTCCCGCCGGGTTTCCAGGGGGCCGATCCTGTTATCCGAAACAACCCGCGTTCCCCTGCCCAGCAATAAATCGGCATCGAGGATAACGGGAGTGCCGCTTTCGTCCACAATCAGCTTGCGATAGATTTTCTGTTGTACCTGATAATCTTCTCCGTTTCGGGATTTTACCGCCACCTGCAATATTATTTTTTTCGAGGGAAGCCCGGTCGGAATTTTATGCCCCGCCCCCTCATTTGTTATTTCGACGACAACCACCAGTTTTTGCTTGTACTGCCGCAGGCCGCCGATGCGCAGGCCCAGGGATTCCTTCCGCATGGTCAGGGAATGTCCTCCGGCGATGTCATGACTGCTGATGGTTTCCTGCGGAGTTTTGAGCACCTCCGGGTCAACGATCTTGCCTTTGATTTTCCGCATGTGGCAATTCTGACAATGGATTCCTTTTTTCGGATAGGGGCTTTGCTGCCATTCGGAAAAAGTTTCGATCACCTTGACGCCGTTGGCGCTTTTATATTCGTGGCATCCACCGCAGAACCGGGATTGCTGAAACAATTCATTGTATTGAGTTTTATGTACGGGAGAAGAAGCATTTTTTAACGGGCCCTGTTTAACCAGGCCGAAGGCGTGTTTGTATTTTACGCGACCGTCTTCCCATTGAAGCTTCTCTATAGAATGGCAGAAATCGCAACTGACACCTTCGCGGCTGATTTTTTGCTTCAGTTTAAGGTCGCCATTCATCTGTGCCACGGGAGCATGGCAGGAGAAACAAAGTTTCTCCGCGGCTTCCGGGTCTTCATAATGAGATTGCAGATAGGCCGCCCAAAAAACGGAGTTATCCGCCGATTCGGAGTGAAGGGAATTTTTCCAGGCGGTATAAATATTTTTGTGACATTTGCCGCATTCCGCACTGGATGAAATTCCGTCCGGATTCAGGTTCACATCGGGAAGTTTACCGGATTGCCCCAGGCAAACCTGTGGAATCAATAAAACCATCCCGACCCACAGAAATTGCAGGTGCCGGCAAGAGAGAATTTTAAGGGTATTCAAGACCATGTGAGTACGGGAAAATGGATCGGTTCAAGGGGATGCCGGTTCAGGGCTGCTTTTTCGCTTCGTTCATTTTAGTAATGATCAAGCCCATCTCTTCTTTTGTGTACGCCCTAAAGGTTGTTGTCGTCACATTGCCCCACGCGCCCAGATCCAACAACAGTGCGGAGACCGAGTGCTCGTCCTCCGCTTCCACAATATTGACCACGTCGTATTCACCGCTCAACCAGTAGATATCCTTTACCTTGACACCATAATTCGCGGCAATGTCCCGAAACCGGTCCGCCCGGTCCGTAGTTTGCTTGACATTTCTGATCCCCTGCACAGTGAATTTTCCCATGATAAGAAAAGTCATCATATTTTTTTCTCCCGGTCATAAGCGTCTCTTCTTAATATATCCTCCCCGGCCCGATTTTCACATGCTAAAATGTTAAGGCATCCTTGGAAACTCGCCGGATTTCCATTTTGAAGGAAGAAAAAATTGCAGGGGAAAAAACCAGTCCAATTCAGGACAATCGCTGTTTTTTTCATCCTGGCCCTAACGGCCGCGGTTGCCGGCGCCTCGCTTCGCGTTTACGATTATACCGAAAACGATCCGACCTTTTGCATCAATTGCCATATCATGGAACAACCCTTTGCGAAATGGCAGAAAAGCGTTCATAAAGACATCGGCTGTCATGACTGCCATTATGCGACGATTTTTGAAAAGAACAAAATGTTGTTAAAAAGTCTGGTGTTCCATCCGACAAAAGTTTCGCGGCGTCCGCATGGGAAAATCCTTGTACCCGCCACCATGTGCATCAAATGCCATTGGGCAGGCGAAAAGTCCATACCCAAAATCTCCCAATCCACGGGGCACGCCTTGCATTGGTTCAAGGCAAGTATCGAATGCACGGCTTGCCACGCGATCAAACTGCATGAATTCGCCCCGCAACAAAGCCTCTGCGTCAATTGCCATGAAAGCGCAAAAGCCATGCTGGCTGAAATGAGCACTATGGTCTGTACCGACTGCCACGCCTTCAAGGGCCGTAAGTTGATGCCCGATGCCACGGCCTGCCAGAAATGCCATGCAGAACCGTTCGCCCCCAAAGCCGGGGAAAAACTACCCGCCGTTCACCGCCAATTCGATTGCATGACTTGCCACGACGTCCATCATCCGGAGCAACCCGCGTCGGGTTCCTGCCAGACGTGTCACACCATTACCCAAAAACGCGGCAAACACCCCATCCATCTGCAAGCCTTGGGAAACGAATGCCTGACATGCCACAAACCCCATAACTGGCGCATCGAAAAAAAGGACGCAGAGAAGTTATGCTCCCAATGCCATGAGTTCCGGCCTTTGAAAAGCTTCGGTTTGCTAAGTTCGGCGGATTGAGAATTTCCTCAGCCCTGATTAAAAAAACAAAAATCCTTCGATACCCCCAAAACTCCACAAGGCTTGGCATCCACCTTCAGGTTTTCGCAAGTTTCTTGAGAAAACCAAGAGAGCGAGCACCGGAAGCCTGATCCGGCGGAAGACATGGCCAAAACAGCTATTGAAATTCTTTGGATGCGAGCTTATCCTTACTTTAATAAGGCGTTTTTTAACATCTTGCGGAGGTGGGAACATGAAAAAATTCGGGAAACAATTTTTACGAACTGTTTTCGTCGGAAGCTCTGTTTTTCTCCTATGGAATATGACGTTCCTGTTCGCCGCACAGGATGCGGAAGCGCTTGCCCAATGGGCCAGGAAATACGGAGTCAAGTGCAGCCACTGTCACACCGTTTTTCCGCGGCTGAACTTCTTCGGCGAACAGTTCATGCGCAACGCCTACCAATGGCCCGGCGAACCACCCGACGGCGACAAAACCGGCAAGGATGAACTTGCCGAAGACTTGTTCATCGACAAGGTCTCACATTGGTTTGGAGCGCGGATCAGTCTGACGCCGTTTGCCTACAAAACCAACGACCTCACACAAAACGGTAAAAGAGAAAGTTCTTTTAATCTGGGGAATTCCAATTTTCTGCAATTCTTCGTGGGGGGAGCCATATTTAAAAATATGGGAGTTTTTATCGAGCAGGAATTCGAAAACGACGGCTCCAAGTTTAACTGGTTTAACCTGAAATATGCCAATGTGTTCGACACCACCCTGGTCAATTTCCATGTCGGCAAATTATCGCCGGTGGATTTTACTGCCTACTCCGACCGATTGCGGATTTTTCAGAAGTCGGACGTTCTGAACGTAAAGTCCGCAAACGGCAACGGCGAAAATTCCGTGAACATCCGATCCCCGAGACCGGGCATTCAATACTATGGCTACAAAGGCCCGTTTATCTGGTTTGCCGGAGTGGATAATGGCAAGGACGCCAGCGACACCGACCGCAAGAAAAATTTCTGGGCCGGCGGCCGCGCCTATCTGCCTAACCTCGGCAGTGACCGCTTTGAGGGCAGCAGCGTGGCTTTTCATTATTACGACGGCACCGACACCGCCAACAGCGTCGCCAGCCAGATCGAAAACGATTTCCGGCGTTACACCATCTCCGGCAATCTTCGCTTCAACACCCAGAAGTCCGAGAGAAATTTCGACTTGTTATTCGTCTACCAATTCGCGCAGGACGAGAACTTCGACTTGACCCCCGTCGCCAACGTGCAGAAGGAATTTCAAGGCTTGACGGTTACGGGAGCCTACTTGCGGGATAACTGGTATTATATTCTCCAGTACGACCAAATCACCTCGGACGATATCGTC
>Ga0114931_10005670_pt1 | contig 15447 bp, 11 predicted proteins | sample 2SBtaG_FD_89579 | JGI IMG/M metagenome (GOLD analysis project Ga0114931, IMG submission 89579) | Deep subsurface microbial communities from Kolumbo volcano to uncover new lineages of life (NeLLi) - 2SBTROV14_V59a metaG | ecosystem: Environmental > Aquatic > Marine > Volcanic | place: Kolumbo...
GCCTCGAAAATTCAACCTCCTTACCAGCTGAAGCAGATCGAGAAATCCGGCTATGAGTTCAGCTACTACGATCCCTACACTTTCCCGCCGCAATTATCCGACTTTGACATATATCTGTATGGTGAAGGGCACCACTGGAATATTTACCGCATACTTGGTGCCCACCACCACAGTGTGGACAATGTCGATGGCGTACTGTTTGCCACCTGGGCACCCAATGCGGAACGCGTCAGTATTGTCGGTGACTTCAATCACTGGGACGGCCGCTGCCACCCCTTGCGTACCCGAGGCGCTTCCGGACTGTGGGAGCTGTTCATTCCCGGACTGACCACAGACACCCTGTACAAGTTTGAAATCCGCAACCGCGATAGCGGGCAGATCCTCACAAAGACTGACCCCTATGGTCGCGGTTTTGAAGTGCGTCCCAAAACGGCTGCCATTGTTCAGTCCGATGACCCATATTCATGGCAGGACCAGGCCTGGATGACACAACGAGGCCAGAGTGACTGGTTACACGCACCCATGGCCATTTATGAAGTCCACCTGGGATCATGGCAAAAAGACGATAACGGCGAATTTCTCAATTACCGCGAACTGGCCCATCGACTGGTGGACTATGTCAAACAGACCGGCTTCACCCACATTGAGCTATTACCGGTTACAGAACACCCACTGGACGACTCCTGGGGATACCAGAGCACCGGCTATTTCGCCCCAACGAGTCGTTTCGGCAGCCCGGAGGATTTCCGTTATTTCATGGACTACTGCCACCAGCACGGTATCGGCGTTCTACTGGACTGGGTACCGGCTCATTTCCCCAAAGATGAATTCGGCCTGGCACGTTTTGATGGCAGTGCCCTGTACGAGCACGAAGATCCGCGCAAGGGAGAACACCGCGACTGGGGTACACTTATTTATAATTTCGGTCGCAACGAAGTTAAAAATTTCCTGCTTTCCAGCGCTCTCTTCTGGCTGGAAGAATTCCATATTGATGGCCTGCGGGTAGATGCTGTGGCCTCCATGCTGTACCTGGATTATTCCCGCGAAGACGGTGACTGGGTACCCAATATTCATGGTGGCAATGAAAACCTGGAAGCCATCAGCTTCCTGCGTGAACTGAATACCGCCGTGCACTCGCAACATCCTGGTGCAGTGGTGATGGCGGAAGAGTCCACTGCCTGGCCACAGGTCACCCGCCCTGTAGATATCGGCGGCCTGGGCTTTTCCATGAAATGGAATATGGGCTGGATGCATGACAGCCTGGATTACTTCGCCAAAGATCCCATTCATCGGCACTACCATCACGACCGCCTGACATTCGGCCTGTTATACCTGTTCCACGAAAACTTCATCCTGCCTTTCTCCCATGATGAAGTAGTGCATGGCAAGTCATCCATGCTGAATAAAATGCCGGGGGACGAGTGGCAGCGATTTGCTAACCTGCGCCTGTTATACACGTATATGTATACCTACCCGGGTAAAAAACTCCTCTTCATGGGCTGCGAATTTGGCCAGGGTACAGAGTGGAATGCGAATGCCGTACTTGACTGGTATGTGCTGGAATATGATTTTCATAAGGGCGTCAAATCGCTGGTATCTGACCTGAATCAGATGTATCGCGAGCACACCGCCCTGCACCATCAGGATTTCTCACCCAAGGGCTTCGAATGGATCGACTGTCACGATTCGGACCAGTCGGTACTGTCCTATCTTCGAAAAGATGGCGACGAAACCCTGGTGGTAATACTTAACTTTACCCCTGTCGTCAGGGAAAATTACCGCATCGGCGTACCTGAAGCTGGCCAGTACCAGGAAATCTTCAATTCTGATTCCATGTACTACACCGGCTCCAACAAAGGTAATGGTGCCCCACTTGGCACCGATGATATTGCATGGATGAACCGCCCGGTTTCATTGGCACTCGAATTACCGCCGCTGGCAGGTGTCGTGTTACGTAAAATCTGAGTCTTACCGTGTCCGTGCAAAAAATCCTGTTTGCTTCCAGCGAAGCCTACCCTCTCATAAAAACCGGTGGTCTTGGAGACGTATCCGGTGCCCTGCCCCGTGCACTGCAACAACAGGGCATGGATGTGCGGCTGATCTTACCGTTTTATACCTCGGTGAGGTCGCAGGCAGGTAAAACTCGCATAGTAGCCAGTTTCTTTATTTATGATGATGGAATCACTATTCACGAAACCCGCCTGCCGGGCAGTCGTGTCAAAGTATGGCTGGTAGAAAATGCTGCTGCCTTCGACCGCCCGGGAAATCCATATCTGGATGAGAACGGTCATAGCTGGTCCGATAATGCCTCGCGCTTTACCCTGTTCTGTCGCGCCATCGTCCGACTATCGACAAACCAGGCAGGCATCGACTGGCAACCGGATATCGTACATTGCAATGACTGGCAAACCGGCCTGGTGCCAGCCCTGTTGCAATATGAAACCGACGCACCTGCCAGCGTGTTTACCATACACAACATGGCGTACCAGGGTAATTTTTCTGCCGGAACATTTACTCAGCTAGGCCTGCCAGCGGATCTCTGGCACTATGAAAAGCTGGAATTTTATGACCAGGTTTCTTTTATCAAGGGTGGCCTGGTATTCGCCGACCGCATCAATACCGTCAGCCCCAGTTATGCCACTGAAATCCAGAGTGCCGAATTCGCCTATGGCATGGAAGGTGTACTGCAGGCACGCAGTGAAGATCTTTCCGGCATACTCAATGGCATCGATACCAGCATCTGGAACCCGGGCACCGATGACCTCATCCCCAGCCACTACAACCGCCATCAGCTGGATAACAAAGTCGCAAATAAAACTGCTTTGCAACAACGAGTCGGCCTCACCGTAGACCCAGAGCTACCACTGGCTGGCATGATCAGTCGCATGGTGGAGCAAAAAGGTTTCGATGAACTGCTGGATGCCATGGAAACCCTGGCCAGCCTGCCAATGCAGATCCTGATCCTGGGTAATGGCGAGAAAAAATTTGAACGGGCACTGACTGACTGGAGTAAACAGTACCCGGAGAAAATTCAGGTGGTTATCGGTTATGACGAAGCCCTGTCTCACCTGATTGAAGCGGGTAGCGACCTGTACCTGATGCCCTCACGTTTTGAACCCTGTGGACTTAACCAGATGTACAGCCTGCGGTATGGCACCCTGCCGGTGGTTCGCAATGTCGGCGGCCTGGCGGATACCGTCATCCACGCCAGCGCCGTCAACATCGAGCAAGGCCTGGCTAATGGCTTTGTGGTAGAAGAGGCAGGCAGTGAAGCGCTGATCAGCACCATTCAATACGCGCTGGAGCTATATCAACAACCGCGTAGCTGGAAAGCGCTACAGCTTACCGCCATGGCTGAAGATCATTCATGGAAGCGCAGTGCATCGGAATACCGGCAGCTGTATCAACAGGCAGAGCAGGATCACACCGCTGCTGCAGCAGTGGGCTAAACGGTCGAGCCAGAACGGTCTTCAGCTAGTTTGTCTTAACCCCTTTTTTTGCCAAAGCCAGGCAATCATCCCGCCAGACACAGGCCTCCTAATCACAAAAGCCTGATTCGGCCCTGGCAAAACAGTCGAAGTTACCTTCGGTACGCTGAATTTCACGAATCAGCGCCATTTTAGTCATACGCGATGTTTTGAGTCCCAGTTGTTTGGCAATATCTCTGACATTCTGCATGTTCATAGTGCAAATTCTCCTAATAAATATTCGTATACACGGGAAGACAAGCAAAATACATACCTGTTATTCATCGGGGTATGTTCCGAGCCACCTGTTCTGCTTCCGTGTTAAAAACCTTATATCCTGTCGAAACAGTTTTCCACTATGGCACAATCCACTAGACTATAGCTTGATCCAGGTCTAACAAAAGCCATTTTCGTATTTATGACAATCCACTGTTATGCCCAGCGCCTGTTAAATCCCTTTCGTGGCATCATGAACGTCATCGAATACCAGGCAGCGGAAGCGGTTAGTACTGACGGTGTTCACTGGGATATCTATGTACGCAACAGTGAACTGGTCAAAGAAATGAAAAATGCTCACCGGGTACAGATCAGTGACATCCGCTATGGTCGCTGGAGCAAGCAACAGGGCCTCAAACGCGGCCCCATTTACCCGTCCGAAGACTTCCGTATTCTTGAACAACAGGGCTCCATGGTTCTGGAGTATCTGCTGGAACACCATGAAGAAACCCCGTTCACCCTGCAGGATCAATATGAACTCTGGTTACTGGACCGTGACGATCAACCTATGGCCTTATTGAATAGCGCCACCCGCGAACAGGATATGTCACTGGACCAACTTATGGACTGGCGAGCCGGAAATGAATGCCGGGAGGAATTCCATTATCCAGGGCTGGAAGATTTTCACAGCCAGCAACCGAATAGCGGTAGTTATCTCACCTGGTATATCAATCAACTTACCCATGCTACACCTCGCGCAGAATGGTTTCTGAGAAATAGCGATGGCTCGGGTATCAGCAAAGGCGGTATTAACCTGGAGCACTCCGTAGCTCGTACACTGCCTGCTTCTGATTTCCCTGACTACGTGCTGAAAGAAACCGGACATGACGCGAAACATACGGACATGATCAAGGCTTTTCATCAATGGTTATCACCCTGTTTGCTATTACTTGAGTTATCACAGGAAACCCGCAAACGACTGGAGAACCAGGCAAGAAGCAGAGCGCTTAGTGTTGAAAAACACCATCGCCTGTACCCGGAAATTATTGATGCTACGCAGATCAATGCTGCCTGTGTCGAAGCACGGTTGCGAAAAACATCCGCCACTGAAACAAAAAAACCGGATAACCTGTCCACTTTCTATATTGAGTTAAATCCCGGCCCTACCGATTAAACATAACAAAATGAGGATATGATTTATTATTTCCTCATTCGTATTCCATCTTATCCAGATCCATTTTATGAATAAAATTTTGTTTCACACGATACAGAATGAATCACAATCATTAAAAACAGCCAAATAAAGCCGTAAAATAATATTAAATCGGCATTTATGGCTTTAAAAAAACTTTTACACTGGTGTAATTTAAAAACTTTGCACTATAATACAGGTGTTTTAACCAAAACGAGGAATCTGATAAATGGCCCGTAAAAAAGTTGCCCGCAAAAAGAAAACTGCTGCCAAACGTGATCCACTGGCAGTGATGAGAGCACGCCTTACAGAACTGAATGCACAACTGAAGGCAATCAAAGCAAGTGTTAAGGAAACAAGCAGCCGTGTAAGTGCGATTGAAAAAGCCAACACCCCTGCCAAACCAAAAGCAAAAGCAGCACCCAAACGCAAAACAGCTAAGAAGCGTCGCGTAGCGAAAAAGCGTTAATTAGAAAAGGGGCTGCTCAAGCCCCTTTTTTATTCCCACCAACAACTGACATGCGGACTTTGTCAGGCATAGCAAATAATCTATACTCCCCCTAACATTGCCTGGTAATTCGGTGAGCATGGAAAACCTTTTTATTGCAAGACAACCCATTTATGACAATCAACAGTCAGTGATTGGCTATGAATTGCTTTACCGAAATAGCACCATCAACCGGGCTATCTTCGAAGATGGCAACCTTGCTTCCAGCGACACCATAATCAATTCGTTTATGAACATCGGTATTGATACCCTGGTCGGCAGCACCCTTGCCTTTATCTACCTTCCTGAAAAATTCCTTCTTAATCAAGATCTTATACCTATGTTCAAAGAACAATGCGTATTTGAAATCCTGGAAGATATCGAAATCACCGACACAGTTATCGAAAGCATCCAGCAGATGAAGGCTGCCGGTTATAAGCTGGCGCTGGATGATTTTATCTATGGCGAAGACAAGATTCCGTTGCTGGAGCTGGCTGATTACATCAAACTGGAAGTCAACCAGGCCACAGATGATGAATTACGCCTGCAAATGAAACAGCTTGAACCCTACCAGGGCAAATTAATCGCAGAAAAAGTGGAAAATGACGAACTACTGACACGTTGCCAGGCACTGGGTTTCCAGTATTTTCAGGGCTTTTTCTTCTGTCATCCGCAGATCATCCAGCAGAAGCACATACCTGCCAATAAACTGGTGGTACTGCGGCTACTGGAGCAGATCAACAATCCGGATGTCGATTACATGGAACTGGAAGCGGTACTGGCACAGGACGTGGCACTGACATACAAGCTACTCCGCTATATCAACTCCGCTGCTTTCTCCCTGCGTCGAGAGATCGAATCCATCAAGGATGCGGTGGTATTACTGGGAATCCGGAATGTTAAGAACTGGCTATCCCTTATCCTTATGTCTCGTGTAGTCCGGAGCAAACCCACCGAACTGATCGTCACCGCCATGGTTCGCGGTCGCATGTGTGAATTACTGGCGGAACAGTATCACCCGGAAGTGAAATCCCAGATGTTCATCATTGGTCTGTTTTCAGTACTGGATGCCCTCATGGATGCCCCCATGATCGAGCTGCTGGACACGGTCATTCTCAGCACTCCCATCAAAATGGCGCTCCTGGACCATGCCGGCATCCAGGGTGAAATTTATGCAATGGTACTCCACTATGACCTGTTCGAATGGGATGAACTGGCCAACGCATCCATCCCCGCTGGCAATTTGGCAGAGGCCTATTTGCTGGCCATCCAGTGGGCCGATCAAAGCATCAATTCGCTGCTGAAATAAAACAAAAATATTTATCTATATTGGGCTTGAATTCTTTACCGGAATAACTATATTTTGGGGCAACAGCTCTTGTTCATAAGCTGGATCTTATTTTTCTATTGTCACTCCAAACTGAGGTGCAGCTTATGTTTGAAGACAGTGATGAAGTGGATACTGACGAAGGTGCCGACAACACCCCAGTGATCTTATCCAGCCACCAGGACCCCGCCGTTAGTGCCAGGAAAAAACTGGAAGAACACATGGAAGAACAGGCTTTACGCAGGGAACTGGAGGATGATTTCCTAATGGACTGAAGCGTCCCGGTTCCTGCACAGGCACAACAGCCCCTCCAGCTGACCGCCATCGCTGGTAAACAGAATATCACCCTCCGGGGTGTACTCGATATCCAGCGGTCTTGCCAGACGCTCACCAGCCCCATTCTGTAGCCCGGTGAGCAAAGGCATTACTTTACCCCTTGATTCCGAGTCCAGTGTCACCGCCACAATAGCCGGCGGCCGACGTGTGCGCCTGTCACCGTTGATTTTTGTAGCCCAGGAACCATGCAAAGCTACCAGTGCCGTGTTCTGCAAGAAGGACCAGTAGCTGTCTTGCGGCATGAATTTCACCCCCATGGGCGCGTTACGGGCAGGAAACAAAGCCACCGGCAGTGACACCTCGTTCGCCGGCCGCGGCGGTTTACTGCTAACACAGTTATCTCGCTGCAATTGCTTGCCGTCGAACTGGAACCAGGGCATACCGTGAAACGAACCCGGTAGCAGGCGCGCAAAATACTCCGGCGGCTGCTCATAACCGTGATGATCCGGGCCATTATTGGAAGCAAAAATCTCACCGGATACCGGATTCCAGTCGTAACCCACCGGGTTTCGTAAACCGCTGGCAACCACCTGCCATCGCAGCTGTGATCTGGATTCATCCAGCACCAGCAAACCACCACGTTGATCCTGGAAGCCATACTCGGAACCCAGGTATTGATCACTGCAATTACCACGAATACCCAGGCTCAGATACAGCCGACCATCCGGCCCCAGTTCCAGGCTTCGGCTGTTGTGTCCAGCGCCACCGGGAAGTGAAATCAGCTTATGTAATTGTCCGGCATCCAGGCGCGCTGCCTCGAGTTGGTAAGGCATGCGATACACGCCGTCGGTCTGGGCAATATACAGGTAACCGTTTCGATAAACCGCGCTATGAGGATAATCATCCAGGTGTATCAAAGGTTGGGCTTTGGCATAGGGTGGCGCTACACGATAGACCCAGCCGGAACGGGAACCGATCAATAAAATACCGTTCCGAGTTTTATGGATCATACGTGGTTGCTGCATGGGCAGCAGGAATTTCAGCTGCATAGCGTGAGGGTGTTTCAGTATGAACTGCCGGGAACCGGCACTGAAACGCTGGTTAACGACGCCGGGCCAGCCTGATGAATCACACCAGCCAAAGTTTGCAACCAGCGTTAACAGTGTAAGCAGAATCAGGCGCATGGCACTATGACGCTGTCATACTCGTAGCGCCGATGAATGACACCGGCAAATTCGAACACATCCAGGCAGCGTTCAAACGAGGTTGGGGAGATGGTAATGGAATCTTCCCAGCACCCCAGTTGCTGATAAGCACGAATGGTAGCGGCGAGTACCTCAGGTTTGATGTCAGCAAGAAAGCCATAGGCCTGTAGTTTGGCGGCAATGGATTCCGCATCGCTGCTGCAAACTTCATGCATAGCCTGACGGTAACAATCCAGGAACACCTGGGCCATGTCCGTTTCCAGCCATTCGCGCCGGCAACATAAACTGCTAAACGCCACCGGACCGATCACCTCACCCACCGACGCCACCACCTGGGCTACGTTTTCCGCCTCCATCTGTTGCGGTGCCGGGCCCTGCATATGTACATAGTCTCCCTGGCCTTCGCGAAACGCGGTTTCGATGCTGTTGACGTCTCCGGCGTCGATCACATTCAGTTCATCCAGTGACATGCCCTTGAGATGCAAGGCATAACGCAACATAGCATGGGGCTGAAAGAAATGATCCACCAGCACACTGCGACCGCGCAGTTGTTGCCAGTCGAAATTCGCATCGGCGTCCCTGGCGGCGATGAAGAAACCGTCGCGGGCATTGATCTGGGCAAAGTGCACAATATCCGGGGGAATGCCCTGCTCCAGTTTGGCAAAACTGGTAGCCACCGCCGACTGGGACAGATCACAACGACCTGCGCGCATTTCGTCCACCACGGTTCGATCTGGTGTTAGTACCGAGTACACCGGTTCCAGTCCCTGCTTACGCAAATACCCGCCCGCCATGGTCATTAGAAACGGTGTGTAAAATGCCGAATGCCGCAGCGCCATGATGTGGATTTTTGCCATGGGATTTCCCGTTTGGTAGTACGAACTAGTGGAAAGTTTGACGCAAAGCCGCGAAGGACGCAAAGAATAAAAAGATTTTGTCACAGAGTCACGGAGGCACAGAGTAAGCGATTAAAAAAATGCATTTCACTTATTCCTCTGTGTCTCCGTGACTCTGTGTCAGTCTTGTGACTTTCACCTAAACCCACGTTGCGTCTTTGCGTCAGAAAAAAACCAGAACCCGACTTCAACGTTTGCGGAATAACCAGTCCCGGATATCATGCCCAATAGCCAGCACTGCCGGGATGGTGATCAGAGTAAATATGGTTGCCACCATCAGGCCCCAGGACAGTGCCAGCGCCATGGGGGATACGAAAGTATCCATACCACCCCAACCATAAGCGGTGGGCAACAGCCCCACAACCGTGGTGGTTGCGGTGAGCAATACCGCGCGCAGGCGTCGACGTCCAGCCAGCACAATGGCATCCAGTATGGCCATACCTTCCTGGCGGGCGCGCTGGATAAATACCAGCAACACCAGCGAGCTGTTAACCACCACACCGGTAAGTGCGATCATGCCGAGACTGGAGAAAAATGACAGCGGCATAGGCTTCCAGTACAGGTCGTGCAGGTAAAAACTGAGAATAATACCGATGGCGCCGAACGGTATAGCCAGCATCACGATAAATGGATAACTCAGGTTATTGAACTGGATCGCGAGAATGAAGAAGATCGCCAGTAACGCAAACACAAATGCGAATGCCAGGCTGATGAAAGACTCCTGGTTTTTCTCTTCTTCACCACCATAGTTCACCCTTACCTTGCCATACACATCACCCTGCCACTGTTTTTCATGATCTTTCACCAGTTTATTGAGCTTACGACTGCTAATTTTCTCGGCATTGATATCCGCTACCACATTCACGATTCGAATACCTTCCTTGTGGCGAATCGTCGTAAAGCCGGGAAAATCGACCAGTTTGGCGATCTTGTGCAATGGCACCAGGCCGTCATGGCTGTTGGGAATCAGCAAATTATCCAGCTGCTGAACTTCTTTTGCACCCTTCTCCGGAAAGCGGATGGTGACATCCACTTCTTCGGTACCCTTGCGGATATTGGAAACCACCAGGCCACCCACTGCTGCCCGCACCTGTTGCGATACGGTAGACAGGTTAATGCCCGCATAGGTGGCTTTCTTGCGATCCACCACCACGTGCAACTCGTCATCACCTTTTTTCAGACCGCTGTCGATACTGGTCACTCCCTCGACACCGGCAAGATAATCCATCAAGCCATGGGCTGCCTGTTCACTGAAGCGATCATCATAGCTGGAGATTTCCGCTTCCAGTGGCCTGCCCAAGGGCGGGCCGGGACGGATTTCGGTAAAGGTAATATCCAGGTCCGGGAATCTGGCGGGTAAAGTTTTCGCCAGCTCATGCATATCTTTCAGGGCATCATTCTCCGGCCGGCTCACAGCAGGCGTATAAATCACCCGTACCTGGCCGTAACGACTACCACGCTGGGTCAGGGGATCACCTTCGTCCACCGACACATCACCACTCTTGAGCAAGGTGGATTCCAGGTATTTGGGATTGACGAAATCACGGATATCTTTATCCACCCGACGTAAACGATCGCCCATGCCCTCGATTGTGGTTCCCGGTGGCGCTGTCACGCGCACCACGTATTCATCCACACCGGAAGGCGGGAACAACTGGAAATCCATTCTGGTTTTCGCCAGAACCAACGAACCCGCCAGGATCAGGAATGACAATAGCACTGTGATCCAGCGAAACCGTAACGCCGTACTGAGCATCCAGATATAACCATTCTCCAGCGCCACCAGCCATTTCCTTTCCGGCGGGTGTTTATTCGGGTTGGTCACATGGGCCACATGGCTGGGAAGAAACAGGAAGGATTCCAGCCAGGAAATGGTTAACAGTGTAATAACCACCGTGGGTATGGCGACAATAAACTTGCCGATAATGCCGGACACGAAATACATCGGCAGGAAAGCCGCGATGGTCGTCATTATCGTAGCGGTGACCGGCGCGAATAATTCCATGGCACCTGTCACCGCTGCATCATTGGGTTTCAATCCCCGTTCCATGTGGTAGGTAATGTTCTCGCCGATGATAATGGCATCATCCACCAGCATCCCTAGCACCATGATGAAGCCCATCATGGATATCAGGTTCAAAGTGACGCCGGTGCTATACAGCACAAACATGCCGGTCATGAAAATGATCGGCAGTCCCCAGGTGGTGGTCATGGCCACGGAAAAACGCAGGAACAATAATAGCGATACGAACACCAGCACCAGACCGACGATGCCGTTATTGGTCAGTACTCCCAGGCGCAAGCGCGCGAAATGGGAAAAGTCCTGGAAGGTATCCACTTCGATATCCTTGCCGTAACGGTCCGGCATGGTCTTGATGTAATCCTTGAGGGTATCCACGGTATTGATAATATCCGCATCGGATTTTTTCAGGATCAGCATGGACACCGCAGGCTTGCCTTTGACTTCATAAGTGGTGCGCGGTTTTTCCAGTGACTCGGTCACGGTAGCCACATCGCCGAGGGTGACATCATTACCCATATCATTGGCGCGCAATACCAGCGAGGCGGCATCTTTCGGGTCCTTGAATTCACCCACCATGCGCACTGATTTCTGGCCGTCCGGGGTATCGATTTCACCGCCGGGCGTATTCAGGTTCCAGCGGCTGATGGCATTGGCTACATCGGAAACCGAAATGCGTTTCGCCGCCATTTTTTTCGGATCCACCGTTACACGAAGTTCCGCCTTGCGATCGCTCAGTACCTGCACCCGCGCAATCCCTTTTAAATCCAACAGGTCATCCTTGACCTTGTCACCCAGACGTTTCAGGTGCAGGTCATCCAGCGGCGCCGCCACTGCCATACGAATAATGGGGAACACCGCGCCATCAATTTCCGTTACCACCGGCTGGTCAGGCAAATCCGCGGGCAAATCGGCACGATCCACCGCCAGAGAAATTTCATTGGATAATTTGTCCCGGTTGCTGGCACCGGGGTCCACTTCCATCACAATACGTCCTGAACCGGGAAAAGACATGGACACCATGGTGTCGATGCCGTTAAGGGAACGCAACTCCTGTTCTATTGGCGTAATCACCAGCTGTTCCACTTCCCGTGGCGAAGCGCCTGGGTACACCGTATCGATCTGGATCTTATCCAGGTTGACGTTGGGAAATGCTTCACGGTTGATCAGGTAGATGGACACCACCAGACCCAGTATCACCAGAAACACCGACACCAGATTAATAACCAGGGGTCGCTCGACCAGAAAACGAATTACGGACCTCATGGCTGGGGCTCCTCTTCACTCAGGTTCAGGGGTGGGTACTGGATGTTGTGCCACAACTGCCCAGTCAGCAGTCGTAGCTTCTGGTCTATGCCCAGCAGTTCGATACGTTGTAATTCCCGGTTCAATTCCGCGGCAGATAATTGCGCCTCAAACTGGATCAGCTGGTCGGTATCGGTGCGTCCCTGGCGATAACGTTTCTCCGCGTCTTTCAGTTTTTTCTGTTCACTTACGACACTTTGCTCGAACGCCTGGATGGTCTGTTTCACGCTGTCCCGGTCCGCCAGTAGACTGGCCAGGTTGTATTTCAGGTCTTCCAGCACCTGGCGCTTGTCACTCAGGGCGGCATACCGGTCCAGTTGCGCCTGGTACAACTGCGCATCGTAGCCGCTACGGTCCAGGCCGCGGTTGAATTCCAGCCGCGCGCCACCCACGACTTCCGAATCATTGATACTACCGGAACCGGTGTCGCCGGCATTGGTTTTGTTGCCCAGGTACAGCACTAGGTCCAGCTGGTCCTTGCGGGCATCCCGGCTGGCCTTGATGTTGTTATCCGCCAGTTTCACCCGACCGTTCACCGCCTGCAATGCCGGGCTGTGTTGTTGCACACTATCCAGCAGGCGCATGTCCTGTTTATCGAACACCGGCCGCGGTTGTTCCAGCTCCAGGGCTGCCTGCGGTTCCCGTCCCATCAAACGATTCAGCGCCACGACCTGTTTCACCTGGGCCTGCTTCAGGGTTTGCAGAGTGGCTTCATGGCCTTTCAACTGGGCTTGTACCTGGAGTTTGTCCTTGTCTTCCGCAAGCCCCAGGTCCAGGCGTCGGTAGATGTATTTTTTCAGCCGCTGGCTGCGAGCGATGGCTTCTTCGGTGTTAGCAATCTGGCTTTGCACCCGCGCCAGACCCAGGTAAATATCCACCAGCTGGGAAGCCAGCTGGTCATAACGGCTGGCCCGGTCCGCACTGGCCAGCCGTTGCTGCACCCGGGCATTGTCTTTGGCCAGCACGAAATCCGGATTATCCGCGCCCTTCTGTAAAGGCTGGCGGTATTGCACATCCACGGAACTGGTGGTGGCGGGATTGGGCAAACTGGGGCTGATGGCATAGTCCGCTTCGGTACGATTAAGATTGGCATTCACCGACAGGCTGGCACCGGAATCCAGCTTACGTGCCAGGCTACCGGCCAGGTTTACCGTATCCGCCGGTGCACCGAATATCGACAGGTCATGGTTAATGCCGCCCTGGACATTCAACTGCCAGCCCAAAGTGCTGGCCACCTTGATACTTTCCTGGCGCGCCTTTTCCACCTGGTATTCGGTAGTGCGCAAGGACGGATAGTGATCCACGACTTTCTGCAGCACCTGATCGAAACTCATGGTCTGAGCCTGCAGGGATGATGTCAGCACTAACAGCCCAGCTGCTATGACATGCCTTAAACGGGTTTTCATATTTTTTTATTCCTGTTTAATGGACTGAATGAACAAACGACTATGGGTATCGATGTACTCGCGGGGGTTCAGGGAATCATCGTAGGGTGCCAGGGAATGCATCCAGATGACCCCCTGGATCAATGGTGCCAGTGCCAGCCGTGCCAGGGTGGCGGCGTCGCCGGGAATGAATTCTCCCTGGTCCATGCCCTTCTGAATCACCGATGCGAACAACTGCCGGGCGCGCCGCACTACGGTGCGGGTAAAAAACTCCGCCAGTTCGGGAAAATTACCCGACTCGGAAATAATCAGTTTAGGCAGCGCGGATAAATTCGTCTCTCCAACATTACTCCACCATTCGCTGATCAGCATGGCCAGCAGGCTGGCAGCCGAGCCGTCATGCCTGCTCGCCAGTTGCTCCACCTGCTCCAGCCGCGGCGTAATGGTGTGGTGAATGACGGCCTCGAAAATATCCTGTTTGTTTTTGAAGTACAGGTACAGGGTGCCCTTGGAAATGCCGGCGGCCCTGGCCACTTCCTCCAGGCGGGTGCCGGCAAAACCTTTTTCGGTAAACAGCGCCAGCGCGGCATCCAGGATTTCCTCCGGACGCGCTTCTTTTCGCCGTCGCCAGCGACAGCCACACTGCTTGTCTCTATGCTTGAAAACCATGACTTGCCATTAAATAACTGACTGGTCAGTTATTTAATCTAAAATGCCGATGACTGTCCAGTGATTTGTTGATGTGATGAAAAAGAAAACGCAAATGAACGCTAAAAACACCATCTGATTTCTTGCTTGTGTGGGTGGCTTGATATGGGGGCTTGAGGTGAGTGTCTTGATTAGAAGGAGAGGAAAGTTGCAGACACGTACTTATCTGGCTGTTTCCCAAAAAGAATTTATTTGCGTTTATTGGCGTTCATTTGCGTTTTCTTTTCAAATATCACTCACAAAGACCCACCCAGGCCGGATGCTCGGCAATAGTTTTCTTATCCGGACACCCATCATAAGATCTGTGAATAAAGCAAAAACGGCTCTGCTGGCATGACGGATTCAGATGGGTGTCCGGATAAGAAACCGTGATTACGGTGCTCGCAAGAAACCTATGGCGAGCTTCTTACGGCTTATGTGAAGGGCTATAATGGCAGGCAGGCCGCCGTCACAGAAACAAAAGAAATTGCGACAAAACCTTGTCAAGCACTTTCTTCAATTTTTAGCTGAATAGTTACCGATGTTTTATAAATGTTCCGCGCTGAAGCCGAACCAGGTTGCGTTTTATGAAAAACAGGAAGAAAGTTTTTTGCGCGGAATGTTTTACCGGCGTTGTGGGCGGTGTGTAATATACGGGCACATGAAACGTAGATGAGAAAAGTTGAATTCCAGGTAAGTTTAGTGGTTCGCTCTACCTTATTTCTCCGCAAGAAAACTGCATTTTCATTTCTTCAAAATACGGGTTTCGCCCGCTGTTTATTAAGAGCAATAAAATATACAACCTCGCATGGAAGCCGTGGGCCAGGTCTAGCTTTTAGCCCTCCCACCTATTTTAAAAATTAAGGTATCTCTGATTAATTCCTGAAATCGTATACTATGCGTATATTGATCGCCAATCTGGAGAAATGATGAAACAACAGAGTTTAGAAGCGAGTGGCTTTGAGGTTTACCGGAAGAAAACCC
>Ga0114931_10005671_pt1 | contig 15444 bp, 15 predicted proteins | sample 2SBtaG_FD_89579 | JGI IMG/M metagenome (GOLD analysis project Ga0114931, IMG submission 89579) | Deep subsurface microbial communities from Kolumbo volcano to uncover new lineages of life (NeLLi) - 2SBTROV14_V59a metaG | ecosystem: Environmental > Aquatic > Marine > Volcanic | place: Kolumbo...
GCGGCACAGGGAGGTGCCGCCATTTTCGATGGCCTAAGCCATTGAAAATGAAGCAGCCCGATAACCGCGCTTCTCGGGCTGCGTGTCCGGAAACGGCCAGGATGGCTGTTTCTGGACGGGAACAAACTAACTCCGCGCCTTGTCCTGACGGGCCCTGCGTACCCGCGCGCTGCGGGCGATGATGTCCCCGGCCAATTGCCCGCAGGCGGCATCAATATCATCGCCCCGGGTTTTACGGGTCATGCTCAGCAGACCCTTGTCCTGCAACAGGGATTGGAAGTCGCGGATGCGCTGCGGCGGTGAGCAACGGTAAGGGGCGCCGGGAAACGGATTGAACGGGATCAGGTTCACCTTTGCGGGAACGTGAGCCAGCAGCCTGACCAGTTGCCGGGCATCACTCAGGCTGTCGTTGATGTCGTCCAGCATCACGTATTCAAAGGTGATGCGTTGTTTCGAATCCTGCTCCAGATAGCGCTGGCAGGCCGCCAGCAGTTGCGCGATGGGGTAAGTCTTGTTTAGCGGTACCAGCGAATCGCGCAGGGTGTCGTTGGCGGCATGCAGTGACACGGCCAGCGCCACGGGTTGGCGCCTGGCCAGCCTGTCAATGCCCGGCACGTGCCCGGCGGTGCTTAAAGTCACCCGACGTCTGGCCAGCCCGTAGGCGAAATCCTCAAGCAGCACGTCCAGGGCGCTGGTCACCGCATCAAAATTCAGCAGCGGCTCACCCATGCCCATCAGTACTACATTGGTAATGACTTTGCGTCCGTCAGCGCAGCTGCCCAGGGCCTGATTGGCCAGCCACAACTGGCCGACGATTTCAGCGCTGCTGAGGTTGCGGTTAAAGCCCTGTCGTGCGGTGGAGCAAAATGTGCAGTTCAGGGCACAGCCGACCTGGGAGGAGATGCACAGAGTACCCCGGTTGGATTCCGGAATGAATACGGTCTCGATGCAGTTGCCGGCATCGACCCGCAACAGCCATTTGCGGGTACCGTCACTGGAGTGCTGTTCGCGAACCACTTGCGGGGCGCGGACTTCACTGTGTACCTGTAGCTCCTGGCGCAGGGCTTTGGCCAGGTTGGTCATGGCCTGGAAATCATTCACCCCCTGCTGATGTACCCACTGCATCACCTGGCTGGCGCGGAACCTCGCCTGGCCCATATCGGCGAACAACTCCTGCAACTGGTCACGGGAACAACCCAGAAGATTCAGGCGCTGGCCGCCGGGTGACGCCGAGACCGGTAATAACTCCGGTTCAGCGGGTGCGGGGGCAGATTTGATCGTCACTGAAAAAGAATCCGATCTCGCTGGTTGCGGTATCCGCCGCATCCGATCCGTGGACAGCGTTTTCGGTAATTTCATCGGCAAAATCGGCACGAATGGTACCCGCGGCCGCTTCCGCGGGGTTGGTGGCGCCCATCACTTCACGATTCACAGCGACGGCGTTTTCACCTTCCAGTACCTGGACCAGCACCGGCCCGGAGGTCATGAAGTCCACCAGTTCGCCGAAAAAAGGCCGCTCCCTGTGTACCGCGTAAAAGCCCTGTGCCTGATCGCGGCTTAACTGCAACATGCGCGCGGCTACGACCTTCAGACCGGCTTTTTCAAAACGCGCGATAATTTCACCGATGACATTTTTCGCCACCGCATCCGGTTTGATAATTGAGAGGGTACGTTCCACGGCCATGGGGATCTCCATTTCAGTTTGGAGCCTGTGGGGCTGCGCAGGCTTGAAAAAGCCGCAGATTATCCAGCAATGCCCCGGCCGGCGCAAAGACTATGGTCTGGATCAAACCCCAAAACTTTCCCCGCATCCGCACAGGCTTTTGACTCTCGGATTGTGGTACTCAAAGGTCTCGTTGAGACCTTTGGCGCTGAAATCGATTTCCGTGCCATCCACCACTTCCAGGCTGACAGCGTCCACCAGGATCCTGACACCATGGCTTTCGAAGACCTGGTCATCGTCGTTGCGCCGCTCAGCCAGCTCCACCTGGTAGGCATAACCCGAACAACCGTTGACCTTGACGCCGAGACGCAACCCCAGGGCCGCGGGTTGTTGTTGCATGAATTGGCGGACACGCTGCGCGGCCGCAGAGGTCAGTGTGATGGCCATACTTTCAGGTCCCCTTGTCAGAGCGGCGCGCAGGGCGCTGGAATGGTGATTTCATTCTGGCGGGCCGCCACCTCGCGAATGCTGCGGCGGTCGACCAGCTGCGCCAGATCGATCCGGGATAGAAAATCATGGATCTGGGCGCTCAGGTCTTCCCACAAATCATGGGTCAGGCAGCGTTGCTCATCCTGGCAGTTTTCCAGCCCGCGGCAACGGGTGATGTCCATTTTTTCATCCACGGCACCAATCACGTCGGCCGCGGAAATCGTTCTGGCATCCCGGCTCAGGGAATAGCCACCCCCCGGTCCACGGGTGCTGCTGACCAGTTCACATTTGCGCAGGCGGGAGAAGATCTGTTCCAGGTAGGACAGAGAAATGCCCTGGCGCTGGGCAATTTCCGCCAGGGAAACCGGCCCTTTGGATTCGTGGATGGCCAGATCCAGCATCGCTGTGACCGCGTAGCGGCCACGGGTAGTGAGTTTCATGATAACCGGTCTTCAAAAATTCCTGCTGTCAGTCTAATTAACTGAGTGTTTTAGTCAAGTATTCAGGGCGCTGGCGGATGCTATGGCATGCGCGGGGCAGCGCCCCCCAGCAGGGCACTCGCACAGCGTACTCAGACCGTGGAATCGCTGAGGGTGGCGCGCTGGGATTGCAGTTTCTGTATGGCCAGCTGATATTCATCGAGACGCTGCTTTTCTTTTTCCACCACCTGGGCCGGGGCGCGGCTGAGGAAGCTGTCGTTGCCGAGTTTCTTCTGGGTACGGTCCAGATCCCGGCTGAGGCGGGCGATCTCCTTATCCATGCGTGAACGTTCAGCGTCCATGTCAATGAGTCCTTCCAGGGGAATCATAATCTCCAGATCTCCCAGCAGGGTTTTGGCCACCTTCGGCGGGGGCTGAGCCGGATCCTGGACCTGAATGCCGGCGATTCCGGCCAGGTGGTGCAGGTAGCGGTGGTGGTGCCTGGCCAGGGTGTAATCCCGGTCGCTTCCCGCCTGCAGAAGGATTTGTAGTTTAAGTCCCGGGCGAATATTCATCTCACCCCGGATCTTGCGCACGCCAAGGATGAACTGCTTTACCCACTGCAATTCATCGACACTGCCCGGGTGGGCACGGTCTGGATTGGGCTGGGGGAAGGGTTCCAGCATAATGCTCTGGCCCTGTTTGCCGGCCAGGGTCCGGACCTGTTGCCAGATGGCTTCGGTAATATAGGGCATCACCGGGTGAGCGAGCCGTAGCAGGGTTTCCAGTACCCGGATCAGGGTGCGCCGGGTTCCGGCCTTGAGAGCCGTACCGGCTTCGGGATCGTTGAGCACGGTTTTTGACAATTCCAGATACCAGTCACAATACTCATTCCAGGTAAATTCGTAGATCGCCTGGGCCGCCAGGTCGAAGCGGTAGGCCTCAAAGCCTTCGATGACCGTGCGTTCGGTGTCCTGCAGTGTGGAGATGATCCACTGTTCGGCGGTTCCGAGTTCCACTTCACTGTCCGTCCCGGTGCAATCGTGGCCCGTACAGTTCATCCCCGTACAGTTCATCAATACATAGCGCGAGGCATTCCACAGCTTGTTGCAAAAATTGCGGTAGCCTTCGATGCGGCGCAGATCAAAACGTACATCCCGGCCCTGGGTGGCCAGGGAGCAGAAGGTGAAACGCAGGGCATCGGTGCCATAGGCCGGTATTCCATCTGGAAAATGCTGGCGGGTGGCGGCTTCAATTTTGGGGGCCAGATCGGGCTGCATCAGACCGCTGGTGCGTTTGGTTACCAGATCTTCAAGGCCAATGCCGTCGATGAGATCCAGAGGATCCAGGACATTGCCCTTGGACTTGGACATTTTATTGCCGTCGGCATCCCGTACCAGGCCGTGAATATAGACTTCGTGGAAGGGGACTTCGTCGAGGAATTTCAGTCCCATCATGATCATGCGTGCGACCCAGAAGAAGATGATGTCGAAACTGGTGACCAGCACGCTGGTGGGATAAAAGGTTTGCAGTCGCTCGCTGGGTTGCGGCCAGCCGAGGGTTGAGAACGGCCACAGGGCTGAAGAGAACCAGGTATCGAGGACATCATCATCCTGGCGCAGGGGCAGGTCCGGTGTCAGATCATGGCGACGGCGCACTTCGGTCTCAGTGCGGCCTACATAGATTCGTCCCTGTTCGTCGTACCAGGCCGGGATCCGATGGCCCCACCAGATTTGCCGGCTGATGCACCAGTATTCGATATTGCGCATACACTCAAAGTATGTTTTCGACCAGTTTTCCGGGACGAAACGGATGCGGCCCTCCTCCACGGCTCGAATCGCCGGTTGCGCCAGGGGTTCGGCGCGTACGAACCACTGGTCGGTCAGGTAGGGCTCGATGACGGAATGGGTGCGGTCCCCGCGCGGCACTTTAAGAGTGTGGTCTTCAGTTTTCTCCAGCAGACCTTGGGTTTTCAGATCTTCGACAATGCGTTGGCGGGCTATAAATCGATCCAGTCCACGGTATGCCTCCGGACCATTGTCATTGATGCGGGCATCATCGCTAAAGATATTGATTGGTTCGAGATCGTGGCGTTTGCCCACTGCATAATCGTTAAAATCGTGGGCCGGGGTGATTTTTACACAGCCGCTGCCGAATTCCGGATCCACATACGCATCGGCGATCACGCGGATGTTCCGCCCGCTCAGTGGTAATTCCAATTCCATGCCAACCAGATCCCGGTAGCGTTCATCCTCTGGATGCACGGCGACCGCGGTATCGCCCAGCAGGGTCTCGGGGCGGGTGGTGGCAACCACCACGTAGGGGTGGTTGCTGTTGGCCGTCACTACCGGGTAGCGGATATGCCACAGGTGGCCCTGTTCCTCGGAGGCGATCACTTCCAGATCCGAGACCGCGGTGAGCAACACCGGATCCCAGTTCACCAGCCGCTTGCCACGGTAGATCAGACCTTCTTCATACAATCGCACGAACGATTCAGTGACCGCCTCGGACAATCCCTCGTCCATGGTGAAGCGTTCGTGATCCCAATCCAGGGATGCCCCCATGCGCCGCAGTTGTTCTGCGATTGAATTTCCGGAATGTTGTTTCCACTCCCAGACTTTTTCAATGAAGGCCTCGCGGCCGATATCCTGGCGTTTGATTCCGGCGGCATTCAGTTGTCTCTCAACCACCATCTGGGTGGCGATCCCGGCGTGGTCAGAGCCCGCCTGCCAAAGCGTTTTGCGCCCGCGCATGCGCTGAAACCGGATCAGGGCATCCATGATGGTGTCCTGAAAGGCATGCCCCATGTGCAAGGTGCCCGTGACGTTGGGCGGGGGAATCATGATGCAGTAACTGTCCCCGTTGCCGGTGGGTTTGAAAAACCCCGAGCGCTCCCATTGCGCATACCAGGGTTGCTCGATCTCACGGGGTTCGAAAGTTTTTTCCATGTTCTGTGTCAGTGGTTATGGCGAAGGGAAACGAATTCAGTCGTCACGGCTTTGGCGGTGTTGCAACATGTCCTCAACAATTTCCGGGAGGATGATATCCAGATGATTGCGCACCTGCTCGCGGATATCATCACAGACCTCCACGAGGGCAGCCTCCAGGCGTGCCTGGACCATGACTTCGACCTCACTGGCCAGCCGTTCTGCCAGTCGCCGGCGCAGCGTGTCTTCATCGATTTCGGATTCGGTCGATTCCGGGCCCTGGAGATCAGCGGGCGGCCCCGTCAATTGTGCCATCATGGCGGCGTGATCCAGGGATTCCGGGGGCGCGGCGTCGGTGTGCGTCACCGCGGTGGATGGGGACTGCGGGTTTACTTCGATGCCTGGAATCACTACATCGTTGAGGAGCGGAATGGTGTACTGCTGTGCCTGCTCAATGTCCTCATCCGCGGGGCGGTCCTGGGCCGGGGGGTCGCCAGCCGCCCCTTGCTCGGGTGTGGCCTGGCCATCGAGAATTTTCTCCAGATCGTTGAGCGCCTCGCTGAGAGACTCCTCGATCGCATCGGGGCCGAATAAGTCATCCTCCCGGGGAACCTCATCCCTGGGACCGTCAGGTCTGGGACTCACTGCTCGACCTCGTGGTTATGAAGCGTGCAACCGGCCTCCCGGTAATGGCGGTAACGTTCACGTGCACGTTGGCGGTATTCATCATCGGGGCTGACCAATTCAGCGATTCGCTGGCATTGGGCAAAGCCGCCAGGGATTTTTTCACTGAGGTTGACGACAAGCTCGTAGTGGCCCGGTAGTGTAGCACCGAAACCCACGCTGACTGCATGCCCGTGCGCATCCGGCGTGGCGCCCGGCGGTTCATGTGGCACGAAGCTGCCCTGACGGAACGTCCACAGTAAGTCGTCGAATCGCCGGGCCCGGGCCTCGCTGTCAAATTGTACATGTATCCGCCGGCCGGCCCGCCAGGCCTGCTCGATAATCCGGCAGGCCTGCAACAGCAGCGACTGTTCCCCGCCCTTGGAAAGGACATAGAAATCGATGTCGGGCATGTCTCAGGGCTGGTCCACCCGGTCCAGCAAATACTGGCACAACAGTGAGACCGGTCGCCCGGTCGCCCCTTTGGCACGGCCGGATTTCCAGGCGGTGCCGGCAATATCCAGATGTGCCCAGGTGTAGTCGGCAGTGAAATTACTGAGGAAACTGGCGGCGGTGATCGAGCCCGCCTCACGGCCGCCGACATTGGCGAAATCCGCGAAGTTGCTCCGCAACTGGGTTGCATATTCAGACCACAGGGGCATCTGCCAGGCCCGATCGCCAGACTCGATTCCGGCTTGCAGCAGCTGATCGGCAAGCGCCTGATCGTTGCTGAACAGGCCGCTGGCGTGGGCGCCGAGGGCAATGACGCAGGCGCCGGTGAGGGTTGCGATATCGATGACCACGCTCGGATCGTAGCGCTTTGCAAAGCTCAGGGCGTCACACAGGATCAGGCGGCCCTCGGCGTCGGTATTGAGGATTTCAATACTGTGTCCGGCCATGCTGGTCACAATATCTCCGGGTTTACTGGCGGCGCCGTCGGGTAGATTTTCAGTGGCGGGAATGACTCCCACCAGGTTGAGGCCAAGCCCCATGCGCGCCACGGCTTCCAGGGTTCCGAGCACGCTGGCGGCGCCGCACATGTCAAATTTCATCTCGTCCATGGCGGCCGAGGGTTTGATGGAAATGCCCCCGGAATCAAAGGTCACACCCTTGCCAACCAGTACCACGGGTTGTTGCTTCTTGTTGGTGCCGGCGTATTCCAGGGTGATCAGTCTGGCGGGTTCGCGGCTGCCGCTGGCGACGGATAACAGGGCCCCCATCTTCAGGCGCTTCATCTGTGCCTCATCAAATATTCTGGCGCTGAGCCTGGCATGGCGCCCGGCCAGTTCCCGGGCCTGCTCGGCCAGATAGCCGGGGGTGCACACGTTCGGAGGGTAGTTGCCGAGATGACGCGCCAGGCTGACCCCCGCGGCGATTGCCGAGGCGTGATGAAGGGCTGCTGGGAGTCGCGCATCGTCGTCATCGGTCACGTACAGCAGGCGCTTGAGCTTGGGCACCGCCCCGCGCCGGGCTTTACTTTTCATTTCAGCGAAGTGATAGCTCTCGCAGGAGAACAGCTCCAGGCATTGGCGCAGTTTCCAATAATGGTCGAGCCCGCTCACCTGGACATCATCGAGGAACAGCGCTGCATTACCGGCACCGCTGGCCAGCACCGCACTGGCGGCTTTGCGGATGGCTTTGCGATAATTTCCGGCGTCCAGACGGGTCCGGCTGCCAAGGCCAACCAGCACCACCCGTTGCGCTGTGACCCCGGTTACTGAGTACAGAGTCAACACCTGGGCCAGGGCGCCATTGAAGGCTGAATTCCTGATCATTTGTGCCAGCTTGCCGCGGCAGGCCCGATCCAGGGCCTGGGCCTGGGTGGACAGGTGCCGGTGACTGTAGACGCCGGCGACCACACAGTCGCTTCGCTGCCGGGTGATTTTTCCACTACTGATATTGAATTGCATGCGGGCCTCGGGCGTGCGCGGAGAATCAATCAAGAGCCTGAATAATACTCGTGAATGTCCTGGCCTGAAATCATCCAGAGAAATAATCCTGTCGGGACATCTTTTGGTGCTTCCTGCTAGAGTTCGACTGCCCGCCGTGAGTAACGCCAGCCGCTGAATCCTATACGGAGCTGAATGTACCTTGATTGTTCAACGTTACCTGTTCCGTGAGGTTTTGCAGGTATTCGCCGCGGTGCTGGTGATTCTGTTGTTGATCTACATGAGCAGTCGTTTCGTGCGCTACCTGGGGCAGGCCGCAACCGGCTATATCTCCAGCGACCTGGTGGTTCAGTTGATGGTCCTCAACCTGACGGAAAATCTCTCCGTGTTGCTGCCTCTGGCTTTGTATGTCGCGGTACTGCTGGCCCTGGGCCGGCTCTACCGGGATAGTGAAATCATTGCCATGTCGGCCGGTGGTATCGGCCTGCATCAGCTGGCCTCGGCTTTGTTCTGGTTTGCCTCGGGATTTGCGCTGGTGGTGGCGGTACTGTCTTTGTACCTGGCGCCGGTCGTGGCGGACTGGAAACAGAATCTGTATGAAAAGGCCAAGGGCGAAGCCCAGATTGCCGGCATCCAGGCCGGCAGATTCCGGGAATTTGGCGATGGCAACCGGGTGGTCTATGTCGAGCATATCGCCCCCGACGGGCGCAGCATGGAAAATGTCTTCGTTCAAATTCGCAATAAAAAGGGCCGCAAGCAGAATTTGCTGGTCGCCAAAAAGGCCTACCCAACCGTACAGGGCCAGGATCAGGAGCGCTTCATGGTGTTGGAAGACGGCTACCGGTATACGGGATTACCCGGTGATCTCGATTTCGTCATCACCCGGTTCGAGCGCCACGCGGTACGCCTGGATCCCATCGCCCGACCCGGATTTCGCTTGCTGGAAGCCAAGACCAGCCTGGACCTGATCCGGGAGGGCGGATCCAGGAATACCGCCGAACTGCAATGGCGATTGTCATTGCCGGTATCGGTGGTGGTGTTGTGCATGCTGGCGGTGGCCATGGCCCGCACCAACCGCCGTCAGGGTCGCTATGCGCGTCTGCTGGCGGCCTTTGTGTTGTATTTTCTCTATAACAACGGGCTGAGCATCGCCCAGAAGCTGATCGAGCGCGATGATCTAACGGCGCTGATTGGGGTCTGGCCGGTCCATCTGCTGTTTGCTCTGCTAGCCCTGGGAATGCTCTACCATCAGAGCCACAACAAACCCCTGGGTCTGGCGGCCCGGCGCCGGAGCCACGCATGAGCAAGCTCGCTTGGCTGGCGGGCGCCATGGCCTGGTTCCGGTCCCGTGTGGCCGGATGGGTGGCGCATTTGCAATTCGAATCACCGGTCAATGTGCTGGATGGTTATATTGCCCGGCAGGTGGTGGGGGCGACCCTGGTGGCCCTGGTGGCCCTGGTGGCATTGTTTACCTTCATCGACTTTATCGATGACCTGGATAATGTCGGCAAGGGGGATTACGACATGGCAACGGCCGTCGAATACATGATCCTTACCATGCCCCGGCGAACATTTACTTTGTTTCCTCTGGCGGCTCTGGTGGGCGCTCTGATGGGCCTCGGTGCCCTGGCCGGCAGTTCGGAACTCATCGTGATGCGCAGCGCCGGACTGTCGGCCCTTCGAATCAGCGCCAGCATCATGGGTGGGGCTTTGATCCTGGTACTCATTGCCATGTTCATCGGTGAAGTCCTGGCTCCGGTGGCGGAGCGCCGCGCCCAGAGCATGCGATCCGTGGCCCTGTCCGACGCCTTGACTACCAACACCCGCCAGGGTTTCTGGGTACGCGACGGCAACAGTTTCATCAATATCCACCGGGTGTTGCCCGGCAACCGCATGCGCGGAGTCAGCATCTATGAATTTGACGATGATCTGCGCCTGCGGGTGGCCACCCGGGCCGGCCGGGCCAGCTACCGTGGTGACCATTGGCTCCTGGAAAACATCGCCCAGAGCCGCATCGAACAGGACCGGGTGGTCGGACAAAAGGTTGCCAAAGCCCAATGGAAATCACTGTTCGAGCCGGGCCTGGTGAGCGTGGTGTCGGTGCAGCCGGATTCCCTTTCGATTCTGGGGCTGCGACGCTATATCGAGTACCTGGGCAACAATGGGCTGGATACGAGTCGCTTCAGGCTTGCACTGTGGCACAAGTTCACGTTTCCGGCCTCCAGCGTGGTGATGATACTGCTGGCGATTCCGCTGGTGCTGGGGCGGTTGAAGGCCGCCGGTCTTGGCCAGCGCATCCTGGTTGGGGTGATCATCGGTATCGGCTTTAATATGCTCAATCAAGCCAGCGGGCATGTGGGCCTGGTCTATGGTCTGAGTCCCGCGGTCAGTGCCACTGCGCCGGTGCTGGTGTTTTTGATCGCGGCGTTGTGGTTGTTGAAGCGTGTGCGATGAATCACGGGGGATACAGCCATGGGCCATGACCAACCGGTGCCGCGGCGGGATCTGATCGGCTATGGGGATGCCCCGCCGAAAGTGAACTGGCCTGGGAATGCCCGGGTGGCGGTGAATTTCTGTGTCAACTACGAGGAGGGCGCGGAAATGAATATCCTCCTTGGGGACGAGCGTTCCGAAGCACGAGTTTCGGATTTGGTGGTAGTGCCGCGCTACGGGGCCCGGGATCTGAACATGGAGTCCAACTACGAATACGGCGCCAGGGTGGGATACTGGCGCCTGCTGGAGGCGTTTCGGGATCGGGAACTACAGGGCACCGTGAACCTGGTGGGACTGGCCGGTGAGCTTAATCCCCGGGCCCTGGCGCAGTTTGTCGAGGCGGGCTTTGACCTGCAGCCCCATGGCTGGCGCTGGATCGATTTCCAGCAGTGCAGCGAGGCTGCTGAACGCGCCTATATTGCGAAATCCATTCACCAGGTCAAGGCGCTGACCGGAGAACACCCCCTGGGGTACTATGCCGGTATGCCGAGCATCAATACCCGGCGCCTGGTCATCGAGGCCGGCGGTTTTGTCTATGATTCGGATGCCTACAATGACGATCTGCCCTACTGGTCCCGGGATTTTTCTGAACCGTTATTGATCGTGCCCTATTCCCTGGATACCAATGATTCACGATTTGCCCGCACCGAAGGTTATCAGGTTGGGGATGAATTTTTCACCTACATCAAGGACAGTTTCGACTGCCTGTATCGCGAAGGCGAACGGCGCCCGAAGATGATGACCATTGGCCTGCATGCCCGGCTGTGCGGCCGGCCGGGTCGAATTGGCGCCCTGCACCGGATTTTGGATTATATGCTGAGCTTTGACAGGGTGTGGATTTGCCGGCGTGGAGATATCGCCCGCCACTGGATCCAACAGCATCCCGCTCCTGTGCCATCAGCGCCGCCACAGACGCTCGCGCAAGGCGGTGATGATCGCGCGCAGTGAATCACCGGCCTGAATGGGCGGGGAGCCATCGCGGATCACCGCTTCGGCGCAGCCACAGCCTTCGCTGTTAGCGACCCTGCGCAAATAAAAATTCTTGAACGACGGATCGTTGCCGGGCGGCTTGATGTGTTCAGCCATGGAGTTAATCCTCCTTACTGATAAAGTTCACAGCCTGGTATGCAACCCGCAGGACATGCTTGCGTTTGATGGGCAAGGCCAGCATTCGATGCAGCGCCGCGGCCAGGGTGCCACGCCAGGGGGCTGCGCGATGATGCCGGAGTTCTTCGCGCACGGCCACCAGCAGCTTCAGATAATGGCAGGACACAATGTATTCCGGGTACTGATGGTCCAGATGAGCCTGCAGGGCCTGATCGATCCAGGTTTCCAGATCTTCGCTGGGTAGCGGATCCGCAGAGGTAACTGGATTTTGAAAACTGCTGTTGCGGCCGATGAAACAGGCCATCTGCAACAGTCCGGCCGGCCATTTTTCCGGGCAGTGGCCCGTGGCCCAGCGCAGGGCATTGGCAAAGGTCAGGGCGTGGGTGAAATCCAGCCAGTTGGCGTTTTTTGAGACCGCTTGATGGCAGCGCTCGTCCAGTGCGTAATCAAAGTTCAACATCTGCAGGCAGGCGCTGTGGAAGAGCACCGTAAACAGCGCCTGCGGTGGGGCACCCGCCGCGGCGCCAACCGCCTCAAGGGCCTTGCTGATGGAGAGCCCTGCCAGCGATTGCACCGCGGGCAGGCGGGTTCCAGCCGGCTTCCAGCCGGCCAATGCCGTTGTATAGGGTCTGAATTCGGGAATCAAATCTTCCCGGGTGCTATTGCACAGATAGCGGATCAGGGACAGTGCGACGGGTTCCATCACCGCGGGACCGAGGGCATCGACCAGCTGACTGGCCTTGTAGGTGTAGATCAGGGCATGGCCGAAACCCTGGTAGTGGGCGAGTGCTGCCGCGATGAAGTCACGCTGCAACTGGCGCATTTCCATTCCCTGCGCCAGCGCGCCACGCAGGCAGGCGACGGCGCCAGCTTCATCCTGTGCCTCGATGGCCGCGGCGAAGTCCCTGGAATCCCAGGTTCGCAGCCCGCTACTGAATGGAAAGCGGCGCTGGCGCAGGGTGTCCCAGGCCATGTGGCCAATGGATTCAAGAACAGGAACAAGCGCCAGTTCCGAAGTGCAATCCCAGGCCCGACCCTGCTGGGCGCGATATTCAAGATGTATCCCGAGCCAGTCGGCGCTGGCGGCATAGGCGTGTCCGTAGCCGAATTCAAACCGATCATGGGAATACTGAATAGCCCTGCGCACGGCATCCAGCGGATCGCCTCCGATTTTAATCAGGCGGGCGATTTCCCGGGCCATGCGATCGTATTCATGCTCCGGCATGGCCTCGGTCAGGTTGTCGAGAATCTGCCGGCTGCGTTCGGCGAGCGGCGGATCGGACAGGTCGAGGAGCAGATCATCACCGGCCACGCAAACCGGATAACGCCGCAGCCGATCACCGCCAATCAGGGTCTGGCCACTGGCCAGGTCAAATTTCCAGTTGTGCCAGTTGCAGGTCAGTTCACAGGCACCGTTGATGCTGCCTTCAATCAGGGGGTAGCCTTCGTGGGGACAACGGTTATTGCAGGCGTAGATGTGATCCTCGGCGCCCGGGATCTGGAAGATCGCAATCTGGCGTCCCGCGGCTTTTATCAACAGGCGGCCTTTGCGGTTTAATTCAGAAACCGATGCAACCCGAATGTAAGGGCTGTGTTGTACACTCTGTTGCATGGGCATCGCCTGGTTTCGCCGCAGCCTGTTTCGGGAAGAAGCTTAACATGCCGGCGTTTCCAGGTTTGCGTTGCGCATCCTGTTCCATGGTCCATACCGTCATGTCTTCACACTGGCCGCAGGGAAATTCATTACAACATCAGCGCCGGACAGTCTCTTGGGCAGTTTGAAACCGTAGCAATCACCGTCGCCAGGGGGACTATCATTCATTGCGGCTGGCTGGAATGGCCACAGTGCACTGGTGCTCTAGCGCGCCCCTCCAGCCTCACCCGTGATCTACATTTACATTCTATTATTTAGTTCCCGTCCAGAAACAGCCATCCTGGCCGTTTCCGGACACGCAGCCCGAGAAGCGCGGTTATCGGGCTGCTTCATTTTCAATGGCTTAAGGCCATCGAAAATGGCGGCACCTCCCTGTGCCGCAATAGTGTCCGCCCGTTTCCGGACGGACACTATTTAGCAAACGGGCAAAGGCGATCAGTTCCGCAACCGCCACATACAGAGCGCGTGGAATTTCTTCGCCGAGATCGACCTGGCCGAGCAGTTTTACCAGTTCCGGCTGATCCCGCAACGGGATGTCGTGGCGCTGGGCCAGGGCGATAATTTCTTCGGCCACCGGACCTTTGCCCCGGGCACTGACCCGTGGTGCGCTGAGACCGTCATATTCCAGAGCGACGGCTATTCTGGATGGCCGATTACGCAACGGACTCATGCCTTCACATCGATGAGATCCGGCAAACCGGTCTCAGCGGTTACTGAATCTGGCTGACCTGGGTAGACGCAGACCCGGGCGCTGCTGAACCCGGAATCGGCCAGGCGCCGGCTCAATTTTTCACTGTGCGCACGTAGCAGTTCCAGGGTGTTGCCACGTTCCGCCCACAGGCGGGTGGTCAGCAGGCCGCGCTGCAGGGTCAGGCGGGCGTGCATCGGGCCGAGTTCCGGCAGGTCGATTTCCAGGGAAATATTCCATTGCCGGGCCGCGGCCTCACTGCCGGCGGATTGTCGTTGATCACGCGCTATCTGCAAACGGGCGGTGAAGGCCTGATCACCGTCCTGAAACGGCAGATCCAAAGTCCACACTGCAGCTTTCGAAGATTCGGGATGAATAGAGGTCAGCTGATCGAGCGCAATTCTGGAAAGGCCCGCCTCAGCCTGACGGGCGAGGGTCCTGGCGGGATCCTCGCCCGGCTGCAATCCGGTCAGGTTCGCCGCTGGCAGCCCCGGAAGTGCTGGAGATCGGTGTGCGCCGCTGGCGGCGGCTTGAGTGAGACTGACAAGTTTCAGCAATCCCGCCTTGAGATCAGGGCTGGCAGTGGCTTCGGAGCTACGATCGAGGAGGCCGGCCAGCTTTGCCTCAAGAAAAATTCCGCTGGCGGCAACCGCCCGCTGGACGCCGGCCGCATCGCGCAATGAATTGAGCTGAGGAATTCCGGCGAGTATTGATTGCAGTATATTGATACTGCCCCGCGGTAATTGCCCCTCGAAATTCCCGGATTGCCCGGTAACGGTCAGCAGATTGTTGAGCAACGGTGCCAGGGGACCTTGCCGGGGCAGGGCCTGGCGGACGGCCGCGTTGGTGATCTCGGCCCGGGGATCGCCTGGAGTGATGATCTGGAGAATGGGCTGGCGGCCATTTTGCACCACTTTAAGGCTCAGGGAGGTACCGGGTTGCAGAGGGATTGGGGTTTGGGCCAGGACCTCCAGGTTGGCAATACGCAGCAGTGCCGCGTGCGGAGCCAATCTGCCGGCCGCCATGGGTTCGCTCACGGTCGCCTGCAGCAACTGGCCTACGGACCATTGTCCTGGCCGGATCGGCTGACCGGCCTGGAGGCTCAGTGGTTGCGTGGGCGCGAGGCCGGGGATCTGCATACTCTGTATAAGCGTCCAATCCGGCCCAAAACTTGACCCGCCCAGGCTGGAGGGCCGATCACAAAGGTGCGGGGCTACTGAGCCCGCAATTGCCTCGGGGGCAATCCGCCCACTACCTGCTGCGGCGCTTAGCGGCGCCGCAGCAGGCGGGTACCGGACAGCCTGTCGTGCCAGCTCAGTTGCTGGCGATCCACGCCGATCCACAAAAAGCCCAGGCCCAGGCACAGCCAGGACACCAGGCTGGCGCCATAGCGGATCAGGCATTGGCGCAGATCCGGCAGGGAACCGCCAGTGGTGCGGATGTGGAGTTTCC
>Ga0114931_10005672_pt1 | contig 15443 bp, 13 predicted proteins | sample 2SBtaG_FD_89579 | JGI IMG/M metagenome (GOLD analysis project Ga0114931, IMG submission 89579) | Deep subsurface microbial communities from Kolumbo volcano to uncover new lineages of life (NeLLi) - 2SBTROV14_V59a metaG | ecosystem: Environmental > Aquatic > Marine > Volcanic | place: Kolumbo...
CTTTATGGCGTTTCAAATTCCACGGATTCCATACCTGAAACTGAAATTTGTTCTCACGGCAAAACAGGATTGCTTTTTACCCGAAGTAAAAGGCTCCATGCTGCGCGGTGCGTTTGGCAACGCCTTAAAACGAACCGTGTGCGTGATGCCGTCGCAAAAGTGCAACAAGTGCATGTTGCGAATGCAATACTTTGAATATAAGTACATTATTGATGATCCAATTTATTTGCCGTTTTGCAAGCATTTTAGTACCAAACTAATCTCCAGAAAAACTGGATTGCTGCCGATACGAATCGGATGAATCGAATCTATGACATGTAAACGCGCAGACATTTTACTTAATTTTTATAGGAGAAGAAATATGACTAACTATCAACTTTGTCTTTTGGATTGCTCATCGATCCAAAAGTATGTGTTTGGAAGTAACAAGCTCACAACAAATATCGGTGCCTCGGAAAATGTGGCAGCAATTTTCGAACAAGAAATCGAAAATACGCTATGCAATTCTTTTAACTTAGGCGCAGCGGAGTATGATTTGAAACAATGGGAGAAAGGAGACCATGAGATTAAAATCGTTGCTTCCGGTTCACCGATAAAGGTGGAAGCAGGTTACATCGGAGGCGGCAATGCTATGCTTATCTTTAAAAAAGACCAAAAGATAGAAGCTAAAAGGTTTATCAAAGCGTGGTCAAAAAGTTTAATATGGAAATACCCTGGAATCATTATTTCAGCTGCGCTTGAGGACAATGTTGAAATTAAAAACAATGATTTGGATAACCAAACAATTGTAAACCTATTTAAAAAGTTAACTTGGGAAAAATCGATTGCTGTCCAGCAAACCACACTACCGCGTCATGGAATTACTTCGAATTGCTCACTCTCTGGTTTTTCTGCAGAGGTTAAGTACAAAGATTTGAATACGAACGAGGTTAAATGGATATCTACAGTAACAAAATCAAAAATAGATAAATATAACAACTCGAAAAAATATTTCGATGAGGATACTGAAAAGCTATTAAAAGAAAATAGTTTTTGCTTTAGCAATGACATTGAAAAACTTGGACAGCAAGAAGCGCAACAGCATATAGCAATTGTCCACATCGATGGAAATAGTATGGGCAAAGCATTTCGGGATTGCATAAACTTATGCCAAAGAAGAGCGCTTTCAAAAACAGTAAATGATGCCACAAAAACTGCATGGATAGAAACCGTTGACAAATTAATCGATTTTTTAAAACACAAACAAGATTTTTTAAATCTAAAAAAAATTGAGATCGACAAAAAGAAATATACAATTTTGCCTTTGCGTCGTATTATCCTCAATGGTGATGACATTACCTTTGTTTGTAATGCTCAGTTGGCTTTTTGGCTCACAGAGATTTATCTCAAAACATTTTCTAAGGCCAAACTGCCATCTCAGCTTGGGGATACAAAGTTTTCAGCTTGTGCCGGTATAGCGATCACAAAGACAAAATTTCCATTTTACCGCGGGTATATGCTGGCCGAGGAACTATGTAACAGCGCAAAGAAAAAAGGCAGGGTAAATTACGAATCATGGATCGATTTCGAAATTTTATATGGCGGTCTATCTGGCGAACTTGAAGATATGCGCAAGACAAAATACTCTATTGGTCAAACCAATCTACTGTGGAGACCATGGCGAGTTGTACCACATAACGGTAATGACCCTTATGATTTTATGTACGCGAAAAAAATTATCCAAGCCAAATTCAGAAAGGAAAGAGACGGCAAACCCGTATGGCCACGATCCAAGTTAAAAGAATTGGCACAAATACTTACTTATGGAGAACGAGCAGGAAAAGATCACACAGCGATTTTGGCCGCAAGAGGATTAAAAGTTCCAGATTTCCTTGATTTAAATGGAAAACTTTGGGATGAAAAAAGTCGTAGAACCCCATATTTTGATATTCTACAAACCATGGAATTTTATCCACAAAGTCTTTTGGAGGTAACGATATGAAATGCCAATTAAAAATAAAATGTAAAACTGCCGTCTGCCCTGCGTCAGGTGAAAGCTGGGGCGGATTTATTGATAACGATGTCGTTCATGACGAGCTCGGTCTTCCATATATCCCGGCAAAGAGGATTAAAGGGATATTGGTTGAACATGCTCTTGATATTGCTCATTCTCTAAAAAGCTTGCAGGGTATTGATAAAAGTATTAGCTATGAAGATCAAAATGTTTACAATCTTTTTGGTTTACAGGGAAGTAAAGAATCTTGCCCTTTTATTATCGATAATGCATACCTATCTAACCACGACGAACTGAGCCAATGGCTGAAATGGGCTGAATTTGGCGCACCAATGTTCGTTTCGCCTGAAAGAGTCTTATCTCTCTATACATCAACTCGGACGCAAACGGCTATTGGCTCAGATAGCACAAATAGTAAAGAAGGGGCAAATATGGGGGGCGCTGATGAACATTCTTTACGAATACATCGCGTTTTGAGGCGCGGTTTATGTTTTTACGCAAACATTGAAATTCTGGAAGAAAAATACCTGGATTTGCTTATCCTAGCTGTTCAAGTATCACGACATTTAGGATTAAACAGGAACAGAGGGCTGGGCTGGGTCTCAATGTCCCTTATCGACGATTCTGATGATCCGCTCTTTAAAGAAACATCTTTTCTTGAGAAATTCAAAATGGAGGCATAAAAAATGGATAGTTTATCTGCATTGGAGCTCACAATCAATTTAAAGGCGCCTGTTCTCATCTCAGGATCTGTTGGCGATGAGAATATGGTTGCTTCAGAGGATTATATCGCAGGATCGGCTTTGTTAGGCGCATTTGCCGCCGCCTACCTTACAAAAAACAAGATAAAAAATTTAAATCAAGAACGTAATGAATTTATAAAATTTTCCGATCTTTTTATATCAAACAAAGTATCTTTCTTAAATGGTTATCCGGTAACAGAAAACGGAAAACGGATGCTGCCAATGCCTTTATCGATCAAGTACGAGAAAGGAATGAATCAAGATGCAAAGGATGAATTTTTTGATACGCAACTTACTAATTATAAACACAAGACAGGTTATTGCTACATTGAACCAGATACTACAAACAATCATGGCTTAGTTTTTGAGAGGCTAAGCGTGGGCAAGCAGTACCAGTTTCACCACCAACGTACCAACCAAAGTGTAGGTAGAAGCGCTACCGGTGAAATATTCAACTATGAATCAATCTTAGGCAACCAAATATTTAAATCGCTCATAGTTGGTCCCTCGTATCTATTGAACGAACTAAAACACCTTGTAGATACATACGGAAAAATTATTCGTCTCGGCCGTTCCAGAAATACACAATATGGCAAAGCAGAGATAACAATAGGCGGTATGCAAGATTATAATGGTGAAGTCGCATACATGCATAACAAAGATAATGACCCGCATATCCTGACAATAACTTTAACCTCTGATATAATTTTGTTAAATGACAACGGCCATGCGGAAACCAATATTCGTTTGTTTCTAATGACTCTTGGATTTAAAGAAGAGCTTATCAATTCACTTCTTCACCAAAAGAATCAAGATATTGAAAAGATAAAATCCTATTTCCGTACAAAAATAGTTGAAAGCTATAATGCCGCTTGGAAGGCCAGAACGCCGTCTCATACTGCTTTTATTAAAGGCTCATGCTTCAAATTTATTTTGACAAAAGACGAATATGAACAACTCAGAATACCAATAGAAAGCATTTTAAAGAACGGAATTGGATTACGACGCAATGAAGGCTATGGCCGATTTGTGGTCAATTGGCAATGCGGCCCAATAACTGATAAAGCAGTAAATGTGCAGATCAGTAAACCGAAAACAGCGCCGATGACAGTGCAAGATATTTTTAAGCGCCTAATCAAAGCCCAGTTAATCGAACGAACGAAAGCGAAAGCTGCATATTTTGTTAACAAGTTCTGCGATAAAAGCGAGAACAAATCGCAACCGACTTCGACACAACTTCATAAATTGCGTCGTTTTGCACGCGATTCGGGCAACTATATGTTCTTTCACGATAAATTGGAGCAAATGCCCAAAAGCGCGAAAGACCGCTTAAAAAGCATCAAATATTCCGAAGGTAGTATTTGGGAATTTTTAAATAGCGACCCAACCGCGTGGTTAAATTTTGTAGATGCTAAAGATTTTATGCTAGAGCGGAAGGAAAATACAGAAGATGCTAATCATACGGAACGCGACAATTTACAGGAGTTCCTCGACGCCGCAGATTTGCATGAAATGCTAAATGACCAGGCTTTGCACAATGAAATATTTCTGGTTTTTTATGACAATTTCTTTACTCTCTACGATAAAAAGTTGAAAACCAATAGCGCTGAAGCGCAGGAGGGGAATAATGACTAACATCATTGAAAATAAACGGGATCAGTTGACTGAGCACGCTGTCAGGAAAATATACATGCGGTCATTCTTTAAACTGGCAACGCCGATAATTATCGGTTCCGGAGAATCGGAACGTGCAGATATTGATGTGCTACTTGATAATGATTTTGACGGCCATACAAAACCCGTTATTCCTGCAAGTTCAATTATTGGCGTATTCCATCATTTGTTTAACGAAAAGTCGGATGATGAACCCAAAGAATTCAGAGATTATTTTTTTAAATTTTTTGGAACGGACAAGTCGCGCGAGCAGGAAATACAGGAGAAGGCAAAAAAGAATCCGAAAGAAATATTACAATTAAGTCAAAGCTCTTTTGCCGTCGCAGATATTTTATTGGAAAACAGTAAATGTGAAATTCGCGATGGCGTCAAGATTGATCCTCGCACAAATACAGCTGTAACGCAAAACAAATACGCTTATGAAGTTGTTGAAAAAGCGGACCCTTTCCCTATTATTTTCGAAATCACATTACGAAACGGAAATAAAATGGAGGAAATCGAGTATTTCAAAAGCTTCGTCGGTTACTTCTTTGATCAAATTTATAATGGACACATTCGCTTTGGTGCAAAAAGCAACAAGGGTTTTGGCGTACTTGAACCATGGCATGGGTACAACAACAAATATGAAATCGCAGAACTGGAATTGCAAGATAAAAATGCATTATGGCAATGGATCATAAACAGACCAAATTACAAAAAAGAAGAGATAAATATTAATAAAATTGAAGAGTTGTTATCACCTCCGCAGCACAAATACTTTACAATCGAGGCGGCATTCCAAATTAAGAACTCTTTGCTCATAAAATCCTATCCGGCTGAACCTGGAGAACCTGATGCAGTGCACATCAAGCGCGATGGTCATTATATTATGCCCGGTACTTCGGTGATGGGTGCCATTCGTAATCGGGCGTGGAAAATTATGAATACTATGAATCTTGAAAAGAAAGAAGAAAAATATTACAAGCTTTTCGGATATGTCGATGCGCCTGGGATTTATCCTGCAATACCGGATAGCTTAAAGAATAAAGACAAAACTAGAACCAAAGCCAAAGCTCAAAAAGGCCGTGTAATTGTTGATGAGACCTTGATAGAGAATTACAACACAAGTTTTATGGACGAAATCCAAACGCGCATCAAAATCGACCGGTTTACAGGTGGGACAATGGCCGGTGCATTGCTTGAGGAGAAAGCGCTATGGCAGGTAGGAACTGATTCTACAATTGTAATCAAAATAAAAATAAAAGACTATGAAAAATGGGAAGCCGGATTAATGCTTTTTGTCCTCAAAGACCTTGTAACCGGTGACCTGCCGATTGGTGGTGAAAAAAGCATTGGACGTGGCGTTTTACTTGGCAAAAAAGCAGATATTAAATGGGGAGATGGAGAATATGAAAAAGCTCAGCTTAAATTTGAAGCAGTGCATGGTTTTGTTGAAAATGAAACTGAACTTGGCAAAATTGATATATTTATTCAAGCATGGAATAAGGAGGTTAATCATGGAAAATAAACGAGATAAATATATCGGCCTCACTCCTAAAAAATTAAAAGAAAAGGTTGAACCGAAAAAGGGTGAACTGAGCAAAAATAATTACAATGAATTTTGGGGGAAATTACACCAACTTTGTGGAACCGACAATGCTAAATATGCTGTTTTTTATTTTGACTTTGGCATTGTCTTTTCGCTGTGGGATGGAAAACAATTTCTTTATGCTCCTGAAAGCAAAAAACTTGATGAAACGACTTTTCAATATTTACAATTGGCGCGTATTTTTAACACCGAAAAGGAACTCAAAATTTGGCGGCTTGACAATTACTTTCAATACCGCTTGCGAAATGATAGGGTCGAAGATTTCGATTCGAACGCTGACTTTGATATTATTGAAGCGGACCAAGTGCTTTGGGGAACGGATTGTGAATGTACTCCTGTTTCTTTAAATGGCCGTTCTTTTGGCATAGACAACAAAACATTCAATGAAATTTACTGGACAACGTTAACAGAGGACCGTGGTACAGAGTTGACCCTGCCCTTTCCAGAAAAAATTGAAATGAATAATGACAAAGCTTCCGCGCGCATTTGTATCAAGACATGGAATTATATCGATTATTTGGAAAACGGACTGGCAACGTATGTGGATAGCCGGTTTGTTGATTTAGTATTGAAATAAATTAAAATAATGATTAAAAGGAGGGTGCCATGGGAATAATGGAAGATGCTTTTATGAAAAAAGCCAAAGAACTAAACATAAAACCTAAAAATTACAAAACAAAAGACGCAAAAAAACCAAATCAAACAAAATACTCGCCAAAAAACAAGATGAAAAGCAGGGCTGCACATGCTCCCTACAACTTTGTCCCTTTAAACAAAATTATTGTTCCCGGTGAACTACAGAATTTTGATATTTATCAAACATCTATTGACAGACATACAGGCTTTATAAAGTTGAAAATTACAGCACAAACTCCACTTTTTATAAGAGACACAGTTACACAGGATATTTATAATGAACGACAAAAATCAAAAACAAACAAACCTCAACAGCCCAATCACTTCCAAGCAGGCAGCATGTTTAAAATCCCAGGCTCTACGTTAAGGGGGATGATCCGTACACTGGTTGAAATCGTTTCCTGGTCAAAATTTCAATTTTTTGATGACAGATATTTATATTTTAGATCATTTGCCGCCAAAACAAAAGTACTTCGTAAAGCCTTTGTCGATAAAATGATGAACATATCAGAAAATTCTGATAGGAGTGGTAATACTATAAAAAGAATAAAATATAAGCTAAAAGCAGGCTACCTGTGCTACAAAGGAGGTAATTATTTTATCTATCCTGCTAAGCAAGATAAGTATGGGTTGCAATTTTACAGAGTAGAAGAATCCAAAGCAATTGCAGCTTTTGGCATCCCATCAGTGGTCGACTATAGCAAAGGTAAAAAAAAACCAAATCGCAATTATGAAAAGTTGTCTCAATTTTATCGACCAGCAGTCTTTACCATAGGAAAAATTGGATGGCGACGAAGCAGTAGAGTGGGAAAAACCAAAAGTGGTAAAATTTTCACAGAAACATATTGTGGTATAGTTGATAAAATATACCAGCAGAATTATAAGATCAGTGGTGGCCGAAAAGGAATATTGATTACTTCCGGCTTCGGACCCTCGAAACATATGCACTGGATTATCGCTGAGAGATCAACTGACGACAAACAGGTCATTCTGATACCTGAAGACATTATAAAAGCTTACAAGCAAGATAAGAATCGAAAAGAAAAATACGATCTGTTAAAAGAGTTAGAAAAAGGAAACAAGTATGTGCCGTGCTTTTATGATCCAAATACTAAAGCATTTGGGCACACATGCATGTTTCGAATCGTTTACGAAAATTCTATAGGTAACCATGTTTATGATCAGTTGAAGGATGAAAATAAAATTGATATAGCAGAATGCTTATTTGGAATTGTAAATGAGAAAAGGAAATTGGCGTTATCAAGCCGTGTCTATTTTGAAGATGCAGTTTGCGCACATAAAAACAACTCGGATGAAATGACAACCAGTATTCCCAAAGTTCTTGGCACCCCAAAACCAACTTCATTTCAATTGTATTTAACACAAGACATTAAAAAGCAAAATCTCGCTGATTATAATTTAAAGCCAGCAATAAAAGCGCCTATCAGGGGCTATAAGATTTATTGGCATAAAAATAAAAATAGCAATTGGGAAGTTTTGAAGCTTGATAAACAAATATTTAGTCTTTTAAAAAAGGAGGGAGTTGACTTACCTGAAGGCTCGTATGATAAAAAAGAAAAAACGATTTACTTTCAAAAAATCAAGAATTCTACTTTAAAAAATAAAATAATTGAAATAATTAAAACAAATAAAAGAGAAAAACATTACACAATTTGTAAACCTATATCATCAGGAACGACATTTGATGGGTGCATTAGATTTGAGAATTTGACAGATGTTGAATTGGGAGCGCTTTTGTTCGTTATAAACCTTCCTTCAAATTGTCATCACAAAATAGGAATGGGAAAGCCATTAGGACTTGGCTCAATAGAAATCGAGGCAAAATTATATGAAAGCGAGCGAAAAAATCGTTATTCAAGCCTCAAAGATGAATGGCTTCCTTGGGAAAAGTGTGATAATAAACGTATCGAAAAATTAAAAAATTCTTTTGCCTATCACATATTAACAGAAATAGGAGAAAGTGCAGCCTTGGAGTCAACCGCGAACGTGAGCAAGTTATGGAAAATAGACCGAATGAAAGATTTGGAAAAATTATTATCCATGAAAGAAATTGGTCAAGGCTATTGGGCAATTAATCGTGAATATGATGAACTTAATTCCGTTGAGTTTAATGAACGTTGGGTGCTTCCATTCCCTGAAGAAGTATAAAAGCATCCTTTGCACAAAGATTAAATCACTTTTTCTTCCAGGCAATGAAGCATAATTAGTCGCAAAACCCGCATAAGCGTTCTTACCGCTCTGGGAATCCATTCACAGGGCGTAAGATCGGAGAGGGCTTAGGTCATAAATACATTGCTACCTATACGAAAGAAACTACATGTCAACAACCTCCATAATAATCGAGCACTTGATTAGCGGTTTACAAGCTGCTATTTGGATAATCCTTATAATATTTACGTTTATAGGATATGACTGGATTGATATTGCAAAAGTCAAGGAATTATCGACCTTGATAACTTTTATCGGCTTTGCATTTGTTTATCCTCTGGGTATTTTTGTAGATGATCTTTCCGATAAAGTTTTTCATAAATGGATGAAAAAAATACGAAAAAAAAGATTTATAAAAGAAGGAATAAAAGAAGATAAATTTGAAGCAACAGCATTCTATTTGTTGCGGGAGTCAGGCGATGATTTTCTGAGAAATTATTTCAATTATATTCGTATGCGAATCAGGATAAGCCGTTCCGCATCAATAAACTTCCTTTTTTGCACAGTTACAGCAATTGCTTTCACTCTTGCTCAATTTTCCCTTCGTTTCGTTCTTGTTGTCATCGAACTTGTTGTTGGTGGGGGCTTGACTCTCATGGCAATATTCGTTTGGTCTCGCATAACAGATACGTTCGCAAAACAAATAGTACGAGCTTACAAAGCAAATATCATTAATGATAAAGGAGCAGACCTCTAAGGTTTTAGAAACTTTGAGGTCTTGTTCAATTCAGAACATTTTATTAAGTGGAGTCCAGGACATGAAAAAATACAACTATATCATAATAGCACTTTTTGTTGCCGTTGCGTTTGCAGTTATCTTTTGGTTTGCAGGCAATATTTTATTATCTAAAAGTATCATAATAACACTTGATAATGCCGGCATTGTTGGAGGTTTTTTTCTTTCAATTGCAAGTTTATTTTTTGCGATTTATGCATGGACAAGGAAACAGGATATTCGTCGCTTTTTTCAAAGACGAAAATTTGAAAATGTAGGCGAGCCTGTTGATCTGCTTGAAAAAGATTTTATCGCAGCCATTATTCCGGTAAGTCCTTCAGTAATTCAACAGCCAATATGGATTATGAAATGGGTAAAACCGGAATATGTTTCGCTACTCTACACAGATGAAAGTCGACATAATGCGCAGGAACTCGTCAAGATGTTTTCGTCTTCGGAGCATATTCAATTTTATCCAAATTTCGATGAAATAGAAAAGAGAAAATTACAGATATCTGATCCTGACAAACCAGAAGAGGTGAAACATATTGTACGGGATATGTTACAGCATTATTTAGATAACGGGATTCCAAAAAACAATATATGTGTGGATATCACAGCAGGAAAGGTGCCGACATCTGTCGGTGCTTTTCAGATGGCAGAAGAATATGATGTATCTTCTATCTATATCGTTGGCACGAAAAACGGACATATTAAAGACGGTGAGAATAGGCAAGATGGACACCCCGTTTTCATAAGTAATCACACGCCATCGTGATAAATTAGCAATTTTTAGGGAGATTTTGACCATGCACAAATACACCCACCGCCTCGTAACCCGCAAGGGCAAGAAGGACGGGCGCAACTGGAAGTACATCTTCTGGCCGTTCAAATCGGAAAAGCCCATCGAGCCGAAACCGGACCAGGAGATGCCGCCACAGTTTGAGACCGAGATTGTTAAAGCGGCGGAAAATGATGTGGCTAAGGAAGCGGAGAAATGGAAAGAGCTGGATCAAAAATTAAAGCCACGATATTGTCAGGCTGTGGCAGCGCTGGGAAATGCGCGCAAAAAGCATTTAAAAGAATCGGAAGAAGCGGACCTGGCGAAAACGGAATTTGACGCGGCCAAAGGCAAATACGAAGAACTGACCATGCCGGCGCTGGATGCCAAATGGCGAAATCTTTGGCTCATTTTTATTGCCATTGCCGAGTTTCCTCTCAACAGCATCGTTTTCGGCATTTTGGGTTCGGGACGGCTGGAAACGTATATCATCTCCGCCGGCCTGTGTGTGGCCATTCCACTCATCGCCCACTTTTTCGGTCAGTCGATTCGCCAGGAAAATAAAAACAGCACCGACATTATTTTAATGATCACCATGCCGGTGACCATATTATTGATTCTTGGCGCCATTACTTTCATACGCGCCAAATATTTTGAGGCCATGGTGCACCAGGATCTGATCGGTATTTCCATCACACCGACGCAGATGACCATTCTGTTCATCATCATCAATATTGCCATTTTCCTCGTTGCAGTGATGGTCTCTTATGAAGGCAGCCATGCGGATAAAAAGCGTTTTAAAACGATCACCAGTCGGTATAAAGAAGCAATGAAGCGGCTGCAAAAGGAGGCAACGGAAGCAATAGAGGCCGGAACCGAGGTCGCACAGGCGGAACAATATTTTCAGCAGGCACGCCAGCATCGTCTAAAAAGCCACGAGAAATTCATTCAGGCCATTAAAACAATTGTGGATGGCGGCGAATGGCTGGTTTCCTCGTATCGGGCGGCAAACCTGCGCGTTCGCAAAGATATTCCGAAGTGTTTCAAACAGCAGCCGCAATCACCGGCAATCCCGGAAGAGCTATTAATCCTGGACTGGGAGTGTAACGGGCAAGCAGGGGGAAAAGAGCAATGAGGAAAACTCTCTTTCTTTTGCTTTTATTATTTGTGTTCTCTTCCTGCGGTTTGGTAAAAAAGAACAAAGCAAAGACAGGAAAATGTGTATGCGTTTTGTTCGATCTTTCCTATTCCACCCACCGTAAAAACGTACGCCAGAGTTACGCGGCAGATATGCGCAAGGTTATGGAAGAAATGAATCCCGGCGATGTGCTGGTCGCCGGGCTCATCACACAAAAATCTATTTCCGAACTGCGCTTTTGTGTGCAATACGAATTTAAACCGTTCAAGGCAACGACGGATAATCCTCTTTACAAAAAAGCGGAAAAGAGCGCCTTCTTAAAATCCATTCGGTCAATCAAAGATTCGTTGCTGACCGTCATCGATTCCACACTTTACGATACCCATCGCAAAATTCTGAAAACGGAAATTATGGGCGCTTTGCAGGTCGCGGATCGGATTTTCCGCGTTTACGATTTACCGCAGAACATTCTCGTCATCATGTCGGATATGATCGAAGATTCGCAATTCTATCGCTTTCAGAATGAAAACCTGAGCGATCGGAGAATTCGGGCGATCATAAATAACGAAAAAAAGAACGAACGGCTGCCGTCGTTGACAAACGTAAAAGTTTATGTTACCGGTGCTATGGCGAAAAACCGCAAGAAGCAATTGCGTATACAAAAGTTCTGGCAGGAATATTTTCGTACATGCGGTGCAAACCTGAGGGCGAAAAATTACGGCAGCGCAATGATCCGATTTGAAAAATAGCCAAACCTCAAAGGGCTTGCAGAATAACTTTGAGGTTTAAAGCCCGGATATCTCGTTTTTTGAGGCTCCGGATGTTTGGGCTGTTTTGTTCTTATAGCATCTTTTTCAACAATCACTTTTGAGGTTCCGGTAACTAATTGAATGAAAGGAATAAAAATGGAGACGCCTTTGGCGCAAAAGTTTATTATTACAAACGTTTACCCCTTTTCCCTGGTACGTCGAAAAATGACTGCTGTGCCTGTCGAGCTAAAAGATGTCATTACTTTATTAAAAACCGGATTTTTTATATCCGCCTGGGGACATCGAAACACGTTAGAGGCCGTCAACAAAATGCTTGGCGTGGATATTACTCCTGTAAGCGAACGGCCGGTCATTATTTTGAATGATCAAAAATTCCCGATGCTGAACGGTGAACAATTCACAAAAGTTTTGCTTGTCAGCCCCAATTATAAAAAAGGCTTTCGTCCCAAAATCGGCGAAGAAGTGCAGGAAAAAGCTATTCTGAGCTGGCAGGCATTGCTGCTGAATTTTGATGAATAATTGGAGATAAAATGTATACCCTACCGCTTGAAAAAATGTCCTTACCCTTTGCCGTAGTAGATTTTGAACTGCAAGCTGTGGATGCAATTTATTTTGATAAATTTCCGGGATTTATCTTTCGCAGCGGCTTTGGTTTTGCTCTGCGCAAATTGTGCCGTTATAAAAGTGCAAATATACCGTGCAGGGAATGCCGTTTGAAGGATGTCTGTCCTTATGCATATATTTTTGAAACACCACGCAGCGATAATAAACCGATGGATTTTACCGCGCAAAACTTCCCCCACCCTTTTGTTTTTCAGCCGCCGCTTTTCAACGATCATCATATCTCCGCCGGGCAAACGATGCATCTTTTATTAACCTTGTTCGGCAAAGGCATTCCTTACTTGCTGTTCTATATCTATGCTTTTGACCTTCTGGGTGAATATGGCCTGGGCCCTGCCCGGGGCCGGTTTTTGCTCAAACGGGTAACAGATCACTTTTGCGGAAAAGAACTCTATGCTTTCGATGACAAAACACTGCGCGGCGAACCGGAGGTCAAAGATGTCGTGGATTTACAGGACCAGGACGATCATGATGCTGTCACACTACGTTTCTTAACGCCGGCAAAAATACTCAATAAGAACAGGCCGGTCAAAACATTGCAACCGGAAGTTCTGATAAAAAGGATTCTTGGCAGGGCATCACTGCTGGCGCAGCTTCATACCGAAAAAAGATGGCAATTTGATCACAAAGCGGTCATCGAACAGTTTTGTTCAGACGTTCAAGTTGAAAAAGAATCTCTGCAAACGAAAGTCATGTCTCCTTATTCGACAAGACAAAAGCAATATCAACCTTTAGACACTATCAGTGGTTGTGTGACGTTTGCCGGTGAATTGTCACCGTTTTGGCCCCTTTTAAAACTAGGCACTTTCATGCATATCGGCAACAGCACAAGCCGGGGCCTGGGAAAATACGAGATTGTAGCAGAAATTTAGTTCAGTAAAAAAAGGAGCACAACTATGGCTAATATACTTGTCAGCCTGATCAGTGAGCAGGCCATACCCAATTTGCTGCTCATGAAAGAGATTGTTGACATTGATGAGCATCTTTTCGTCTCAACAGAAAGAATGGAGAATGAAGGAAAATCCGAACAGTTGAAAAAAGCAGCTTCTTTGAGTGAAGACATTGTGAAAAAAATAATCGTTCAGCAGGATTCATTAACAGACATTAATCAGCAGCTTGAAAAGGGGAAATACCGAGATGATGACAAATTTTGGGTCAATGTTACCGGAGGAACCAAGCTGATGTCATTGGGCGTCTTTAATTTCTTCCGCAATTTGCAAAGTGAGATATTTTATGTACCCATTGGCTCAGATGTTTATTGGAAAATTTTTCCACAAGTAAGAAATAAAAAACGGAAAATAAAGGTCAATCTTGGTTTGCAGGAATACCTGACCGCATACGGCATTTCAATAACAAATGAAGAGAAAATCAATCAACTCACGCGCCCCGCTGCTGATACGTTGCTTTTTTACAAGAGCTTCCGTGCGTTTGAAAAGTCTGATTTTGCCGTTATTTCGACATTGCGGAATTTTCGAAATAAAAAGCAAGTTCCCCTGGACGTCAATGCAGCGAACATTTTGCTGAAACGGTGGAAATTTAAACCACACAACGAATTATTCCTCACCCGCGAAGAGATTGACTATCTCACCGGTTCATGGTTTGAAGAATATGTTTACAACTGGATGAAAGATTTTCTCGACCTGAAAAAGCGAGAAATTGGTACCAGCGTAAAAATTACGCGTAATAGCGTGCAGAATGAGTTTGATGTGCTTTTTGTCTATCACAACACTATGTATATGATTGAATGTAAAACCGGTCTGTGGGACAGTGCGGCAGACAGAAACATTCTCAATGAAACCATTTACAAGCTGGAAGCTTTAAGAAATGATTTCGGACTTTATGTAAAGCCTTATATTTTCACACTCACCGAACGTGGCGACGAGCGCTTTCAGGTCAAACGAACCAATATCGACCGCGCACGCCATTTTAGAATTGAAATTGTGGATGGAACGACATTGAAGGAACCGGCGGAAAGGGCAAAACTAATAAGTACGATAAAAGGAAGATGAAAGAACGGGAAACGGATTGAGCAGCTAGCAATAGCTCCTGGTTTTCTTCTTTCTATACTTGCTAAGGGTTAAAATACAGCAAATACTTGTCATTGCGAGGAGTGAGGAACGAACGACGAAGCAATCTCATAACTGACTGTTAAGTATGAGATTGCTTCGCTCCACTCCGTTTCGCTCGCAATGACATGACCCAAAAATCATATTACAAACTAACCCTTAACAGGGATATCAACAAAAACGACAAAATATTTATGTACAGAATAATTGTTATATAGCTCGGAAACAGCGCTATTTATTTAGCAGCATATACACATCCCGATGTAACCGGTCAAAAAGGCTGCTGGTTTTAGCATAAGCGGCGACGTTTTATTCTTACTCCGTAGATTTGATATAGGCCAAGATTTTTCTCCTTAGTCATTAATAACTCTGTTGATAAACTAGCCTTGCGAAGGTTATGTCCATTACAAACATCAATATATTGATAAAAACAATGATCAATATACAGTATGTTGTGTTCTTCAAAACCTTCGCAAGGTTAAATGGCAC
>Ga0114931_10005673_pt1 | contig 15443 bp, 14 predicted proteins | sample 2SBtaG_FD_89579 | JGI IMG/M metagenome (GOLD analysis project Ga0114931, IMG submission 89579) | Deep subsurface microbial communities from Kolumbo volcano to uncover new lineages of life (NeLLi) - 2SBTROV14_V59a metaG | ecosystem: Environmental > Aquatic > Marine > Volcanic | place: Kolumbo...
GCTTTCGGCCAACGCGTCGAGGTCAAAGCCGCCTTCGAGGCAGGAGACCACGCGCCCGCCGCAATGGCGCGCGGCGATCTCGCACAGCCGAGCCGTTATCCAGGCGAAATCGGCGGCTTCCAGCATCAGGTCGGCCAGCGGGTCGGCCTTGTGCGCGTCGAACCCGGCCGAGATCAGCAGCAGTTGCGGCGCGAACGCCTCAAGCGCGGGCAGTGCCGTCCTTTCCCAGGCCTCGCGGAACCCGGTGCCATCGGTGCCCGGCGCCAGCGGCAGGTTGAGCAGGTTGCCGAGCGGCCCGCGCTCCTCGGCGCGCCCCGTTCCCGGCCAGAGCGGCATCTGGTGCGAGGAGATCGCCAGCGCACGCGGCTCGACGCGCAGCAGATCCTGCGTGCCGTTGCCGTGATGGACGTCGAAATCCGCCACCGCCACCCGCGCAAGACCATGCCGCTCCAGCGCATGTCGGGCGGCGATGGCGACATTGCCGAAGAGGCAGAAGCCCATCGGCGTTGCGGTTTCGGCATGATGCCCCGGCGGGCGGGCTGCAACAAAGGCGTTTTGCGCCTCGCCCGTCATCACCATGTCCACCGCCCGGATCGCGCCGCCGGCCGCGCGCAGTGCCGCCCGGAAGGACCCGGCCGACATGAAGGTGTCCGCATCGAGCCTTGCGATCCCCTCGGCCGGCTCGGCGGCGCGGATGCGCTCGATATAGGCGCGGGGATGGGCGAGTTGCAGATCGGCCTCGCTGGCCTCGGGTGCGGCGACACGACTGAGCGCCTTGCCGTCGAGCGCCGGCAGGAGGTGCTCGAGCCGCGCCGCCTGCTCCGGGTGGCCGGGCGGTGCGCGGTGCAAGAGGCAATCATCATGAAAAAGCAGGGCGGTGGGCATGGCAATCTCCGCAGTCTCGAATGTGAAGGCGGAGCCTAGACTTCTGCCCGGGCATGTCCAGAGCCGGCTTGCCGCCATAGCCCCCCCATGCAATTCTGGGCAGATGGATAAAGAACTGAGCCGGAAGCAGGAAATCGCCCCTGAACCCCCACAGGAAGCGATGCGGACCGCGCAGGAAATCGTCTCCGGCGTGCTCGGGCAGGCCGAGCATTTCGTGATCGGCCTGTTTCGGACATGGAACGCCTATCAGGTGGCGATTGCGGCGGCGCTCTTCATCCTGGCGGTGATTCTGGCGCGGCTGATCGGGCCGCATCTGCATGAATGGATGCGCACCCGTCAGGGATGGCCGAGGTGGCGGATGCGGTTTCTGGTGCTCGCCCATCGCCGGCTGCGGCTGATCCTCTTCGTCGCGCTGATCTGGCCCACCGTCTGGGTGATGCGCGCGGCGACCTGGCCCAGCCGCTCCTATCTGCTGGCGCTGGCGGCGCAGCTTGCACTGGCGTGGCTGGTGATCGCCATCGCCACGCGCCTGATCACCAACGGCTTCGTGCGCAGCCTCGTGCGTTATGTCGGCTGGACATGGGTGACGCTCGACATTCTCGGCCTCACCGATGACGCGCAATTGCTTCTCGACAGCATGGCGATTCACCTCGGCGAGCTGCGCCTGTCACTGTGGCTGATCGTGCAGGCCGTGGCGGTGATCGTGGTGCTGAGCGTTGCCGCGCGGTTCCTTTCGGCCACCGCGTCGGCGCGGATTCGGGCCAATCAGGAGATTTCGCCCTCGATGCAGGTGCTCGCCGTCAAGATTCTGCAAATCCTGCTTTACGGCGCGGCGTTTTTCATCGGGCTCAAGGCGGTCGGCGTGGATCTGACCGGCTTGGCCGTGCTCTCCGGCGCGATCGGTGTCGGGCTTGGTTTCGGCTTGCAGAAAGTGGTGTCGAACCTCGTGTCGGGGGTGATCATCCTGCTCGACAAGTCGATCAAGCCCGGCGATGTCATCAGCCTTGGCGAAACCTTCGGCTGGATCAACGCCCTCGGGGCGCGTTATGTCTCGATCACGACGCGGGACGGGCGCGAATATCTCATTCCCAACGAGGATCTGATCACCGGGCAGGTGGTCAACTGGACGCACTCGGACGAATTCGTGCGGCTGGACATATTTTTCGGAACGTCCTACGGCGACGATCCGCACAAGGTGCGAAAGATCGCGATCGAGGCGGCCGGACAGGTGGATCGGGTGCTGCGCCTGAAACCGCCGGTGTGTCACATCGTCGGATTCGGTGACAGCAGCGTGGATTATGTGCTGCGCTTCTGGATCCGCGATCCGACGGCGGGGCTGACCAATATCCGTGGCAAGGTCTATCTCGCGCTCTGGGACGCGTTTCGCGATCACGGCATCTCGATCCCCTTCCCGCAACGCGAGCTGCGCATTTTGGGCGACAGCGCGGGCGGTGGCGCGGGCGGTGGCCGGAGCGGTGGCGCAAATGCGCCACGCATGGAGGTGTAACATTTCGGTTTATTGAAATGTTACCATTCTGTTGTTAGCTTTGTGCCATGCCCGGCACCGGGGCGTGGCGGTGTATAATGAAGGAGGACGATGTCCTGTCTCTTACGGCTGACGTGGCAATGGCCGCCGATCAAGGGGCACAAGCGTTGGTGCCCGCAATGACCGCGACGAGCGAGATGCAGCTTGCGCGTGTTCTCTCCTCACTCGAAGACGACAAGGCCGAAGACATCGTGCAGATCGACCTGCGCGGCAAGACCGCGATCGGCGATTACATGGTGATCTGCTCGGGCCGGTCGAGCCGCCAGGTCACGGCGATCTCGGAAAAGCTGGCCGCGCGGCTGAAAACCGATCTCGGGGTGCTGGCCCGGGTCGAGGGCAAGCAGGCCGGCGACTGGGTGCTGATCGACACCGGCGATGTCATCGTGCATGTCTTTCGTCCGGAAGTGCGCGCCTTCTATCAGATCGAGAAGATGTGGCTGCCCAACTGGCAGGCCGCTGCGATCCAGGTCTGAATGCGGGTGCATGTCTGTGCGGTGGGTCGGCTGAGGGCCGGCCCCGAGCGCGCGCTTGCCGATGACTATCTTGCCAGATTCGAGCGCACCGGCCGCTCGCTGGGGCTGGGGCCGGTCGCGGTGCGCGAGGTCGAGGCCCGCAAGGGGGCTGGACCGGGCGACGAGGCGGCGCTGTTGCGCCGCGCCATTCCCGAGGGTGCGGCGGTGGTGGCGCTCGACGAGCGCGGCAAGGCGCTGAATTCGCCGCAATTTTCCCGGCTTCTGGCGGATTGGCGTGACGCGGGCCGGAGGGGTGCGGCCTTCGTGATCGGCGGCGCTGACGGGCTCGACCCGGCGCTCACGGCCGAGGCCGAGGTGACGCTTTCGCTCGGGCCGATGGTCTGGCCGCACATGCTCGTGCGGGTGATGCTGGCCGAACAGCTCTACCGTGCGGCGGCGATCCTCGCCGGGAGCCCCTATCACCGGGTGTGAGGCAGGAGGGGCGTGAGGCAGGTGCGCGGCAGGCTGGCCGATAGACGCAAACCCGCCGGTGTTTGCGCAAAACGGTTTCATCCCCGCATCCCAGGCGCTAGAAGGCGGCCATCAAGGCAGGAGCGATCATGACCCATCCCAAACCCGTCGTGTTGTGCATTCTGGACGGCTGGGGCCTCTCGGACGCGCGCGAGGCCAATGCGCCGGCGCTCGCCGACACCCCGAATTTCGATCATTTGATGGCGAGTTGCCCGCATGCGACGCTGGTCACGCATGGCCTCGATGTCGGTCTGCCCGAGGGGCAGATGGGCAACTCGGAAGTCGGGCACATGAATATCGGTGCCGGGCGCGTCGTCGAAACCGGTCTGCGGCGCATCGACAAGGCGATCGAGACCGGCAGTTTCGCCACCCTTCCCGGCATGTCGCGTCTTGTCGAAAAGCTCCGTCAAAGCGGGGGCACGGCGCATCTTCTGGGGGTTGTTTCCGATGGCGGCGTGCATTCGCATATCGCCCACATGATCGCCGCCGCCCGGGTGCTGGCCGGGCAGGGCATCCCGGTGGCCATTCATGGCTTTACCGACGGGCGCGACGTGGCGCCGGTCTCGGCGATGTCCTATGTCGAGGCACTTGGCCGGGCGCTGCCCGAGGGGGCCTTCGTCGCGACCCTGTCGGGGCGCTATTACGCCATGGATCGCGACCACCGGTGGGACCGGGTGGAACTGGCCTGGAGGGCGCTGGCGCTGGGTGAGGGGAAGAGGGCGGCAACCGCGTCCGAGGCGATCGCCGCCGCTTATGAGGAGGGCGAGACGGACGAATTCATCACCCCGCGCGTTGTCGGCGACTATCGCGGCATGCGCGATGGTAACGGGGTCTTGTGTCTCAACTTCCGCGCCGACCGCGCCCGCGAGATCCTCGCCGCGCTGGCCGATCCCGAGTTCGATGCATTCGACACCGGGCGGCGGCCCGATTTCGCGATTGTCACCGGGTTCACCGAATATTCCAGCCGTCATGCCGCCTATATGGACTGCATCTTTCCCGATGAGCGCCCGGTCAATACGCTCAGCGAATGGGTGTCACGGCATGGCCTGCGTCAGTTTCACTGCGCCGAGACGGAAAAATACGCGCATGTCACCTTTTTTCTCAATGGCGGCAAGGAAGCCCCCGAGGCCGGGGAAGAGCGCTACGTGGCCGCCTCGCCGGACGTGCCGACCTATGACCTCAAACCCGAGATGTCGGCCGGCGAAGTCACCGATCACGTCGTGCAGGCGATCGCGGCCGGGTACGACCTGATCGTTGTCAACTACGCCAACCCCGACATGGTCGGCCATACCGGAGACCTCGCCGCCGCCATTGCCGCCTGCGAGGCGGTGGATCGCGGCCTGGGGCGGGTGCTGGAGGCGCTCAAGGCCGCCGGCGGCGCGATGATCGTCACCGCCGATCATGGCAATTGCGAGACCATGATCGACCCGTCGACGGGCAAGCCGCACACCGCGCACACCACCAACCCGGTGCCGGTCATCCTGGTCGGCGGGCCTGCGGGCGCGCGGCTCCGCCCCGGAAAGCTGGCCGATCTTGCGCCCACCTTGCTGGCGCTGATGGGGCTTGAGAAACCTGACGAAATGACCGGAAAAAACCTCCTGGCATGATTGGCATGACGCGGTTCGCGGTGCTCCTGACGATCTTTCTGGCCGCGTCTGCCTCGGCACAGGAGGCGGCGGACTCGGCAATCGCGGCGCGGGCGGCGCAGAAATTGTCGCGGGCGGCTGCTCTGCTGGAGGCAGCCGAGGAGGCGCGCAACCGGGTGCGCGCCCTGACCGAGACGATCCGCGCCTATGAGGACGGGCTCGGTGCGATGCGCGAGGGATTGCGCCGAGCGACGATCCGCGAACAGGTGCTGGCGCGCGACCTCGCCGCGCGCGAGGATGAGGTGGCAAGGCTGCTCGGGGTTCTGGAAAGCATCGGCAAGGCGCCGGCGCCGATCATGCTCTTGCATCCTGCCGGCCCGCTGGGTGCCGCCCGCTCGGGGATGATCCTGAGCGAGGTCACGCCGGCGCTCAACGAGCGTGCCCGGGATCTGCGAAACCGCCTTCAGGAGGTGAAGGCGATTCGCAAGCTTCAGGAAAGCGAGGCGGAACAGCTCCGCAACGGGCTCGAAGGTGCCCAGAAGGCCCGCGCCGAACTCAGCCAGGCGATTGCCGACCGCAAGGATCTGCCCCGCCGCTTCATCGAAGACCCGGTGCAGACCGCGCTGCTGGTCGCCTCGGCCGATACCCTTTAGGGGTTTGCCAGCGGCCTGGGCAAGATCGCCCGCGACGAGGCCCCGGGCAGCCTGCCGGGGATCGCCTCGCGCAAGGGACAATTGCCCCTGCCCGTGGCGGGAACCATCCTGCGCCACGCCGGCGAGGCGGATGCGGCCGGAATCACCCGCCCCGGCATCGTCATTGCCACCCGGCCGCGCGCGCTGGTGACCACGCCGGCGCCGGCCACGGTGCGCTATCGCGGTCCGCTTCTGGATTACGGCAATGTGATCATTCTGGAGCCGCAAGCCGGTATTCTGCTTGTGATCGCGGGGCTGGATGTGGTCTATGGAAAAACGGGAGAGGTCCTGCCCGGCGGCAGCCCTGTCGGGCTGATGGGTGGCCCTGTGATCGGGGATGACGGCCTTTTGACCGCCACGGGCGATGGGGCGGGTTTCCGCCGGACGGAGACACTCTATGTCGAGGTCCGCGAGAACAATACCCCGGTGGACCCGGAAACGTGGTTCAAGACAGACGAAGGATGATGACGCAGATGAAGAAATTCCTGTTGGTAGCCGTCGCCGGGATCCTGGCCGGCACCGTGGTGACGACGCAGGTTGCCGAGCCGCTATTGGCGAAAGAGGCCAAGAAGACGACCAATGTCTATGAGCAACTCGATCTTTTCGGCGATATCTTCGGGCGCATCCGCGCCCAATATGTCGAAGAGGTGGACCCGGCCAAACTGATCGAGGCGGCGATCAACGGAATGCTGACATCGCTCGATCCGCATTCGAGCTATCTTTCGCCGAAGGGTGCCGCCGACATGCGGGTGCAGACCCGTGGCGAGTTCGGCGGGCTCGGGATCGAGGTCACCCAGGAAAACGGCTTCGTCAAGGTCGTCTCGCCGATCGACGGCACGCCGGCGGCCGAGGCTGGCCTCAAGACCGGTGATTTCATCACCCATGTGGATGGTGAAAGCGTGCTTGGCCTGACGCTTGACGAGGCGGTGGACCTGATGCGCGGGCCGGTTGGCTCGGAAATCGTGGTGACCATCGTGCGCGAAGGCAAGAAGGACCCGTTCGACGTGTCGATCGTGCGCGACACCATCAAGATCAAGGCCGTGCGGGCACGCATCGAGCGCGATGCCGTGGTCTTGCGCATCACCACCTTCAACGACCAGACCTACAACAATCTCGAAGCGGGCCTCAAGGAACAGATCGCGGCCGCGGGCGGCATCGACAAGGTTTCTGGCGTGGTGGTCGATCTGCGAAACAACCCCGGCGGGTTGCTGACCCAGGCGATCAAGGTATCGGATGCTTTCCTCGACAAGGGCGAGATCGTCAGCACGCGCGGCCGCAACCCCAAGGATGGCGAGCGTTTCAACGCCACCCCGGGCGATCTCGCGCAGGGTCTGCCGATGGTGGTTCTGATCAATGGCGGCACCGCCAGCGCCGCCGAGATCGTCTCCGGCGCCTTGCAAGACCATCGCCGCGCCATCGTTGTCGGCACCAAGAGCTTTGGCAAGGGCTCGGTGCAGACGGTCATGCCGTTGCGCAATGGCGGTGCCATGCGGCTGACCACGGCGCGCTATTACACGCCCTCGGGGCGCTCGATCCAGGCGCTGGGAATCACCCCCGACATGTTCGTCGAACAGCCGCCGCGCGCGCCTGCCGCCAAGGAATCGAATGAAGAGGTGCAGGCACGGAAAAACCGGTTCGAGGCCGACCTGCGCGGTCGTCTCGACAATGACAGCCTGACCAAGGACCAAATCCGCAAGATCAAGGAAGAACGCGCGCGCGCGAAAGAGGCGGCCAAGCTGCGCCAGGAAGACTATCAGCTGGCCTATGCGGTCGACCTCCTCAAGGGGATCTCGGAACTGACCGCGGCGCAGAAGTAACGCCGGTCCTTGCCTTCGCGGCGGCGGGGTCAGCCGCCGCGGAGGGCCTGCAACACCTCTTTCGATGGGAACCCATCGGGCGTCAGGCCGCGCGCTTCCTGATAGGCGCGGATCGCGGCGCGGGTGTTCGCCCCGATCAGCCCGTCGACTTTTTCGAGCTTGAAACCGCGCTGCATGAGACGGCGCTGCACTTCCTTCCTTTGATCGAAGCTGAGCGGTTCATAGCCGCGCGGCCAGGGGGTGCGGATCGCCGGCCCGCCGCTGATCCGGTCGGCGAGATGCCCGACGCCGATGACATAGGCGTCGGCACTGTTGTAGCGCTCGAGGACGGAAAAATTGTCGAAGATCATGAACGCGGGCCCCGGTCGCCCCGCCGGCAGCAGGATCGCGGCAGGCCCGTAATCGGGTACCGGCTTGCCGCTCATGTCGGTGACGCCGATGCGCGCCCATTGCGGGGGGCGGTGCCGGATGGAGCGGCTGGCCTGGGCGGTGCTGAACCCGGGCGGCAGGCGCACCTCGACCCCCCACGGCTGTCCCTTTGTCCAGCCGAAGCGGTGCAGATAGGCGGCGGTCGAGGCAAGCGCGTCCGTGGGATCATCGGACCAGACATCGCGCCGCCCGTCGCCGGTGAAATCGACGGCATAGGCCAGATAGGAGGTCGGCATGAACTGTGTGTGACCCATGGCCCCGGCCCATGACCCCTTGAAATCGCTCAGCCGCACATCACCGGACTGGACGATCTTCAGCGCCGCGATCAGCTGCTTTTCAAAGAACCGCCCGCGCCGCCCGTCATGGGCGAGTGTCGCCAGCGCGTCGATCATCTCATGGTCGCCCCTGTCGGCGCCATAACGGCTTTCCATCCCCCAGATGGCAACGACGATCTCCTTGTCGACATCGAAGGTCTTTTCGATCCGGCGCAGGCTGTGGGCGTATTTGCGCAACATGCGCTTGCCTTCCTCGATCCGCGGCGGGGAGGCGACATTGTCGAGATAGTCCCAGATATTGGTCTTGAATTCGGCCTGATTGCGATCCTTGGCGATCGCCTCCGTATCATAGCGCACCCCGCGAAAGGCGGCGTCGAAAACCCGCGGACTGATGCCGCGGGCCAGCGCCCGGCGGCGAAACTGCCCGATCCAGCGGACAAGCTCCGGTGTCGCCGCGGCTGATACCGGACTGGTGCCATAAAGAGCATCGAAACCCGCCGGCCGCGCAAGCGGGCGCAGGCTGCGCGTCAGTGGCCCGCGGGTCAACATGCCGGTTGCCTCCGGGGCGGGGCGCGCCTCGGGCCGCAACGATACCGCAACCGGCCCGGCCATCGCAGAGGACGCCATGATTGCACCGATCACGCCTGCAAGAACCGATATTCTGCTCATTCCGGCTTTCCTCTGACGGGGAAATTCGCGGCCATGATAGCCGCAACCGGCAATCTGGAAAAGCATCGGTTGCCAGCACCGCCACGATCGGCGTGGTGCCGCCGGATCGCTTGCGATCCGGGGCGTGCCCGCGCCCGCTCCCAAGCCGGGCGCATGTCTGCGTCGGGACGAGTCGCTGTCAGCGGCCGCTGACATGACAGGTCCGGCTGCCTAGCGGCGGCTGCGGCTGATCTTGCGCCGGGTCTTGCCGGGCTTGCCCCTGTCACCTGACGGCGCTCGCCGCGACGGCTTGCCGGGGTGCCTTGCCTTGCCTCTCGGCGGCGGCTTGCCCTCGATGGCCACCAGATCGAGCGCCAGCCCGCCGCTCAGCGGCGCGGCTTCGGCAAGGCGCACCGTGACGCGCTGGCCAAGCCCGATCGTCATCCCGGTATCAGAGCCCATCAGGGTGCCGGTGTCAGGGTCGAAATGGAAATATTCGCGCCCCAGCATCCGCACCGGGATGAGGCCGTCGGCACCGGTCTCGTCGAGCTTGACGAAGACGCCGAAGCGGGCCACGCCGCTCACCCGGCCGGAGAACTCCTCGCCCACGCGCTCCGACAGGTAGGCGGCAAGATAGCGGTCGTTGGTGTCACGTTCGGCCACCATGGAGCGGCGCTCGGTGTCGCTGATATGTTCGGCGGTCTCCGGCAGGCGGGCAATATCGGCCTCGCTCAGCCCGTCCTTGCCCCATCCATGCGCCGAGATCAGCGCCCGGTGCACGATCAGGTCGGCATAGCGCCGGATCGGCGAGGTGAAATGCGCATAGGCCGGCAGCGCCAGGCCGAAATGGCCGAAGTTGGAGGGCGCGTAATAGGCTTGTGTCATCGCCCGCAGGGTCGAGAGGTTGATCACTTCGGCATGCTCGGTATCGCGCGCCGCGCTCAGGAGCTGGTTGAGATGCGCAGTCCGGAGCACCTGCCCCTTGGCCAGGACCAGCCCGGCAGCGGCGGCCACCTCGCGCAGCGCGTCGAGTTTCTCGGACGGCGGTTCCTCATGGACACGAAAGAGCAGCGGCGATTTCTTCGCCACCAGCGTTTCGGCGGCGGCGACATTGGCGAGGATCATGTATTCCTCGATCAGCCGGTGCGCCTCCAGCCGCTCGACGACATCGACCGAGAGCACCTTGCCCTCCTCAGAGAGCACCACCTTGCGTTCGGGCAGTTCCAGATCGAGCGGCTGACGCGCCTGCCGCGCCTGCCTGAGCGCGGCATGGGCGGCGTAAAGGGGCCTGATCACCGTCTCCAGCAGGGGGCCGCAGGTATCGTCGGGCCGGCCGTCCACCGCCGCCTGCACCTGTGCGTAGGTGAGCGAGGCGGCCGAGCGCATCAGCCCGCGCACGAAACGGTGGTCGAGCTTGCCGCCATGGGCGTCGACGCGCATCCGCACCGCGATGCAGGCGCGCGGCACCCCTTCATGCAGCGAGCACAGATCGCCCGACAGGCGCTCGGGCAGCATCGGCACCACCCGGTCGGGGAAATAGCTCGAATTGCCGCGCTTGCGCGCCTCGGTGTCGATCGCCGATCCCGGGGTCACGAAATGGGCGACATCGGCGATGGCCACCCAGATGACATGCCCGCCGGGGTTTTTCGGGTCATCGTCGGGCTGGGCGAATACGGCATCGTCATGGTCGCGCGCATCCGCCGGGTCGATGGTCACCAGCGGCAGATCGCGCAGATCCTCTCGCCCCTTGAGGCCGGCGGGCTTCAGGCGCCCGGCCTCCTCGATCACCGCCTCGGGGAACGCGTCGGGAATGCCGTGCTGATGGATGGCAATGAGCGATACCGCCCTCGGGGCGCCCGGATCGCCCAGCCGCGCCACCACCCGCGCACGCTTGAGGCCGATCCGGCCTTTCGCCCCGGCCTGCTCGGCCTCGACCAGCTCGCCGTCGCGCGCCCCGCCGGTGGCCTCGGCCGGGACCGCCCATTCCTTGTCCAGCCCCTTGTCGATGGGCACGATTCGTCCGCCCTCGGCGCGGGCGCGGAAGATGCCCAGAATCCTGCGCGGGGCATGGTCGATGCGGCGAATGAGGCGCGCCTCGTACTGGTGCGCCTCGCCCTTGACCTGTTGCAGCCGCGCAAGGATACGCTCGCCCTCGCCCAGTGCCGGGTCGGAGGCGCGCTCGACGATCAGCACCACCGGCTCGACCCCTTCGCCGTGCCATTCCAAGGGCCTGGCCAGCAGATCGCCGTCATCCGTCTGCCCCGAGACCTGCAACACGCTCACCGGCGGCAGGTGCTCGGGGTCGCGATAGGTCTTCTTGCGCTTTTGCAGATGGCCCTCCGCCTCGAGCTCCCTGAGGATGCGCTTGAGGTCGATCCGCGCCGCGCCCCTGATGCCGAAGGCCCTGGCGATGTCGCGTTTCGACCCGAGGGTCGGATTTTCGGAAATCCATTTGAGGATTTCTTCCTTGCTGGGTGTCTGGCTCATGGGCGTTGGGTAGCACTTCCGGCGCGAAGCGTCATCCGCGAAAAGCGCCGTAAAGGCGCCGCGCCATCAGCCTCGCCGCAGGACCCTGAAGGCCGCCGAGGCGCCCCAGCCCGCGGCGATGGCAATGGCGATCGACATCAGCCCGTAGACCGGCGGGTTCTGGCGCGAGAGATTGTAAAGCCAGCGTTCCAGCCCGACCTTGCGCACGTCGATTTCCGTCTCGTAGAGCGACACCACCCGCCCCGCGCGGGTCAGGAAGATGCGGGTGCGATATTTCCCTTCGGTCACGTTGGAGGGCATGTCGATGGCGGTGCGAAAGAGCGTCTGCTGATCGACCACCGCGGCGTTCTCGACGATCTTGTAAAGCCCGGCCTCGCGGCGGATGCGGATCACCGCATCGACGAAATCGGGCGCGTCGGCGACATCCGCCGTCGCCCCGATCGCACGCACCGCGCGTTCGATCGAGACATGGTGGCGCAGATCCTCGACATGGGTCAGCACCTTGTCAAACGGGCCGCTGGTGGCCACGGCGTAAAAACTCGGCGCCGCATCGACGCGCACGCTGTCGGTGTTCACCCAGATGCCGAATCGGCGGCTCTTGCGCCAGACCGTCAGTGGCATCGACGGCCCCGCGACCGTCACCACGACCTGCAGGGGCGGGCCCTCGGGGACCGGTGCTTCGCGTTTCACCGCGCCGAAGATCAGGATGCGTGAGCCGTCGAATGTCGCGGTGATCGCCACCTCGCTCTGGCTGAGACCGAGCACCACCTCCTCCCTGGCGCTGGCGGGCAGCGGCAGAAGGACAAGGAGCAGCGCAAGAAGGGCTCGTCGCATGGGTTCAGCCCTCCCCGGCGGTGGCCAGGGAATAGAGCTCGGCCGGTTGCAAGAGCAGGTCCAGCGCCAGTTTGGCGCAGACCGCGATGACCAGCAGGGCGAGAAGGACGCGCAACTGCTCGCCCTTCATCCGCAGGCCGATACTGGTGCCGATCTGCGCCCCCACCACGCCGCCGAAGATCAGCATCAAAGCCAGCGCCACATCGACGCTATGGTTGGTGGTGGCGTGCATGAAGGTGGTGAAGGCGGTGACGAAAATGATCTGGAAAAGCGACGTTCCAACGACGACCTTGGTCGGCATGCCGAGAATGTAGATCATCGCCGGCACCATGATGAAGCCGCCGCCAACGCCCATGATCGCCGCCAGAACGCCGACCGAAAGCCCCACCAGAACCGGAGGAATCACGCTGATATAAAGCCCGCTGGTGCGAAAGCGCAGTTTCAGCGGCCATTTGTGCACCCACAGATGCTTGCGACGCGGCCGCGCCCGGCCACCGACCCGCGAGCGACGGATCGCGCGCAGGCTTTCGATGAACATCAATGTGCCGATCACGCCCAGAAACAGCACATAAGAGAGCCGCACCAGCAGATCGATCTGCCCGAGCGCGCGCAGATAATTGAACACCACCAGCCCGAGCGCGGCGCCGATGAGCCCGCCGGCAAGCAGCACCATGCCCATGCGCAAATCCACCGTCTTGCGCCTGAGATGGGCGAGAACACCGGAAAAGGACGAGGCGACGATCTGATTGGCGCCGGTCGCGACCGCCACCGCCGGCGGGATGCCGATGAAGAAAAGCAGCGGCGTGATCAGAAAACCGCCCCCGACGCCGAACATGCCGGAAAGAATGCCGACCAGCCCGCCGAGGCCCAAAAGCACGAACGCGTTGACGGAAACCTCGGCAATGGGAAGGTAGATCAGCATGATCTTCCTTATCCGCATGTCTTGCGTCGATGCAAGACGCGTCGTTTGCAAGGCCACCGCGCGTGCTCCGGCTTGACTGCGGCGCCCGGGGAAACGTATATACACTCCAGTGTCGCGCCGCGGGACCGGAAACACGAGGGATCAGGTGGCGGAAAAGTCGGACCACAAGGGCGGCAAGGGCGGCAAGAAATCGGGCAGGAAGGACAGCCAGCTGATCTTGCGTCTCGACAAGCGCGACCGCGATGAATTCATCGCCCTGTGCAAGCGGATGGAGACAACCGCCGCGCGCGAAATCCGCCGCTTCATCCGCGATTTCGTCAGGAAAAACAGCTAGGCCCCGTTGCGCCCGATCAGGGCCGCTCCCCGCGCCGCGCAGGCACCTGCATCCATGCGGCCCGGCGCCGCGCTCTCTGGCGCCGGCAAGACGGTTGCTGAATGAAAGACATGGCCGCGCGGGAGGGGGCGGGAAGGCGCTCAGCCGGCGTGGCGCAGATCGCGGATAAGGAGGTCGATATTGCCCCGGTGCTTGTCGAGCATCGAGCCGATCTCGGTGCGTTCAGTCAACCGCAGGCTGATCCCCTCGATCACCATGTCGAAGAACAGATCCTTGCCGGACCGGTCGGAGACGAGAAAGCGCACCTCGAAAGGGGATTGGCCGCGCAGATAGGCGGTGGAAATCACCTCGTGCCAGGATTTCACGCGTTTCACGCCCTTCACTTCGATGCGCCCGCCGATGAATTCCTGAAACCGCTTGCCATACTTGCGCGCGATATAGCCGCGAAACGCCTCGGTGAAGGCGCGCATCTGCGCCGGGCTCGCGTAACGCGAGGCCGGACCCAGCGTCGAGCGGGCGATGATGTCGACATCGGCGTATCGCGTGAAGATGCGCTCGAAATCCTTGATCATCCCCGACAAGGGCTTTCCCGAATTGATGACGGCGTTGATGTCGTGGACCACCTTGTCGACCAGCGTGCGCGCCTGGGCATCCGTCAGCGCCATCACCGGACGCGGCAAGACAGCGGTTGCGGCGGCGGCGAGCGCGGTTGCGATCAGGCCGCGGCGGGTCAAGTCATTGGGCATTCGGCACATCGGCGGGATCCTCGGAGCTTGCGCCATAGGTCGTATCATAGGGGTCAAGATAGGTGTTGCTGCCGCTTTCGCCCAGTTCGAAATGCCGTTTCTGAAGATAAAGTGAACGGCTTTGCGCGTAGCTGTCGGCGCTGCCATAGAGCACCGAATCGATGGTCTCGGTGAAGCGGGTGCGCTCTGTCATCCGCTTGGGAACCTTGGTCGCAACAACGTAATATTTCTGCGGCGCCGCGATTACATATCCCAGCGGGTCGGTGAAGATATCCACCACGATCCCGGCGAAGTCACGCTCGGTCGACGGGCCAAGGACGGGTATTTCCACATAAGCGCCTTCGCGAACGCCCCAGACATGCAGCGTCTGGCCGAAATCGGCCCCGGTCGCCTTGGGCATTCCAAGCTCGGTTGCCGGATCGAAAAGCCCGGCAAGCCCGACCGTGCTGTTGACGATGAAACGATAGCTGTCCTCCGTCGCGCCGCGCATGTTGCCCTGAAGGATGTTGTTGACCACGGCTCGCGGGATCGAGATGTTCGTCGCAAAGCGGCTGATCGCGGTTTCGATGTCATCGGGCACGGCCTTGCTGTAGCCATGGCTGATCGGTCGGATCACTTTGCGGTCGAGATCCTTGTTGAATTCATGCGTGGCGCGGTTGGTCGCCTCATAAGGGTCGAACGGGGCACCGGGCGCCTGCCCGGGTCCGGGCGCGGAGCAGGCCGAAAGCGCAAGCGCAACAAGCGCGGCCAGGGCCGGGGTCGAACGAGCGCGCGGGGCGCCTTGGCGCTGGTGTGTCTGAGTGTCAGTCAATTTTGGCAGCCGTTAACTAAATCATCAGATAAATCGTGAGACCCTCCCGGCCAGAGATTGCCGACGGGGCGCCGCATGAACGTGTCGAACGCACGACGTTTCATCTATCGCAGCCGGAAATGCGTTTTGCAAGCATATGGTCCGGGCGGAGAAATGAAGAAATGGTGAAGAGTTAGGAAGATGACCGCGCCGCGCCAGAGAAGGGAACAGGCCCGGGCCGAGCTTCGCGCCGCCCGCGTCGAAAGCCGTCGGCTCTTCTGGCTGGCCGGTCTTTTCAGCTTTTTTGTAAATATTCTAATGCTGACAGGGCCGCTCTACATGCTGCAGGTCTACGATCGCGTGCTCGGCAGCCGGTCGGTCGAGACGCTTGTCGCGTTGAGCGGGCTGGTGGCCTTCCTGTTCGCGATGCTGGGGCTTCTGGATTATGCGCGCGGGCGGCTCATGGGCC